>JADMIO010904383.1_pt1 | contig 42633 bp, 32 predicted proteins | sample 8958161 | NCBI WGS metagenome assembly JADMIO01 (sample SAMN16585339, study PRJNA669376) | soil metagenome | isolation source: Crop rotation soil | place: USA: Cullars Rotation, Alabama | collected 2011
TAATCGTAATCGTAATCGTAATCGTAATCGTAATCGTAATCGTAATCGTAATCGTGCGGTCCGCCTCAAGCCGTTTCAATTTCCGGCCGACCCAAGATGCCGATTTTCGATTACGATTACGATTACGATTACGAAGATCACCTAGCCGGAAAACGTGAGATGCGCCCAGGGATAGAACACCTGCCGCTGCTTCCGGAAATCATCCGAGTCACTCGAACTTCCGGTCCACGATGAACAAGGATGCCCTAAGATTAAATCTTGATTTCGAATAACTTAAGTGGCTGAGAACTTTTAGTTCTCAGCCCTATCCCGCGAACCCGGAACCTAGGGAGGGTGAGGCTCCTGCCGAACCCATTTCCAGCAGCAGACAGCAGAAAGCCAAGGTTCGGCGGGAGCCTCACCCTCCCGGGCCTCCGGGTTTGCCGAATACTTACCTTTAAGCTGAATTGTCCCATCTGCAGATTGCTTAGCAGCAATAGTTTCCAGTTTGGGAAAGGCTGGTGTATGACGCCCGTGCTTACGTCCTGATCCCGATCGCCCCCTCCGATTCATACCCTAAGCATGCACAAAGGCTCGGGCTTCGATCAACGGCCGGACGAAGTCTGCGAAGAAGAACGAGTGGGTGCGACCTCTCAAGTGTGCCACTTTGACACACGTGTTACCTGCCCCTTCCTTTGCTGCCACTTCACCAACGGAAGCCCACCCGATCCCTTTCTGGTCCAGGTCTGATCCAGGCTTTCTCCAGGCTTCCTCCAGCCTTGGCTAGCCTTCGTCCATCAGCGGCCGAAGGAAGGGTGAAGCAAGTCTGGCCAAGGCAAAAGCAAGCCAGGTGCAGCATGGCTAAATCAGTAGCATGCAAGATGCAGCACTGGGGCAAGCCCATCTTTAGCGCAAACTTCAGCGGGAACTGCTTTGGATAAGGGCCACCGGAAAGGAGTACACGCGAAAGCCGGTTGAACCCCGCCGCTGTTGCTTCTGCGAAAAGCGTTTACGAAATGTGTCACACTAGGGTCACAATTGTGATCCTAGTGTGACACATTTGCCCGTCCGGTTGCCGCGTTTCGCGAGGCCGCCCTTTCAGAGGGGAATTCGAATCGTCAACGCTGCAACTCGTTCATCGCGCGCTTTGTCAGACACTTCCCTGTTCCCATTTACCGCGGCGCACTGCGGGTATTGAAAAGCGCCTTTACTTTGTCGGCGTTTTCTCTGAGTTGCTGAATGATTTCTTCGACCTGGGCTAGTTCCAGGCCTAAGATCTGGAGCGAGGAGTTTTCTCCGAGCATTTCGCGCACGTTAGCGCTATTCCCGCTCACCAAACAGTAGGCGATACTGTCGGCCAAACTGAGGACGGCGGCTGAGCGTTGAAATTCGTTGGCTTCTTGAGGAGCATGGTGATGCTGGACCGGGGCGACGATGGAGGGTGGAAGCTGCCAGCGGGCCAGCAACCGTCCCCCAATTTCGCTGTGATCGAACCCAAAGGCGTCATGCTCTGCCCGCCGAAGGTCGCCTTCGACCGCTGAGCGTCGGCAGATTTCGCTGTAACGGCCACCTTCCGCCGACGCCAGCACCACCTTGCCCACGTCATGCAACAGCCCCGCCGTAAAGGCGATGCCTTCCGCTTCGTCCATTTGTTTGGCGATCTCGCTCGCGGCCACAGCTGTTAAGGCTGAATGCTCCCAAACCTTGCCCACGTCCAATCCATCTTTGGCTCCCGACCATTGAATGGCTCGCGAGCCAAACAACGCCGAGGCCACGCGGTAAACCTCATGGAAGCCAAGCCGAAACGTCGCCTCAAATAGATCGGTGGCCGGTTGTTCCCCGCCAATGAAAGCGCTGTTGCAACGCTTGAGGATTTCGGCCGTCAAGGAAGGATCATGGCTCATGACCGCGACGAGCTGGTCAATATCGCGGTCCGGCTTTTTTAGGAGATTCATCAACTCGATCATCAAGGTGGGAGCGGGCGGCAGATTTTTAACGCCATCTATGTATTGATCAATGGTATCGCGCATGCGGGCAACGGTTCGATAAACTGGTCTCGATTTAACTCCATCTTGGCACCAAGGCTCTACTCTACAATACGAATCTGAGTGGTCGAATCTTTCACTAAAAATTAAAAATCGGTTCATTTTCGACGAAGTGTGAGCTCATCAAGTGCGGGATTTTAGGTCCTTAACGAGGATTTGAGATGCGTCTGCCCTCGGCGCAAGAAGCGCGACCAGCAGTCTTATCGAGACTCGGACAATCGATGAGTTTATCGGTTGGTTCGACTGTTCGGTCAACGAAGGGAGTTATCAGGGTGCCGCCAGTGCAGCGCCCAGACTACTTTGCCAACGATGCCTTCTTTGGTCGTGATGGCATGGACACTTTGATTCACGTCCAAGTCGCGATTGTCACCCAACAGAGCGTAGCGTCCCGGAAAGAGGCCACCAGGGCCAATGGCGAGCGGCCCAGGCTGGATGGCATACGGCTCCCGCAAAGCTTGGCCGTTGACAAAGAGGTAGCCTTGGGTGAGGGCCACTTCTTCGCCAGGCAGCCCAACGACCCGTTTTACGATCAGTTCCTTGCCATAGTGGGCCAGCACAATATCACCGCGCTGCGGCTCTGATTGGCAGTACGCTTTCTTATCAACGAGCAACAGGTCTCCCGTCAGCAAGCCCGGGAGCATGCTTTCGCCTACGACCATCGCCAGGCGAAAATGACTCTGCGCCAACAGGAGCAACACTAGGAAGCCTGCGGCCACGAAGAGGCGGCGCGGCGGCGTAGCCAGGGCGTTCCAGAAAATGGGTTTCATTTCAATCAGGGCTGGACGGGGCCGGAGGACGGGCGGCGGACTGGGGCCCTGAGTCCAGCTGGGTGAGAGGGTCTCCCTCGAGTGTGTCCTGAATCTGCATCTTGGCCGCAAAAGATAAGGGAATGCGCCGGAGCAAAGCGAAGGCATTGATCACTTCGGCTTGGCGTCCGAGCGTGTTGGCAATCGCAAGCGCATCTTTGGCATATTGGCCGATCAAATCGTCGGTCGGATGCTCATAAAGGGCGGCCAGATAAACGTCGAGCCAGCGGCCATAGATCTTTTGAATGTTGAGGACTGCCAAGAGCTCATGGATCAATTTCGTCTCTTGCTCTGTTCCCTTGAACTGTTCCAAACCCCGTTCTAATTCACGAATGGCCTTCTCGGGAGCAACGACATATAACGAGTTCGAATGGGCCGGAACGGCGGCTGGGCTCTGGGCGCTGGCGTCATGGCTGACGCGCACAGCGGTCAAAAACTCGGTGCAAAGCGCTTGGAGCTTATCCTTGGCATTCTCGATTTCGGAGAAGGAATGCTCGCTCAAATAGACTTCGAAAGGAGGCATTTGCTGGACGGTCAAAGCCGACAAAGATCCCGGACTGAGGCGGCCGAAAAGGTATCCGCTACCGCCGGCCAGAACCGCACAACCAAATAACAAGGCAACCCAAACGAGTTTTCTATCGATTGCCAGGCGCTTCCCGGACTGGTCACGGGTTACCTCCGCTTTCATCTCCTCTCGTTCAACGCTTGCCACTGCCGGAACGGTCGGCATTCTCCCAAACTTCTAATCTCGAATCAACCTGGCCACCCTTTCGGCTCACCTCAGCGGCGCACTTCTAAACGGCCCGTGGAATCGATCTGAATGTCGTGGACGGTTGCAGGAAGTGCCGTGACAGTGGTTTTGCCTCCGGGCCAGCGCACTTCAATCTCGTTCGGCGGCTCCGGCGTTGCCAGGATCTGCACGGCTCCGTCCTGAGACCAATAACCACTGCCCGCATGGATTTCCCGGGCCGGACCTGATCGCCCGTGAAACCGGAGTCGAAGCACCGCACCGATGCCGTCCGGGTTGCCACCTTTTCCAGCGAGGCGAACGGTGAGCCCCGGTTTGGCGCCGGTGTTGCGAAAGAGCTTGGTGGCGCCGGCATTCTGGGTCAGGACGAGATCCACGCGCCCATCCTGGTCGTAATCGGCTGAAGCACAGGCTCGTTGTTCACCATAGACGCGAATGCCACTGGCTTCGCTGGAGAGCGAACTAAAATGACCGGTGCCATCGCCTTTCAGGAGCAAACCGCGGCCGGCATCATAGCGCGGGGTTTGAGGCTGGGTAGCGAAGAAGTTTTGGCTGAGCACCAGGTCTTCCTGGCCATCCCCATCGAAATCAGCCACGGTGACGCCAAAGGCCGGCGACCATTGCGCTTCCGGGGGCAGCAAGATGCCTTCGAAATGATGGCCCCGATTTAAGAAGACCATGGAGGCGAGGGTGTTTACCTCGACGACTTTTGCCGAGGCCAAGCTGAAAATCTCCTGAACGCTCGCTTCGGCGTAGGATTGGTGCGTCGCAAAGTGAGCGCGCAGGAAGGGCATTGCTGTGGCCATGGTATCGAGGTCGCGGGTGGGAACCCATTTGCCTAAAGTCGGATCAAAGGCAGACTCGACCAAGTCGAGGGTGCCATTGCCGTCGAAATCGGCGAACCATAAGCGGCGGGGTGCGGAGGGGGATGCGCGGTAGGGCGTGTTTAAACCCCAGTTGGACGCGACCAGGTCCATTCGCCCGTCGCCGTCAAAATCACCCGCGCTGACGCCATTCCACCAGCCGGTCAAGCGATCCAGCCCCCAATCCGAGGTGACTTCGCGGAGCGGGCCTTGTTTACGGGCGAAAATGCGCAGAGCGCCCCACTCGCAGGCGAGGACCAGTTCGGGAAATCCATCGCCGTCCAGATCGGTCCATAGCGCGCCGCTAACCAAGCCGGCGCCTTGGAGGACTTTGCTGTCGGCTTCGTTGAGAATCCAGGAGCCGCCCGCATTTTGGAACAGGAAGGAGGACGCGGGCTCTGGATATCGTCCCGGGATGACTCGGCCGCCGACGAACAGGGCGAGATTTCCTTGCCCGGATGGATCGCCGAGTGCGAGAGGGCCGGTGCTCGACACTTGGCCAGGCAGCGTTTCAGCGAGGGCGGTCCCAGTGACGTTGAATTGCCGGGCACACCCGTTGGAGGCCGATCCGTTCTCGTAGCTGGCCATCCCGGCCAGCACCATGGTTTGACCTTTTGCTTTATGCCAGCCGATCAGGCCGGTGAGATCCTGGGTCACGACCTGGCTTAAGGGAAGGCCATCCCACGTCTTGAAACCGCCGTGGGTATCATTCTGAAAGGCACTCAACCGGCCCCCCTGCCCGCTGCCCACGAGCAGATCCATCCACCCGTCGCCATCGATGTCAAACCAGCCGGCTCCCGGCCCGAGCTGGCTTAGCTTGTTGGGCAAGAGCGGCTGGCGCGCGAAATCGTCGAACATCTCATCGTGATGGGTGTGATGCAAAACGGCACTCACATCTTGAAACAAGGAGGGAACGGGGGCCGGTTTGACGGCGGCCGCGGGTTCAGTGGCGGCAGCTTCGTCCAACTCGTAGACTCGATTGGCCCGGGCATAAGGAAGGACGCTCTTCCGGCCGTTGCGCCAGGCAACTTCGATGCGCAAATCGTTCGTGAGACTTCCGGCGGCAAAGACACGCATGGCGTCGTCGCCGGACAGGTACCGCCCGCCGCAAATCATTTCCTGGCTTTGCGGAACGGGACCACCGAGCACTTTAATTTTTGCTCCTATGCCGCGGGTGTTTGGGGGGAGACCGTTCAAGCGCACTCCCAGGCGAGGAGCGCTCGTTTCATTCCGATACAAACCGGCCGCGCCGTTCAAGCTGTTGACGATGACGTCGAGGTCACCGTCATTGTCCAAGTCCGCGACGGCCATGCCGTGGGCGACGCCGATCTGATCGAACCCCCACTGGCTGCTGGCGTCTCGAAATGTCCAATTCCCCTGGTTGCGAAACGCGAGCTTAGGCTGGGGCAACGGCGAGTACATGAGCAGCTTTGAGCGTATCATTTCCCGGCGAAAGGGGCCTTTGGCAAAAATGCGTTGATTGGCATCCAGGTCTTGCGGATTAAACATATTGCCGGTGGCAAAGAGAACATCTTCGAAGCCGTCCAGGTCGACATCGAGAAAGATCAAACTCCAGGTCCAGCCCGTGGCTTCCAGACCTGCATAAAGGGAGATCTCAGCAAAGGTCCCATCGCCCCGGTTTCGTTGCAGGGTATTCCGATCGATCTGGGGCCGGTTTCGGCCTTCACCCAAGGCGGGCGGATTGGATGGACTTCGGACCATGTTGCGGATTTGGCCGGCATGAGTGCGCTCGAGCATATCGAGGGCGAGGAAATCATCGTAGCCATCGCGGTCGAGGTCGGCAAAATCCACCGCCATGGAAAACGTTGGAGTGTGCCGTACGGCCAGGGAATCAAGGGCTTTGAAATGCCCGTGCCCGTCGTTCATCCAGATCCGGTCGGGCGAATGAAAATCGTTGGCCACATAGATATCCGGTGCCAGGTCGCCATTGAGATCGCGAAAGGCCACAGTCAATCCCCAATCTCGAGGCACTTTGGCCAAGGGCTGGTTTTGCTCGTTCAGAAAAGCGCCGTTTGTCCAGGACATGGGTGCGAACCGGCCATGGCCATCGTTGAGGTAGAGCAGGTGCGGTTCACCGTGCTCCAGAACCAGGCCCTCCGGCGAGTATTCCAAGGAATCGCGGTCTTCCGGCCGGATCATGCGTTTTCCGCCGACGCTGAGAACGGCGAAACCGGTGCTGCGGATCGTCGTGGTCCGATAATTGGCGACGTAAAGATCCAAGTCGCCATCACCATCAATATCGGCCAAAGCCAGGGAGGTGCTGCCAAATTGGCGTAACAGTCCGGAATCAAGTGCTTCCGTGAAATGCCCTTTCCCATCGTTCAGAAAACAGCGCGTCCCAGCCCCGATGCCGTTGACCAGGAGATCCAGATCGCCATCCCCATCGACATCGGCAAACACAGCGCCGGTGGACCACTGGCGGGCGCAAGCAACGCCGGCGCCTTCGGTAATATCCTCGAACCGCCAATCGCCCAAGTTGCGATAGAGCTTATTGCTGCCCTCCAAACTGCAAAAGTAAAGATCACACCATCCATCTCCGTCAATGTCGCCCACGGCCACTCCGGAACCATTCAGCCGGATCTGATTGTCCGCGGCATTCTCTTTTGAAAGCGTATTGGTAAAGGTGACCCCGGTGGCCTCGGACGCGATTAAAGCGAAGCCAGGGCGAGGCGAGGCTGGGATGGATAGACCCGCGCTGCGGCCCCCCGGTTCTGAGGTCCATGCCCGCGCGGGCGCAGCGAAAACCCGAAAACCGCCGAGCCACGCCAGGAAGAGTACGAGACAGACCGCAACTGGGAATCGCTGCTGCCGCCTCCGCAAATGAGGTATGCCAAAATTGAGAAGATTATTTCTTAGTATTCTCCAGGACGAGCGCAGCGACATGGTTCGTTTTCCAGGCCGTTCGGATTTGGGCGGGGATTGGAATCGAGAGCGGCCCATTAATGAACGATCCGAGGACTATATCCAAATCGCCGTCACCGTCCAGATCTCCCACGTCCATGGTGAGCCAGCGGCCTTGAATATGTTCAGGCAAGGTGTGGGCCTCGAAGTTGAAGCCTCCTTTGTTTTCGAGATAAACAAAGCTCTCCTCGGGCGAATTCAGGTAATCGGGAAAAAAAGAGGCGACAGCAATGTCCAGGTCGCCATCACGATCAAAATCGGCCGCAATGGCCTGGAACGCTCCATGCACCGGGAAAAACGATGCCAATTGGAAATGATTATGCCCGTCATTCAAGTAAAGCCGCACGCCGTGAAAATTCTTGGCCGGAGAAACGTAATCACCGCTGTCGCCATTCGCCAGGAGCAGATCGGGAAAGCCGTCCCGATTGAAATCGATGAGCTGAATGCTTGAAGATCCCCACACCGGCGGGAACTCGGCGAGGGCTTGAATCTCGAATTGGCCCTGGCCTTGGTTTTGGAAGTGGTAAACGCCTTCCCGGGCCTGGGCCATGAGCACGATGATATCAGGCCGTTTGTCCTTGTTCAGGTCGCAGACCCACGCGCGAATCGCCCCACTTCTGTCCAGGAGCACATGGGGCTCGAAGCGATTGCCACCGCGGTTTTCAAACCAGGAAAAGGCTCCCAGGATATGCCCAAATTCCGAAACAATCATGTCGTCCCGGCCATCCTGATTGAGGTCGGCAAAGGCCAAATCCGTGGGACGGCGCAACCCCTCCAGGATCGTCCGGACGGAGTAGCTCTGGTTCGTTTCCTGCAGGAAGACGACTTTTCCTGCCAATTGATCCGAAGGAAAAATCTTTCCAATCAGCACGAGATAGGCGCCCCCGTCCTTAAATACCATCTGAACGGGCCCGCTATCCACCGGAACGCTCGTGAGACGGTGACCGGCCGAATCCAGGATATCCAGAGACTTGGTTTCTGCATCGCCTAGAAAAAGGCGCTGATGCGCTGAGTCAATCTTGACGAGCGTCGTCCAGGGATCGCCTCCACGGGTCTTGATCTCGCGGGGCCGAAATTGTTTCAAGTCGGTGCGGATGGCTGGATGGGCAGGCTGGGGCAACGGATTGGTCGGAGCAGTTTCTTTAAAATAATTGCAGATCGCAAACCAATCGTCCTCGGGCAAGAGCGGCTCGGAGGGAAAGACGCCCGCTTCTTTCAAAATCTGACCATCGGGATTCTTGTCAAAATTCAGTTTGGCAGCACCCAGGCGCAGGGCCATCAACCGCAAAGCGCCATTGACCCAAGCCTCCTTGGTCAAGGTTTGGGGTTCGGGAAATAGATGACAAGCCTGGCAGTAAATATGAGCCAATTCGAACCCTCGGCGCAGGTGTTCCGGCAGGTCGGCGGGCGCTTGATTGGTCAGGGGGCTTTGAATGGACTCGGTGGTGATGCGCAACGGTTCCGGCGATACAGAGGAAGGGGCGGCCCCAACCGCCGCCAGGACCTGAATCGAGAATAAGACCATCAGAACCCCAGCAAGCAAGGGCCACTCCTGATTGAATCGCGGAACGGACTGTCTGTCGGAACCGAGTATAGGAAAAACGCGCATCGAACTCTCTTCGTTGGCGAAGGGCGCCGGAAGACTCGAATCTTAACCCGTTAATGGACCAAGTTGACCTTGCCGTCAATGCCAATGGCCACCTCTTTAATTTCAGGGGACAGCATCGCTGTGGTTAGCTTTCCCCCTGGCCAGCGGATCGATATCTCCGTCGGAACGGCTGGCGTCGCCAGGACTTGAACGAGGGCATCTTCGGACCAATAACCACTTCCGGCGTGAATTTCTCGCAGTGGCCCCCACTTCTGGCCGAACTTAAGCCGCAGGCAAGCGCCGATTCCATCTGGGTTCCCCACCGGCCCGAGCAGGCGGACGCGCAATCCCGCTTTAGCAGTCCGATTATGATAAAGCCGGGTTTGATCGGCGTTTTGGCTGACGACGAGATCCGGCCGGCCATCGTGGTCATAATCAGCAACCGCGCTGCCACGCTGCTCGCCGTAAACCTCGATGCCACTAACCTGGCCGGTCACCGCACTGAAACCGCCGAGCCCATTCCCCTCCAGCAAAAGACCCCGCCCCGCATCGTATTCACAAATCTCGCGACAAGTGCCGAAGAAATTCTGGCTGAGAAAAACATCTTCGTTCCCATCCCCGTCAAAGTCAGCGACCGTCACCCCAAACGCCGGACTAAATTGGGCTTCGGTGGGCAAGGCCCGAGCGACAAACGTTGGGCCACGATTCAAGAACAGGGTTGATTCCAACCAGGTTGCTTCCAGCAGTTTCATCTGGTTCAGCGCCGGTCCGAAGATTTCTTCCACTCCCAACTGCGCGAAGGCGCGATGCGCCGTGAACCGTTCCTGCAATGAGGGAATCGCCGAGGCCATCGCCATCAGCCCGCGCCAGGGAACATACTTTTTCATCCCCGGATCGAAATAGGCCTCAATCAAGTCGGTGGTCCCGTTGTTATCCAGATCGCCGAACCAAAGGCGCAAAGGCCGTTCTCGATGGCTTTCGTAGCGGTGGTTTCGGCCCCAATTGGAACCAATGAGATCGAGCCGGCCGTCTCCATCGAAATCACCCACCGCCACACCGTTCCACCAGCCTGCAAAAGAATCGAGGCCCCATTGCTTGGTCGCTTCTCGCAATTTGCCATGGTCATTGGCGAACACCCGCAACGGCCCCCACTCGCAGGCGAGAATCAATTCGGGAAATCCGTCGCCATCCAAATCGCTCCAAACCGCGCCACTGACCAAGCCGAGGTGATCAAAGGCCTTGGAAGTATCGGCATCAAACTGCCATTGGCCTCCGACATCACGAAACAACAGGGAAGACGCGGATTCTGGATACCGGCCAGCAATGACGCGGCCTCCCACGAATAACGCCAGTGAACCATTCCCAGCCAGGTCTCCGAGCGCTAACGGCCCTGTGCTCGACGGCTGGCCAGGCCACGCGATGTCCATCTTCTTGCCGGTTGAATTATACTGCTGAATGCACCCGGTGCTGGCAGAACCATCTTCGTAATTTGCCGACCCCACCAGCAGCGCCGCCTTGGAGCCGGCCCGCCGCCAACCCAAAAGAGCGGTCTGATCCTGCGTTACGGGCTCATTCAAGGCGGAGCTTTCCAGGAGTTTGAATCCTCCGTGCGTATCATTGCGCAGGATGGCCAGGCGGCCGCCTTTGCCACTGCCAATGATCAGATCCTCCCAACCGTCGCCATCGACATCGAACCAAGCGATCCCCGGACCCAATTGGCTGAGTTTATTGGGTAAAAGAGGCTGGCGCGCATAGTCATCAAAGTTTTCCTCGTGGTGGTGATGTTGAAGAATGGTGCTCACGTCATCGAAGAGCGGTGGTGCGGGCGGCTGGCCTGGGGCGCTCTGGACTTCCCGGCTTGCTCCTGCTTCATCGATTTCATAGAGGCGGTTAGCCTGAACCTTTTCGACCCGGCTGCTCCGGCCATTCCGCCAGGTGACTTCGATGGCCATCCCGTTGGCAGGTCCCGAGGCGGCAAAGGCCCGCAGGGTGTCGTCAGAAGAAAGGTACCGTCCACCGCAAATCATTTCCTGGCTTTGCACGACGGGTCCGCCCAGCACCCTGATCTTTGCCCCGATGCCCCGAGTATTGGGTGGCACTCCCTTTAGGCGGACGGCGATGCGCGGAGCGCTTCCCTCATTCCGATAGATCTTGGCGGGTGCATTGAGGCTGTTGACGATCACATCCAGATCCCCATCATTATCGAGATCAGCCAACGCCATGCCTTGGGACACGCCGACATCGTCAAATCCCCAAGCATGACCGACCTCTTCGAAAGTGAGGTCGCCACGATTGCGAAAGGCGATTTTGGGTCCGGCAATGGGAGGAGTTGCTTTGCGTAGATTCAGTTCTTCAAGTGCAGAAAAGCGGTTTGATTTTCTAGCAGCTTCGATTCGCATGCCGATGTCCAGGTCCATGTCGTCCCGGCTGTGCCCCGTGCAGATCAGGATGTCTTCGTACCCATCAAGGTCGACGTCCAAAAAGATGGGTGTCCAGGACCAGGACGATGCTTCCACATGACTGAGAAAAGCGATTTCGGCGTAGGTGTCGTCCCCTCGATTCAGCTGCAAAGTGTTCCGGGTGATTTGAGGGCGGTTCGCCATATCCCCAAAGGGTCTGGCGTCCATGATCCGATCCATGCGCGTCAACAGGGTAACGTGATCCCGGCTGAGCATATCCAAGACAAAGAGGTCGTCATATCCGTCACGGTTGATGTCGGCCACATCCATGCCCATGGAGAATTTAGAAGAGTTGCGCATGGCCAGGCGAGGGAGCGCGCGAAAGGAGCCATGGCCATTGTTAATCCATATGCGATCTGGCGTATGAAAGTCGTTGCAGATATAGAGATCGGGTGCCCTATCGCCATTCAGGTCCCTGGCCATCACCGAGAGGGTCCAATCGTAAGGAATGGAAATTGGCTTCCCGTCTTCATCAAGAAATGCCCCCTCCGTAAAAGGCACAAGTTGGAAGTGGCCCTGGCCATCGTTGTGATAGAACGCGCTTGGCTCGCCGTTTTCGACGATGCCGCTGTTGCCGGCTAAGGTGAAGCGGCCCTGCAATTCGGGCGTCGTTGTCGGAAGGCCATTGACCGCAGTAACGACACGCTGCCCGTTGATCAGGTTGACATGAAAGCGCGTCTTCGGCTGATCCCGCAAGGTGACCCGCCGGTAATTGCCAATGTAGAGGTCGAGTGCTCCGTCTCCGTCCATATCGGCCAGCGCCAACGAGGTGCCCCCACGCTCCGGATTGAGAGTGACGGCCTCCGTGAAATGGCCTTTTCCATCATTGAGAAATAGGTGAGTGCCGCCGCCCACCGAATTGACAATCAGATCCAAATCACCGTCGCCATCGATGTCGGCGAAGGTCGCGCCGGTCGACGCGAGTTGAGGACAGGCCACGCCAGAAGGTTCGGTGATATCCTGAAAACGCCAATTCCCAAGGTTTCGATAGAGCCGGTTGGAATTGTCCAGGCCGCAAAAATACAAGTCGCACCAACCATCGCCATCGACATCGCCGGCCGCGACACCCGACCCATTCAGGTAGATCTGATTGGTGGTCGACCGTTCGAGGGAAAGAATATTGGTAAAGGCAATCCCAGTCGTGCTGGAGTCCAAAAGGGTGAAGCCGGGTCTCGCCGCGCGCGCAACGTTGAGTGGTGCGCTCCGATAGCCAGGCCCGGTTTCCCAGGCCGGAGCGGCCTGTGCAGACCCCAAACTCGCCAGAACGGAAAGGATCATGAACAGGACACAACCCATTGAGCTTTTTCTTCGGGAAGGTGGAGCGAAAGGGATATTCAACTAGCCCACTGTAGCGCAGCCAAGGGCAGTCTTTCCAGCTTAGAACTTATTCCTGGCACCCGGCCGTCCCTGTCGGGACTTAGGCGCATGGCATCTCCGGACCCGGCGTTCAATATTTAAAACGCCGGGCTAGTGTCAGGCTGTCCCTTCCGGGACGCATCGAATGGATTACCGAATGGCATTCGACCTGAGTCAGCAGGAAACGACGAGCTAAGAAGAGACTGCGGCGAGTTCGAGGGCGTGCGAAGTGGCGGAGCTTCCTGCGGGATAAATGCCGCGCTCCAATCTAGAAAGAACGCGGACTTTGGCTCGCAGGAAGCGGCAAGCTCATGAAAGGCTGCGGCGCGTTCGAGCGCGTGCGGGGTGGTCCTAGCTCCTGCGGGATGAATCCCGCGTCCGTCGCCTAACTCCTTGCGCGATTCAGTGCAGGTTCAAGTGCGGGAGTAAGTTCAGCCGTCAAAATGTCCCAATCAAAAAAACAGGGCCTGGAATGAATTCCAGGCCCTGAATGTTAAACGGGATCGAAGCAGCTCAGCGCTTCGTCATTTCAACCGATAGAATGTCCTTGTCGCGGTGGGTTGCACCGTCGCGGGCGACGTGGCGCCCTGGACATCGGCATAAGGTCCAGTCACATCGGGTGCCGATTGCAGAATGGCGCTTCCCGACCAGACAATGGAGATGCCATTGGCTGTCTTGGTGATGCTCGTGAATCCAGAACCGGGCTCTCCGCCGCCGCCAGGCGTGGTCGGAGCGAAATCACCGAAGTTTCGATATTGGATCTTATAGGATTTGTAGAGCGCGACGTCGTTCCAGGCGTTGGCGTTTTCAGGGCCATAGCCAGGACCAACCAGGAGAACAGGCGGACAATTGGTCCAATCATCATCTGCGATAATCAACCAATTCTCCCTGTCGACGCTGCGAGAGCCAGTGAAGTGGATGCCCGTGCGCGTAAGGCGCAGCCAGACGTCCGGATAGGTCGGAGCCGCGAGGTTGCTGCCCGTCCAACCGCTCGTATCATTGGCGCCGCCGTCATTGTACTTGGATCCCACGCGCCGGTTGGCTTCGAAGGAGTTGTTCGAGGTCAGGTTTTGATTGGCGTCGGTCGTATTGGCATTGGCGTGAATTTCACGGTAAGCGCTGAAGTTATAACCGGCTGTGACGTCATCGTTCGATTTGTCTTCGTCGGTGGCTTCGCGCGCTTGCAGACCGCCTCGAGCCCATTGGCTGGAAGGATCTTGTTCAATGATTTGGGTCACAACGTCGAAGTCGTTCGTCTTCGGAACATAGACGAATGTGATTTCGTCGTAGGTGCCCCAGAATCCGGCACCACCGCTGATGACGTCATATCCATTGTCACCCACCGGAACAACCGCAGCAGGAATGGTCGGTTTGCCGACCGAGGCCCATTGCGTAGCCGGCACCTTGAAGGTGACGTTGGTGGAGGTCAAGGTGTTCGGGGGAACGTGCGTATCCACGATGTTCTTGACCGTCAACGAGTAGCTGTTGCCCACCGTCAAGCCGGTCACGCTGATAACCGCGCCACCCGTGTTGGTCACAATGTTGACCCCAGTAATCGTTCCGCCTTGCAACGCGTAGTTGGAAATATTGCCAGCACTCGCCGCAGTAACCGGTTTGTCGAACGAAACGCCTAATTGCACCGCGCCCTTATGATTGATAGCTCCGACTGAGGCAACCGGCGGGAAGGTGTCTGCGATGACCGTAACCGTCGCTTCCGCTGTATTGGTGGCTCCGGCCAAGGCGATCACGTTGGCGCGATATTTGGCTCCGGTATCGCTCATCTGCAGGATCGGAGTCTTGTAAGTCGTGCTGTTAGCACCCGGAATGTCCACGCCGTTCTTCTGCCATTGAATCGCGTATTGATTCGGGGTAGGCAAAGTAGTGACGGCCAGTTTCAAGGTCGCGGAGCGGCCTTCGACCACCGTTGAACTCTGCGGCTGCTGGGTCAAATTGACTCGTGCTCCGGCGTGGACAGCTGTCGTCCAAACCGATAGCGGTCCAATGGGAGACAGACTTGCCGCGGGGGTGGTGTCGCCAGCTTTACGCCAAGCCAAGCGCACATCGTCGCCGCCGCCGCCTTCTTTATTGAGAAGGGCGATCCCGTAGTACTTCCCTGCTTCCAAATGGATCGGGGTCAGAGTCGTTTGACCAATGCCATTGCCGTTATCGTGCCACGCCGCACCCTGATCCGCATTCGGCTCCAGGAAAGCCTGGCAGCATCCCGTTTCCTCCGCTACAGGGCCGTTGGAACCAGGAGTTCCAGTCCCGAGAGGGATCGGAAGCGCGTTGGTCCCGGAAGCCGCCGCAGTGCTGTTGATATAAAACTGGGAAGCATCATCGCTGGTGATGAAGAAGGTGTAATCCGCTGTCTCCGTCGGCTTGAGCCAGCCAATCGCCATTTGTCCAAAGTTATTGAGGTCAGGATTGGATTGGGGCACATTGGCGCCTGCCACATAAAACGTGGCATCCGGCTTTTGAGCCGTCCAGCGAGGATCGGCAAACAGGCCATCCAGAGAGGTTCCCGTGATATCTCCAGGATCTCCACCTGGTCCAAATCGCTCCACGGTTAAGAACCCTTGGGTTAATTCCGGTGCGGATTTGGCATCGACGGTGACCGTCGCGGATTTGGTCGTCGTCGGTCCCACGTTGTTGCTGATGATGGCGTCATACTTCGTTCCGCTGTCGGCCACGGTCAGTGCGGGCGTGGTGTAGGTGGAGGCGGCGCCACTGGTGTTGGTTGCGCCGGCAATCGGTTGGCCATTCTTACGCCATTGGACGGACCACGGTCCGTTCATGACGATGGAGAACTTCGCCGTGCCCCCGTCGACCGCCACTGTATCATCCGGGCCGCTCGTGGCAGCCGCGGCGACCGTGTTGGCCGCGAATGGGCCCGCCGCTTTCTTCACAATTTGGACGGCCGTAACACCCAAACCATCGTTGGAACGATCATTCTTATAACCCGTGATGAGAATGTTGCCATTGGCGTCGGCAGGAACATCCTTCCAGACCACGTAATTGGCGGTGTCATTCCGGCTGTTGGGGTCTGTCGAGGTAGCGGCCACAAAAGTGCCATCGAACGAAGCGATCTCCGTAACGTAAAAGGTCTTGGATCCAACCGTGAAATCACCTTCCGCGCCCGCGCCGTTTTCCGCAATATAAAGGTAAACGTCGTAGTTGCCGGCTGGAAGATGCTGCCAGGTCAGATGCATCGTCCCGGCGGGAACGCCAATGGCGGGATCCGAATATCCAGGGACGCTGGTCTTGAGAGTGCCCCGCATCAGGCGCTCATTGGGAGAATCAGTCGGACCATCGCTGTGCCAGGCGTCGTTGCCTTGGAACCAAAGGGAGACGGCGGTGGTCTGGCCCGCATCATCGGTCAGAGCGGCCGCAGTGCCTTGATTGGGCACGCTCGGATACATGTTCCAGTTCTTCTGGGGGACAACGCCTGCTTCTTCATTGGGAAGCAAGGTGCTATTGCCCGTCGGAATGGTGTCAAAAGCTTCGGAATCTCCGTGGAAGTGGAGACCAATGGATGCGGCTCGCGCGTTGGGGATCGCGCAGGCTAGACCTGCAGCTAGGGATAGCCACGCTAGTCTTTTGTTTCTCATAAGGGTTGTGTCGATCAAGTTGTTACGAACTTTCCATCGTTTCAGCCCGGCTGCGACCGGAGCACCATCGAAAGCAAATACCCTCGAAGCAAACGAATGAGAGTGAGTAACTCACCCTCAAGCGAGGATTGAAAATGCCTACTGACGATAGAATCAGGTTGTTCGAGCTCGGGCTTAGACAAACTCCGTTGTTCCATTTGCGATCCCGAATGTCAATGCTTTTCTGTTCGATTCTGCCATTTTACCGGCACTTTGGAGCACTTGACCTCGGGTATCTGTCGTCCTGCCCCAATAACCGAATATTCGACTCTATTCGGAATCAGCAGACAACAATCTAAGGATCCACTCACCAAACTCAGTGAATGCCTCCAGAAGCGGCTCGTGACGAGTTTTCCGCTCCTTCCCGCTTTGATCTCGGCCTCCGGTAAAGGCTCACTTCGCTTCGACCCGAATCTCCTGAGCACTTTTAGAGACGGACATCCGGGTGGTTTTGCCTCCGGGCCAGCGCACTTCCAGTTCTATCGGTTGCCCTGTGCTGGCCAAAACGGACACGGCGCTGTCCTGGCTCAGGTAACCCGAGCCCGCGTGAACCTCGTGCGCTGGACCAGATCCCGAGGCCGATCGCCAGCGCAACACCGCGCCAATCCCTAATGGATTCCCAGCAGGCCCCACTAACCGCACCCGTAACCCCGGTTTCGCTCCCAAGTTTTGAAACAACCGAGTGGCAGCCCCATTTTGCCCAACTACCAGGTCAATCCGGCCATCTTCATTGAAGTCGCTTGCCGCGGCTCCGCGTTGCTGACCATATATAATAATACCAGAGTCCTGGCCTGAGACCGGCCGCAGACTGCCGGTTCCGTCGCCGAGAAGGAGCAGCCCCCGTCCGGCGTCCGATCGCGGCAAGCCCGGTTCGCTATCGAAGCAATTCTGACTCAGGAAAACGTCTTCGAAGCCGTCGCCGTTAAAATCAGCAACCACCACCCCGGAGGCGGGAGCGAATTGAGCGTCTGGCGGTAGCGGAACAGCCTCGAACCGGCCGCCGCGGTTGAAAAAGACGGTCGACGCCAGCGTCGTCACCTCCAAGCGGCGCACTTTGGCCAATCCAGGGCCCAATACATCAGCCACCGAAGCTTCGCTGAACGCTTTGTGGGTTGGAAACCGTTCGATTAGAAAGGGAAGGGATGCAGCGAGAACGTCTCGGTCGCGGCGGGGGGCGACGGCTTGCAGTTCCGTTTCGAACTCCGCTTCCACGACGTCGACCCATCCCCGCCCGCTAAAATCGCCGTAATAAACTTCGAGAGGATGAGCCGATGACGCGCGGTACGGGCTGTTCAATCCCCAATTCGCGGCCACGATGTCCAACCGGCCATCTCCATCCAGATCTCCTGTTGTGACTCCATTCCAAAAGCCCGTGAACTGGATTAGACCAAACTCCGTGGTCCGCTCCCCAAACCGGCCGTTGCGCATTCCAAAAACGCGGATTGGACCCCATTCGCAAGCCAGGACGAGCTCTGGCAATCCATCTCCGTCCAGATCGCTAAAAACCGCCGCCGTCACGAGCCCCACCTCCTTAAGCGGTTCGCTTCGTGCCAGATCGATCTGCAGGGCGCCCTCCTTGTTTTGATAGATCCGCGAACTGGCCGGTTCCGGCCAGCGTCCCCCTCGAACCCGGCCGCCAACGAATAGAGCCAGATGGCCGCTGCCATCCAGGTCCGCCAGTGCCATTGGCCCGATGCTTGATTCCAGGCCGGATACAAAAAGTTCCGAAGCTTGTGAACTCCAGTCATGCCCAATGACGCCACCCGTGATCTTTGCCGGGTCCTCGTCATTAGCCCGAGCCGCGAGAATCACGGACTGGCCAGGCGCCGGAGTCCAACCCAGGATGCCGGTTTGATCGGCTGGCGTGGCCGCCGCGCAAAACCGATGGTTGGACCGTCGAAAGCCTCCCTGGCCATCTCCCAGGAAGACCGCGGGAAATCCACCGGCTCCAGCTCCAATCATTAAGTCGTCATGTCCATCCCCGTCGAGATCCCACCAGGCCAGCCCAGGTCCCAGACGGCTGAGTTTATGCGGCAAAAGCGGTTGGCGCGCAAAGTCGTCGCAAGGGTTCTCCTCGTGCGAATGGTTGAGTTTTTCGCTCACATCCCGAAAGAGAGAGAAGCCTGTGGGAGCCGAATTCAAGGGCGGCGACCCAACGAGGCCCTGACGGTGAAGCGGCTCCAATGGGTGGTCCGGGCTGGCCGCCTGGGCCGGAATGGTTTCCTGGATCTCGTAGAGCCGGTTGGCTTCAACAGCGCTGATCCGGGTTGTTTGACCACTCCGCCATCGCACTTCCAAAGTCATCCCAATGGGAGAAGGACCTGTTGCGAACATGAGTGTGGGTTCGGATCCCGAAAGATACCTGCCGCCGCAGGCTACTTCCTGGCTTTGCTGGGGAATCGCACCCTGCCGCAGCGTGATCTTGGCACCGATCCCTTGAGTGTTAGGCGGCCGACCGCGAAGCCGCACCGCCAGCCGGGAGCCTGGGGAATGATTCCGGTACAAGCCCAGGGGTCCGTTGAGATTATTGACGGCCAAGTCCAGGTCGCCATCGTCGTCCAGGTCGCCCACCGCAATGGCTTGATGGATGCCAGGCTGGCCGGTTCCCCAAAGATCCGTGACGTCGCGAAACTGGAGGCTGCCTGAGTTTCGGAACGCCACGATCGGACTTTGGTACGGCGGAAAGAGTCTTGAATTGGTCATTTTCTCCAGGGCAAATGCCAGTTGCAGAGCGGCTTGGTTGGTAACTCCTAGTGGCGCAGGACGGCGGATCGAGGTGGCGGCAATGGCGTCGCGATCTTGCACATCTCGATAGAAACCAGACGCAATCAGCAAATCTTCAAATCCATCCAGGTCCACATCGAGAAAGACTTGCTGCCAGGCCCATTCGGCCGCAGGCACCCCGGCGTACTCAGCAATATCCGCGTAGGTATTGTCCCCTCGATTGAGATACAAGGCATTGCGCATGACTTGCGGGCGATCCAGGACGATCCCGGGCGGAGGACGCATTGGATCAAACGGCGGTGATTGCGGATTAAAAGCGTACATCTGCCGTTTCCGCAGCCGCGCATCCCGGCTTTGCATGTCAGTGACCAGGAAATCCACAAAGCCATCGCGATTGATATCGGCAAAGTCTACACCCATGGAACTGAAACAAACGTGACGCAAGGCGGCGGGAGCAATCGCCCGAAAAATCCCCTGGCCATCATTCATCCAGATGCGATCGACCGTCCAATAGTCGTTGCAGACATAGAGATCCGGACTGCCGTCGCCATCCAGATCACGAAAAGCAGCCGTTTGCCCCCAATCGAGGGGAGGCTGGCGAAGCGGACGCCCCTCTTCATCAAGGAATCGCCCGCCCGTCCAGGAGACGGGAGTGAAATGCCCGTGTCCGTCATTGAGGTAAAGAATGTCCGGATCGCCAAACTCGCGGACGATTCCGTTAACCACCGTCAGGCGGTTGGTGAACTCGGGAGGAATCACATAGGCACCGTTGCGCCGGTATACCTGCACCGAACCGCGATTGCGAATGTCCTCCGCGCGGTAATTGGTTACATACAAATCCAGCGTGCCGTTGCCATCGATATCCGCCAGGGCCATGGTGACGCTCCCGAACTTGGATCGCGTCCCTGCCGCAGCCGTTTCGTCCCGGAAATGTCCCTGGCCATCGTTGACGAAACAGAGCACTCCCTGGTTTAACGTCGACACCAACAAATCCAGCGCTCCGTCCCCGTTAATGTCGGCAAAGACCGCGCCCCTCTGATACCGGTCCGGAAATCCTAATCCCGAAGCGCTGATAACATTGGTAAAGCGCCACTGGCCCAGGTTTCGATAGAGTGCGCTCGGGCTGTCCAGTCCGCAAACGAAGATATCCAAGCGGCCGTCCTGGTCATAATCGCCTACCGCCAAGCCGGCGCCGTTTTCCAAAATCCGGTTTGTGGCGGCGCTGAACTCGAGCAGCACATTGGTGAAGTCAATTCCGGTTTGTTGCGGCGTCAGCAACGTAAACCCTGCCTGGTTTTCCCGGAACGACGGCCGCTGGAGTTCCGTCCAGCGCGCCCCAGCTTCCTGATGCCAAAGCCGCCCCTCAGCGGCAGCAAGGGAAGCATTCAGGAAACAAGCCAAACCAAAAACAGTGCAGCCCCAGAACGATCGGACGGCAAAGCATGGCCAGGCCCTGAATTCACGCAGGCATGGCAATGCCCTTTTTTGGTGCCACGGTTCAGACATGGGTTGTGCGGTTCGCCCAAGATTAGGCATTCGCGGTACGCTTGGCCATCTCTCAGTTCCACTCATTCTGCTTCCGAAGCACCTGCCGCAGACATTCCCTATCGGACATTATTCTCCGGATCGGAGCGCGGCTGTGCCCGCCAGGGTCAACCGCAGAACTTAGATATCAAGAACTTATTGAGCAAAGAAAACCCCTACAGCTAGCTGATGCTTTCGGACAACAGCCGCACTCCGATTTGGAGAGATTATATTAATAAGACCGCCAGAGCTCGACCAACACTCTCACGGGCGTGAATCCCGTCGCCACTTTCAGCTCCACGCTGATTCATATTTAAGCAAGTGCCCGAGTTGCGAAGGCTTAGCTCGCCTGTAGGCTGCCTATCAGAAACTCGAACCAAAACTGAAACCGAATTTAGGCCTGCCGTAAATCTTTACCAATTCCTCTTGCTATGTATCACCACATCAAAAAGCTAATGTATACGGTCCGCGTGGGCCGCCCGGATCCCCGCTTTGGAAATATGCTCCTGGAGCAATTTGGCGGAGCGAACGGGGAGTTGGCTGCCGCTATGCAGTATTCCATTCAGGGCCTTAATTGCGACGATCCCGCTCGAAAGGATCTCCTCATGGACATTGGCACCGAGGAGCTGAGTCATTTGGAAATCATTGGCACCTTGGCCAGGCTTCATTTGAAACCGATGAAGAAATCACGCGAAGCTGCCGAAGCAGACCCGCTGATTGCCATCGCCGGTGGCGGCGGAGTGGGCCTTCACAATTCTCAAGGAAACCCCTGGACGGCGGATTATCTCAAGATTACGGGCGAACTGGATGTCGATCTGCGCAGCAATATTGCGGCAGAAGCTCGGGCCAAAATCGTTTACGAACGGCTCATCAATTTCTGCGATGATCCAGGAACTAAAGATGCCCTTCAATTCTTGATGACGCGTGAGATCACCCATCTTAAAGCATTTATGGCCGCCCTCGATAGCATGGGGAAAGATCCACTCGAAATCGGCCTGATTCCGCCCACGCCCAGCATCGTCACCAAATTCTTTAACGACTCCACCGGGGAAGGTGATTCTGGCGAATCCGACCAGCGTGGACCTTGGAACGAAGGCGGCGATATCGAATATGTCGAAGCTCCCGCTCGCATCGAGGCATCCGTGACGGCCGAAGAAGTCACTCGCGAAATCGCCCGGGCTGGCAATGGCTCCGGCAGAAAAGTTCGAGCCCGGCGGCATTAAATAATGAAGCGCCTTAAACTGCGGCTGGGAAAAGGGTTTCAACCGGTCCTTGGCAATGCCCGGTCGCAGGCCGCGCAAATGACGCTCGCAGTGGGGGAAACGGAAGGCGGAAAGGACAATCACCACCAGGGCGCCGATCAGTGGCTTTATGTCGTCACGGGGCGTGGGCAGATTATTGTGGAGGGCCAGCGATATCCGCTGACCCCGCAGACCTTGGTCTTGATCGAAAGAGGCGAGAACCACGAAATTCGAAACACCGGCACAACGGTGCTGCGAACGATCAGCATCTATGTTCCGCCAGCCTACACCCAGAACGGAAATCCCCTTCCAGCCGGGAAAGCCGCCAAGTAGCTTCAAGTATCATGCCCCGAATCGGACCGCGGCTGTGCCCGTTAGGGTCAGCCGCAGATCTTCCATATCAATTACTATTCCCCAAATCGGAGCGCGGCTGTGCCCGTTAGAGTCAGCCGCAGACATTAGATATCCACAACTAACTCGAAATCCCTAAAGCAAACCCTTCGAACACGGCCGCCCTCCGTAAGTCAACTAAAACCATGGCGAGCGACCTAATCCGACAATCCCCAACGCCATTCTTGAGGCGTTTTTTATGGTCGCCCTGAAGTTTCCGCAATTTCCAAACGGTCATTGTAAGTGACCGAGGCCTTTTTTCCGTCCAGCGAAGTGATAATGACTCCGGCTTGCTTCAGAAGAGCTTGCTCGAGGAGGCGCGCCGCTTCGTCCTGCTTTAAATCTCTGCCACTGCCAGCGGAAACCCTGGCGGACGCCTGTTTCACATTGCTAGCCACGACGAGTTCGAGTTGGGTAACCCCTTTGTAGATCTCCAAGACCTGATCAACCTTGAGGTTCTGAAATCGGATTGAGCCACTTCCCTGGGCATGCAGCGAGTTCGCCGCCAGGGCCAGCGCAGAGAGGTCGCTCAGCGGCTGAGACGCTTTCCCCCAACCTGGGGCGCGAACCGGGATTGAGATTGAACCAGCCGCTCCTTAGTTTGAGGCAAAACCGGCTTGCAAAATCTCTCATCGAACCGCTTGCCAGCGGAAGCAGGGTCGGTCAATTTACGAAGAAGAGTTCGCATGAATTCGGCAATGATGATTCACCATGATTAAAGGCTTGCGCACAGCCCTCTATCCGGCTCCCGATCTCCCGAAAGCAAAGGCGTGGTATGAAGCCGTGTTTCAGCAAAAACCGTATTTTGACGAGCCGTTTTATGTGGGCTTTGAGATTGGAGGCTTCGAGCTTGGATTGGTTCCGGACGCGCCTCTTGGAAGTGGCGGGGTGAAAGCGTTATGGGGCGTCGACGACATACCGCAGGAATTGGAGCGATTACGGGCCATGGGCGTCCTGCCTCGTGGCGAGATCCAAGACGTGGGCGGCGGAATTAAGGTGGTCGATATCGCCGATCCGTTCGGAAATTTGGTAGGCTTGATCGAGAACCCGCATTTCCGCGCGGCAAAAGTCCAATAACGCCAGCCGCAGCTTTCAGTCATTCGGCATAACGGAGCGCGGCTGTGTCTCCGAGACCGGCTGCAGAGTTGGCGCCACTCAAATAAATTCTTGATATCTAAATACTGCGGCTGATCCTATCGGACACAGCCGCGCTCCGACCCCGACCATAATTCTTGATGGCTTATTCCGGCGGCTGATTCTGCGAACACAGCCGCGCTCGGCAAAACCAGCCCGGGAAGGTGAGGCTCCCGCCGAACCCTGGCTTCCTGAAAACTATCTTGCGGGAAATGGGATCGGCAGGAGCTTCACCCTCCCTGCGATACGAGTTTGCCGAATATTTTTTCGTTCATACCCACAGGTTTTAGTACCGTTGGATTGAATTCGGAACGACGGAAAGCCAGCAAGCGGGGCGTTGCGGGGCAATTACTGCTGCCAGTTTTCTCAAAACTCCATAAGGAACTGGCCTCACTATATGATTAGGCAAAGCCCGCTCGAACCAAGTCCAGCCCTTGCAACAATAATTGGTCAATCGAATCGGGCGATTTTGCCAAATGGAAGGCTTGCTTGAACGCCGCATCCTTCATCAAAAAATCAATCTCTTCACCGGAAAAGAAACGCCCCAAAACAAGACTCACATCGTCCATCATCTCCATAGTCACAAATAGTCATCGATTCTTGCTTCCTCGTCAAGGTTCCAAAGCCTCACCTTTGGATTGAATTCGCTAAAGAGTTACCGTATAAGTTTGCCTGCTATTATCAGAATCTGAATGAAAATAACTCCTCTAAATGAATTCGTCCGTCTTCGTGAATCTTTGTTCAATGAAAAGGCGGCCATTGAAGCTCGTCTTCTTGAGTTAAACCAAATCCTTGGCTTTGAATTACCAGGTTCTGCCCCAAAACCAGTGAGCTGGAATCCAGATCCCACGCAACTCGGGGGCAAGAAATTAACGATGAAACAGGCGATTTGTGAGGCATTGGCAAACGGCCCCTTGACCCGAAAGGAATTGGGAATAGCCGTCAAAGCCGCAGGTTACGTTTCCAAATCAAAGAATCTCCTCAGTTCGATGGGCATCGTCCTTTATGGCAAGGATTCTCCCTTTAAGAAGATGGGAAAAAGGTTCTATCTGCCCATCAACCTTAACCCAGCCAAAGCGGAACCGGCGAATGGGTTGAGAAAAGCCAAAAAGAAGCCGATGAGTTCAGAAGCCAAAGCCAAGATTGCGGCCGGGCAAAAGAGGAGATGGGCGCTCCGGAAGCAGGCGAAGTAACTGCCGCTATGGCGGACGAAGCAGGTAGAGTTTGATTCGTCGGGCCGCTTTCGAAAGAGAGCGGCCATTTTTTTGCCTCTTGCCCAACCCAACCGTTACGAACGCCGCCGGTGCCGAGTTGGAAATCTTGCTGCCTGATGGAAAATCCACTACTGAGTTTCCCTCATTATCAATGATGACCCATCGGAAAAAGCTTGGCTCTGCTTTTTCTCCGTGACCATGGTTGGCTTGACTGCACTGGTATTGCTTGAGTGGAATCGGCCCGTTCAGGGATTCCACATCGGGCAGGGGCCTTTTGGTCTATTCTTGCTCATCACCATTTACCAATCTTTCGGGCGGCAATCTGGAGCTGGTAACGCCGATAGGAAAGTCAACGATTCACTTCCGGTGACGGTCGTGCGGAATCTTATCGAGTGGAATCAGGCGCAGATTTAGGTATCAAAAATTATACTCCGGATCGGAGCGCGGCTGTGCCCGATAGGGTCAGCCGCAGAAATTAGATATCAAGAACTTATTCAAGCGGCGAAATTCATGCGGCTGATCCTTCGGACATAGCCGCGCTCCGATGCTAACGATTGGAAATGAGAAATCCCTGCGGCTGACTCTTTCTTTGATTGGCCATCAATTTGCCACAGCCGTTGGTCTAAATAAAAAAGGCTTGAATTAAAGGGCTTCGCAGGTTGGCTATTTCTGTTTTGCATTGGCTTCATCTTTACGCCGCTGATTTTCCTCTATTCGTTGGTAGTTCTCGTAGGCAGCCTGTAGTTTCATTGATGGGAAGAAGCATTCCAACCGCCTGTGATCGGCGCTAAAAACATTCTGGTGAATTTGATGGACGATTCTCCATAGAAATGCAGTCTTCGCCATGAAAAACGCCTCAGAACAGGCGGCGCTGCAAATGCTCAACCGGGCCTGTGTTCAGAAATCTTTCTGTTGCGCTAGCAGGCGGCATTTAGGGTCCCACCGGCGTGCAAGCTGCCAATACTTTTTTGCTTCATGGGTTTGGCCTCGCCTTTCTTCCGCAATGGCCAGATGACAAGCATTCGTAGCCTTGTGAGAATTGCCGACGTCTTCTTCACAGGCCTCCTTCAAGAGCGCAATTCCGGCGTCCATCTCCCCCAATTCGACCAGCACAACACCGCGGGTCCCTTTATAACTGGGACTCCATGGAACATACTGCAAGGCTTGCTCAGAAAACGCATCGGCTTCGGACAAGAGCGTTCTATCGCCACTCCTGACGCCAGCGTAGGCAATGTCGTTCATGGCAACAAAACGAAGCTCTGGTTCCAGGTCCTTGATATCGAGCAACGGAAGAAGCCTCTCCCGCGCCTTCTGATATTCGTCAGACTCCATCAATAAACTGCCTGCCAAGAGGCGAAGCACATGTTCGTTCGGATATATTGCCTGAGCCTCTTCAAACCATCTTCGCGCCTCTTCGTATTTCTTCTCCGCACAGAGCTCAAGCCCCAGAAGCAAGTGATAAAGAAACACCGGCTTTTCGGCCGGTTGCTTCGAGAAGAGCAATTCCAGCAGCATCAAAGCGTCGTTCGATACGGCACCCGCAACACTATTAGCCTTAAGAGGGACGAGGCTTCCTGCCAGAATTAGCGCGTTGGAAAAGAACCAGACTTGGACAGGGGCAAATCCTCGCATGAGATTCCAGCGGAGACCATTCTGGCGCAAATACCAATAGGCACCTGCAGCCAAAATCAAATTCGCCATGGGACCGGCAAGAACTGTAAGGAACTTGCGCACTCGATAATGATCAACGGTCATTGGAGCGGCGAGAGTCAAGCCACCATAAGGGAAGGCCTTGAATTCAAATGGAACTCCCAAGATGCGGCGCATGAACAACGCTCGTCCTGCTCCAATTGTAATTCCAAAAATACGCATCCCGAAAAGCCGGCCTGCGACCGCGTGACCTGTTTCGTGCCAGATGGCGTTAGGAATAAGAAACACCTGGATGGCAAGTATGTTCAGAATGAGCCAACCATGAGACGGGGCAATTCCGGAAACGACCAGGATCACTCCCAGAGACAAGAAGCCTGCTTGCACTCCAAGCGCCTTCTTTTGCTTTCTCCTTTCCTTTTCCGTCCAACATTTGAGGCAGAATCGTTTTGGCTTCGAGCTCGACTTATCTTCGCGGAAACCCTTGGTGAAAAATGATTCCACGCCACATCCATCACACTTGAGAGAGCCTTGGGAAGGCGTTGGGGCTTCACTTTCCCCCGGTGTCGGCGTCTGTGGACCGAATTCAGAAGTGCCGCAGTCAATGCAAGAGACTGCGTTGTTATCATTTTCGTATCCGCAGTAATCGCACTTCTTCATCCGTCAACTCTAGCGCCGTTATATAGTCAAAAGTTCCTCGAAGCGAGACTCTCCTGCTGCGTCTTTTTGCGTATTGGGGCGGCTCCGAGCCACAGAATAAGAGCGACAAAATCGTCTTTTGGGTCAACGGCCGTGGTGCCGGCGGGTGATTCATTCAAAATTCGCCCTGCAGCGACATTGCCCTTTTTGCCTCTCTCGACATTTTCCAGCTTGTGCGGCATGATGATCGGAGTGCCGTCGCGCTCGTAGCTCAGTTGGATAGAGCAACTGCCTTCTAAGCAGTTGGTCGTGAGTTCGATTCTCACCGAGCGCGCCATCCAGCCGCGAGAATTTCAACCACTTCTGCAAAGATCTCCCCTCGGACACTCTCCAGGCGGAAGCCAATTTTATACGATATTTTATACGATGCCGCGAAGTCCGGTACCGGTCGATTCCGCCGCCAAGGGCACTTGGAAAGCCCTCCAATGAGACGAAGGCACATGAGCCTGCTTGAGACAATCGAAACGTAATTCCTCGTAAAGAAGGGTGAGCAGCTTTTCGGCGGCCGTGGGGGTCACCTTGCTCCACTGCAGTCAGCAAAAATGTAGCGTCGCTCATACTCCCCCATGAAGTATCGTGCGAAAAAGCAAGGCTATCACGGGCGAATTTCAAACGAACCCGGCTGGTCTTTAGATCTGCGCCATGCCGCCATCGACAAAAAGCTCGATCCCGTTGACGAAGCTGCTTTCGTCAGACGCAAGGAAAACGACAGCCCGAGCAATTTCCTCCGGAGTGCCCACGCGCCCGAGTGGTATCTGGGCCACTTGAGCATTCACAAAATCCTGGACCTGCTCCTTCGTGATGCCGAGCCCGTCATAACCGGGAGTAGGCACGACGCCCGGACTGATGGCGTTAACGCGAATTTGTCGCTCCTTAAGATCGAGCGTCCAGCTGCGCGCGAATGATCGGACAGCGGCTTTCGTTGCGCTATAAACGCTGAACGCCGGCGAGCCTTTGATGGAGGTAATCGACGCGTTCAAGATGATGGAGGAACCTTTCGGCATCAATGGAAGGCCTTTTTGCACGGTAAACAAAAGACCACGAACATTGGTATTAAAAGTCCTGTCGAAATGTTCCTCCGTAATCTGGCCGAGAGGTGCCAGGCTTCCGCCTCCGGCGTTGGCGAACAGCACATCGAGCCGTCCCTTCCGCTCTTGGATAATTGAGAAAAGGCGATCCAGATCAGAGAGGTTAGCGACGTCCCCGGAAATTGCGAACGCTTGGCTGCCCAGGTTTTTCGCCGCCACTTCAAGCTCGGCGGGACGGCGCCCGGTGATAAAAACGCAGGCGCCTTCAGCAACAAACTGCTTGGCGGTGGCGAACCCAATCCCGCTACTGCCACCCGTCACTAATGCGATTTTATTGGAGAGTTTCATTGATTTTCAGGTTGGATCTATTTGGCGTGGACAGTCCCCGAGACGGATTTGCTGTTGTGGACCTTTGCTGTCTCGAAATTGGGGTTCCACTTTCAAAATGATTTGGCGAATTAAGCCTTAATAAAAGAAAGCAACTCCTCGTTAACCTGGTCCTTGAGTGTCGTACACATCCCATGTGGCGCTCCTTTGTAAACCTTGAGCGTTGCATTCTTAATCAACTTGGAGGAAAGAAGGGCCGAAGCCGCGATGGGTACTATCTGGTCATCATCTCCGTGTAAAACCAGCGTTGGCACATCAAACCGCTCTAAATCCTCGGTCAGATCCGTCTCGGAAAACGCTTTAATGCAGAAGTAAGAGGCGGGAAATCCAGCCATCATGCCTTGGAGCCAAAACGATTCTCGCACGCCTTCCGAGACCCGAGCGCCGGGCCGGTTGTAGCCGTAAAATGGCAGGCTGAGCTCTTTCCAAAACTGGGAACGATCCGCGGCCACGCCCGACCTAAGTTGGTCGAAGGCCTCAAGGGGCGTGCCGGCCGGATTGGCAGAGGTCCGCAGCATCAACGGAGGTATCGCGCCGATCAGCACGGTCTTGGCTACACGGCTGGTGCCGTGGCGGCCGACGTAGCGAGCCACCTCGCCACCCCCCGTGGAATGACCAACGTGAATGGCGTTCCTCAGATCCAGCTTCTCAACTAATTCCGCCAGGTCGTCGGCGTAGGTGTCGAGGTCGTTACCGTTCCAAGGCTGGCTCGATCGGCCGTGGCCCCGGCGGTCATGCGCGATGCAACGATACCCTCGGGAGGCCAGAAAAAACATCTGATCCTCAAAGGCATCCGCGCTCAGTGGCCATCCGTGACTGAAGACGATGGGCTGCCCAGTGCCCCAGTCCTTAAAATAAATCTCTGTTCCATCTTTGGTCGTAATCCTGTTCATGTGACGTATTCCTTTTTGTTCGATTTTGTTTGCTGGCACTGCGCGATTCAGAGGCAACAGGCCTCCGGTCTCGATCCGCTATTCCCGCCGTTTCATGCGGCGGATTCCTCCGCTACCGAACAAAGCGAGATTATTGGGGGAAGTGGCTAAGTCTTTTTGAAATATCCAGCGCTGCCGCAGCAACGGCTGCCTCAGCAATTTCTGCGTCGGTTGCCCCGGCTTACCTTCTTTGCCACTCGAGCCAGCGGCTCATCCATTTCTTCACCGCCGGCGTCAGTCTCGTCCGATTATAGGCATCGCCGCATTGACGGATGGCTTCCGCCTGGGTGGGATAAGGATGAATAACTGAGGCGAGACGGCCCAATCCCAAACCGGACGCCATCGCCACACTAATCTCGCTGATCATTTCGCCAGCGTGACGCGCCACAATGGTCGCCCCGATGATCTCATCATGTCCCTGTTGGACATGGATTTTGACAAAACCGTCTTGCTCTCCATCCAGGACAGCACGGTCAACTTCCTTGAAGTGCCGCACGTAGGTGTCGATAGCCAAGCCACGCGCACGGGCTTCGTGTTCGTAAAGGCCGACGTGCGCAATCTCCGGATCGGTGTAGGTGCACCAAGGCATGTTCAGCGCACTGGCCCTTTTTCGACCGAGGAACAATGAATTTTGAATCACAATGCGTGCGGAAAAATCGGCCGCATGGGTGAACTTCCAACTCAAGCAAACGTCGCCGACCGCATAGATATTTGGATTGGTCGTTTGGAGACGGTCGCTCACCGTTATGCCCGCCCCCGTGTATCGGACTCTGGCCGCCTCCAAATTAAGATCCTGGACGTTGGGAGTGCGCCCGGCGCCAACCAGAATTTCATCTACAACAATCGACTCCTCTTTGTTGCCTGTCTTGCAGGAAAGAATTTTCTCGCTGCCACGACGTTCGATACGGCTGATTTCGGCGTTGACCCGCACATGGAGGCCATCGCGGAGAAAGGACGCCTCGACGAGCGCTGCAGCGTCCCTGTCCTCGCGATCCAAGAGATGAGCGTTCTTGTGCAAGAGCCAGACCTGAGAGCCGAGCCTCTGGAAGGCTTGAGCCAGTTCACAGCCAATAGGTCCACCACCCAGCACGGCCAGCCGCGCGGGGCGCTGAGTTAGGTTGAAAACGGTCTCGTTGGTCAGGCAACCCGCCTCGGCCAGTCCCGGAATCGGGGGTTGCACGGCACGTCCGCCCGTCGCAATGACGGCGCGCTTAAACCGCAGCGTTTGTCCTTCCACTTCTACCGTGTCCGGCCCGGAAAAACGGGCTTTGCCCAGAAACACATCCACTCCCAGCTTGGTGAATCGTTCGGCAGAGTCATGAGTACTAAGGTCAGCGCGCAGTCGCCGCATCCGTTCCATGACCAATGGAAAATCGGCCTCCGCGGGCGAAGACGCCCGCGTGCCAAAATCGCCTCCATGGTTCGCGTCGAACGCAGCGCGCGCAGCGCGAATGAGAGCTTTGGAGGGAACGCAGCCGACGTTGAGGCAATCACCGCCCAGGAGATGTTTCTCAATGAGGGCTACTTTGGCGCCGAGGCCGGCGGCACCAGCCGCGGTCACCAGGCCAGCTGTGCCAGCACCGATCACAACCAGGTTGTAGCACCGGGCTGGTGTCGGATTTTGCCAGCCGGGCGGGTGGGCGTTGCGGACCAGTCGTTGGTTGTGTGAATCCGCCGGAACAACCAAGTATGCTTCAGTTTTCATGACGGTTCTGCCTCCGGGGCCAGTCCTTTGCGTTCGATTTTCTTGGCCAATGCTTTCCGCGCCAGACGGGTTATGAATACCGTCACCGCGAGAGTGGCGAGCAAGCCGGCAGCGTAGAAGACCCATTCACCAACCGTCCGCTGGCGATGTCCGGCACCGACCTGAACCAGCGAACCCAGGTAGACATACATGACGGTGCCCGGAATCATCCCAGCCCAGGACGCCAGCACATACTGACTCAAAGGGATTCGGGTAAGGCCAAAGGCGTAATTGAGGAGAGTGAACGGGAAGATCGGCGATAGCCGCGTCAGCAGCACGATCTTCCAGCCTTCACCAGCCACGGCGCGGTCAATGGCGGCGAACCGCTCATTGCTCTGGACTTTGCGCGCGACCGCATCCCGCGCCAAATACCGGCCGACCAGAAAAGCCGCCGTCGCCCCTAGGGTGGCACCAAGAGAAACACAGACCGAACCAAGGGCCACGCCGAAGAGTGCGCCAGCGCCAATCGTGAGCACCGACCCCGGAATGAAGAACACGGTTGCCACGACGTAGATCCCAATGAAGAGGACAGGCCCCCACGGGCCCATTTTCCCAATCCAGCCCAAAGCCTGTTGTAGAATCTCCTGAACAGGGATGAATTTCAGCGCCAGGAGGACAAGCAGCCCGGCAACCGCATAGGCTAGCCACTTCCTTTGCGCACGGGCCCTGGCGGCTGAACCATCCTGCGGGCAAGTGACCGCCCCAGGCTGGAGTGACTCCCGGACTGATTGGCTGCCCTTAAGGAACATACCTCTGGATCCTACGGTTTGGTCCCTATGATCGCCTTTGCGGCCAGCGCCGTGACGATACCGAACGGCAAGTTCACCAGCAGCAAATAAAGGGTGAACAGCGGGCCGCCCATTTTCAGTCCGAAAAACCCTGCACCCGCCTTTGGAAGAAAGAACAAGAACAGCGCGCCCATTGGAGCAAGGAAGTAAATTAGGCCGAAAACGTAGAGGCGATTCCAAAGAGCAGGCGCCAAAAGCCCGAACGGGATACCCCAGAGCCCACCCCAAAATAGAGGCTTGTAGATGTCGGGCGACTTAAGCGATACGGGCGCGTTTACTCCCAGCTTCGCGCTGAGCCCCAACTGGAACAGGATGTGGCTGAATACGACTACGGCCAAGGCACCAAGAACGCCCGCGGCGAAGCAAATCGCCACTCGCTGGCCGGGTGTTAAACCGGCTTGTGCTGCGCGGATGTTGTTTTCCATTATCGTTAAATCTCGTTCCGTCATATTCAATCCTCCTCAGGGTCTTTGTTAGGGTTCTGCCAAAGATGATTACGTCCGCCGGCGGAAACCTGAAAAGCCGGGTGCAATCCGAGGAGGCCTCTTCCGGCAGATGTATTTACGAAAAGCCCCCGTTGCGTTTATTGGAGTGTCCCGGAGCAACTGCTGCCACAGCCAGCCGAACAGGCAAGGCAGTGCTGGCCCGTTTGCACCATCCAGCCTTCCATGGAGTCCGGTGTCACATCCCAAAGGAATAATCGTTTTCCCTTCCGCATTTGCATCTGCAGCATCTGGTTGAAATCACAATCGTAAATCTCGCCTTGCCAGCCAACGCTCAAAGTCGACCGGCACATCAGCCCATCGACGGTTGCAGGATTGAAATTATTGGCAAGCAACTCGAGGTATTCGGCCCACTTGCCGTGGCTGCGCAAATCCTCAGCAAAGCGCGCGATGGGCTGGTTCGTAATGGCAAAGAGGCTGGTGAACTCGATGGCGTAGCGATTGCGCAGCTCCCACTTGTAGTCCTTTTCCAGTTCGGCTTGGGGCGCGGGTAATTTTGCCCCTTGCGGATTATAGACGAGATTCAGCGGCAGCCGGCTGCCGTAGCCCACGGCATTGAGCTTTTTCAGCGCGCGAAGGCTTTTCTCGAATACGCCATCGCCACGCTGGGCATTCACGTTCTCTGCCAGATAACACGGCAGCGATGCCACGACCTCCACTTCATGGGCGGCGAGATATTCCGGCAGCCAGCCGAAGGCATCGGTCTCAATGATTGTCAGGTTATTCCGGTCGATGACATGACAACCACTCTCGCGCGCCACCTCCACGAAGTATCGAAAATGTTCGCTCAACTCAGGCGCGCCGCCCGTAAGATCCACGACTTGCGGACGATGGGCACGAATCCAATCGCCTACCCGCTGGGCTACCGGTTGCGCCATCATTTCCGTGCGCCAGGGACCCGCATCCACATGACAATGGCGGCAACTCTGATTGCATTTGCGGCCGACGTTGATTTGCAAGGTTCGCAATGGGCCACGCGTCAAGTTCAGGCCACTCGCCGCCAGCTTCTCATCGAACACATTCATAGTCATCGGCATTACCCTAGTCGACAGGAGTGCGGATTGGCTGGGGGAGGGGCGGCCGCGCCCATCGCAAAACTGTCCATTTTCGAACGACCTCCGCGATACCACCAGGCCAGTCGCGACGGTGAAACCCCTAAACGGTATCCCAGAATCATCGCCCGATTCGTCAGCGTCGTTCTCAACACGCCGCGCGCGCGCCAACGGCGGGCCGAGGTAATCGCCGGCGCTGGTGCGATGACGATCCTTCCAAGACGGCGCAATCGTCTCACAAACTCGTAGTCCTCCATCACTGGCATATCCGTGAACCCGCCCATCTTTTCGAAAGTCTCGCGGCGCAAGAACAAGCTTTGGTCGCCGTAAGGGAACTGCCAAAAGCGAGCGCGCCAATTCGTCATGCGCTCGATAAAACGCCGGCCGGCAAAATGATCCGATGTCGCGAATGTGAATGCGCCAGCCACCGCTTTGCCTGCTGTCAACGTCTCCTGAATGTGCCTGGTGTAGTCGTGGGGCAAAAGGGTATCCGCGTGGACGAAGGCCAAGTATTCTCCCGTTGCTATTCCCGCGCCGATATTCATCTGCCGCGCACGACAACGCGGGCCGCCAAGCACGATGCAGTCTAAAAGCCGCGCTATTTTCATTGTATCGTCGTCGCTTCCCCCATCCACAACGATGATTTCGCCCGCTTGACCACGTTGCGCGGCTTCGAGGGTGGCCCGCAAATGCGTCGATTCATTCAGCGCTGGCACGATGACTGAGACCTTTCCAAGGCCCAGCGCCTTTGCCGTCTTGGACGCCGCCCAGAAAGGCAGGTCTCCCGCGCAGTCAATGTCGTGAAGCGTATCGAGCATCTCACGTTTGACATGCGCTCGACGCAGCGCCGCCAGCGTCTGCCCCAGGACCCGCTCGCTGCTCCACTCGATGTCGCGGAAGACCTCACTCAGGACTCGGCGCATTCCGATCAGATAATAACCGCCGTCCGCCGCGGGACCTATAACCGCCTCGGTTCGTTCCAGAGCCCGGAATGCCTCTCTTAAGTGGCTCGCTGCGAGTTGCGGACAATCTGCCCCAATGACGACCACCGCAGGCGTTCCTTCCCCGAACGCCTCACGGACGGCGTGCTCCATGCGCTGGCCGAGGTCGCCGTCGCGTTGCGGGGCGAATGATAATTCGTTGCCGAGCCATTCGCGCGCGCTCGCGCAATCAGGCGCTCCGCCGATCCTGACTTGGACTGAAACTTTCTCGTGAAGTGTGAACGATTCCACTTCCTGAAGAGTGTGGCGAACCAGCGCTTGATAAAGCTCGCACGCCCGCCGCTCACCCAGCGCCGGCACGAGGCGCGTTTTCACGGTCCCGGCCTGCGGATACTTCAGCATCACAATGATTCGCGGAAGCGCGCTTGATTTCATGAGCAAGGTTCGATCCCGCGTCAGCCACAGGCTCCCTGGCCGCCATCGCAACACGAGCCGGCTTCGGTTGTGATCCGGCAGGCGAGGCCTTTGGTTTCCTTCGGATGCCGAAGCCGTGTTCCTTCGCAATCAAAAGGCTTTGCCTGATCGGGCGGAATTTCCTGGTGGGGTTCAATGAATGCGAAGTGCTGCTGATAAGGCTCCTTTTTGTAGAGTTGGTACGTCTTATCGCAGACGGCGTAACGCTTCCCACGCTCCATGCGATGACCGTCATCATCGAGGACCTCCTTGAAAGGGCCAAGATACATGACGGCCTGATTGCGCTCGAAACAGGCACCCTGCTTGCCTTTGAACGCCCGGACAGTGACGGAGCGAAATTCGATCCCCTCAACGATCCGCCACGGATTGTCATCGCGCCTGAGAATTTGAACGCCGTAACAACCAGCCTCCGCGAACGCGGTGAGAAAGGCGTTCTCCGTGAGGGCTCCGCTGACGCAACCGCTCCAAAGTTGCGGATCCTTTTGCAGATGATCCGGCACAGGCTCGTCCGCAACGATATCGGAAATGATGGCCCGCCCGCCTTTCCTGAGCACCCGAAAAATCTCATTGAATAATTGGCGTTTCGAGCGTGGCTCGACCAGGTTGAGCACGCAGTTGGAGACGACAACATCAATCGACTCGTTCGCAATTAACGGATGCGTGGCGCGCAATTCCTCCGCCCGTTCATCCGCCGCCAGGAATGCCGCCGCATCGGTAATGGGCCGGGACGCCAACTCCACATCCAGCTTCTCGAGGTCGAGGGCTAGATCCTGGATGCGGCCTTTCAGGAACTTGACGTTGGAGTAGCCCAGTCGCTCGCTCACAATGGGTGCGTTGCGGCGCGCCACCGCCAGCATTTCGTCGGTCATGTCCACACCGATGACGAGTCCCTTTGGGCCGACGACCTGCGCCGCAATAAAACAGATTTTTCCCGTGCCTGAACCGAGGTCGAGCACCGTTTCGCCTGGCCTAACATAGGGCGAAGGGTCACCGCAGCCATAATCCTTTTCTATCACCTCAGCAGGAATCACTTCGAGATAGCGCCGGTCGTACTCAATCGGACAGCAAAGCGCGTCCTGCACCGAATCTGCCGCCATGCGGTAACGTCGTTTGACTGATGCCTCAGCATTCATAATGAGCTTACAGGCCAATACTGATTCAAAGTGTGCGCTAAACAACGAGCGGGTCAATGGCAGATCCTTGCAGGTCCCATCTGCCTCCTTCCTATCAGCGAGATTCTTGATCGGATTGGCCAAATCAAAATCCCTCCCGGTGACCCTTGAATTCCAATGGATGTTTATGGAATTGCAATTGAAGATCCAGTTGCATCGGTGGAAGATCTGAGCGTGGACCTTGCAACCCTTCCGATCGTCAAGGATCTCGTTCTCCTTGGAGGCGGCCATTCTCACGTCAGGGTGCTGAAGGACTTTGGCCTGCAGCCGATGGGCGGCCTGCGGATCACCCTTGTTTCGGACCACGATGCTACGCCCTACTCGGGAATGTTGCCCGGCGTGATTGCCGGGCACTACAAGTTCGACGAAGCCCATATCGACTTGCGCCAGCTTTGCCAGTTCGCCCGGGCGCAATTTTTTGAAACGTCCGCAATCGGAATCGACTTGAATCATCAGCAGGTACATTGTGCGGGACGACCGCCTATTTCTTTTGACGTGGTTTCCGTCAACGTGGGGTCCACACCCAACTGGCATAACGTTCCCGGTGCCTCTGAATTCGCGCTTCCGGTCAAACCCGTCGCCGAATTTCTTTGCCGCTGGAAGCAGATTATCGAGCGTGTGCGCAATTGCCACGGCAGAACTTACCGGATCGCAGTCGTGGGTGGTGGAGCGGGCGGAGTCGAATTAACTCTGGCCGCACTTCATCGCCTCGAAGAGTTAGCCGCCCGGGCGGGCCAGGAATGTCCGGCTCTGGAGTTTCACCTCGTCAGCTCGTCGGAAACAATCTTGCCAACCCATAATCGAAGTGTGCAGCGACGCTTCAGCCGAATTCTGCGGGAACGCGGTGTCCTCGTTCACCTAGGCCGCACTGTAACCGAAGTTCACGCTCGCGAATTGGAATGCAACCGAACCGATCGGCTCATTTTCGATACATTGCTCTGGGCCACCGACGCCACACCAGCTCATTGGATTCGACAATCCGGATTGCAAACGGATGAGCGGGGCTTTCTGGCGGTGAACGATTGTCTCCAATCGGTATCGCATCCCTTTGTATTCTCGGCCGGAGACGCCGCTGCCGTCCTGCGACATCGCCGTCCGAAGTCCGGAGTCTTCGCCGTGCGGCAAGGCAAGCCTCTGGCACACAATTTGCGATCGTCGCTGCTGGGAAGGCCGCTGCGGCCGTTTGTGCCCCAACGCGCCTTCCTTAGTCTCATTTCCACCGGAAACAAATACGCGGTTGCATCCCGAGGCTGCTTTGCGCTCGAGGGCCAATGGGTATGGCGCTGGAAGGATTGGATCGACCGCCGTTGGATGCGCCAATACCAGCATCTTCCCAAAAGAGATCCGGCCATTTTTTCCCGCCCCGAAGAAGACAGCCGTCGAACGGGAAGGGACTAAGGAAATGAACGCATTTCCGATGCGCTGTGAGGGTTCCGCTGTAAAGTCCCAATCCTTGGTCTCCTAGGGCGAAGTATCGACGATTCTCTCGCTGGATGCTAAAGCGAAAGCGAGTCGGAAAGAGGAGTTGTTCCTTGGTGGCTCATCCCGAGACCCCGAAGATTCTTATTCTAGTTCCAGCGATTGATCGCCAGCTCGCACGACGACCATAGTAGTTGCTTCAAATGCGAGTCCGCCATTCGGCAGGACGGTCCAGCAAAAGGCACTGATGAACGTCCTCGAAAGGCGCATTGGTTCTTTCTTTATCCTAGTCTGTTTTTTCGCCGTTTAACCATTTTCCATCATTTAGCCGCCGTGACATGCGGAGAATCATCGGGGAGCCCGCCGACTTTGTTCATAAAGTTGAGGAGCTAGCTTCCAAGAGATCACGGCCCTAAACGAATTCGGTAATACTTCGACTGGGCAGGCATATTCGTTGCCCCTCCGACGTCGATGTAATTGGTGCTCGCGAGATAATTGCCGAGAGGGACGACGGCTGGGCTCAAATCAATGAACTTGTTGAGGAGACTGTCCCCGTCAAGACTGGAGGCGACTTGCACATGGTTGGTCGTGCCGCCTTGAGTCGTCCAACTGACAAGAATGTCGCTGCCTTGCCGGGTAATCGCGGCAAAACGAAACGGCGTCGAATTTGGATCCGTCGGATGGGTGCCGGCCTGATACTCGGCAGTGTTGTTCATCCCGTCGCCGTCTGGATCGCCGTTAGGACCGCCCCGGGGAAGCAGTTCGATGCCCTCGGTTCCGCCTAGATTACGGGAGTAGAGCTTTTCCACTGCGTTGTTCCAGTGCTCGTGGACGCCGAGACTGGCCAGAGGAGATCCGGTGCTGCCGGGGTCGTACGAGCTGCCTGAGGGCGGGTTGCCCGCCTGGGCGCTTTCGTGGAGGTAGTTGTCCACGCCTTGGCCGCTACAGTTATTGGCCATGAGCGGTTCATTCCGCAGGATATCCACCAAAACGGAATCAATCGCGACGGGGTCCTGCGACGCCAAGACGCTGGCGGTCCAATTCGTGCCAAAGGACCTAAAGCGGAGCACCGTCGTGATCGCGTTGTCGGAACCATAGAGACCGTCCACCAGGAACAGGAGCGTCTTGCCGCCGAGTTGCGGGTGGCCAAGGAGATCGACAATAGGGTTGTAGGTGCCCATGGGATTATTGCGCATACCGAAGTTGTGCAGGGGCGAGGGCGTCCAGCCACCATTCCATGGGAAATAATTGGCATTCGCCCGCCAACAGACCGAGCCAAACCAGTTCTTGCCGCAACCGGTCACGCCGAACATGCTGTGCGCCGAGAGCAGGGCCAAATCGATTAGGTATTTGGCTTCGGTCACGCAGGTGGGTGGATAGGCCGTGGCATCGTTCGCAGGGCTCACGCCCGGATCGGCGAAGTGGATAGGATAAGCCGGGTCATAGACGGCGCCAATGCGGCCGTTGCGCGTGGTGTTGGCCACGAACTTCACGTTCTGGAAATTCGGGTCCGCATCGCCGTGGATCCGGTTGTAGAGCGGATCGGCAATGGCCCGCGAGGCATCAAAAATGGTGACGTTTGATCCGGAGACATGCACCGTGTCGAAGAGTTGGGCCAGCAGGGAATGAAGCATCTGCGGACTTGGCATGCGACCATTGCCACTGTAAGCGGGACCGTACCCTTCCTCGTTCAGGTTGATCTTGATGGCAATCTTTTCCCCTGGCTGATAGCCGACGTCACCAAAACCGTGAGTGCGATTAAAATAGCGAAGGATGGCGTCCCAGGCGGCCGTATCATTCTGCTCCGCCGTCAGAGTCCGCAGCGCATGTGAGAGCATTTTATCCACCGCCTGCTGGTCCAGGTTCTGCTCGTCCCACCAGTGACCAGTCCTGCCATCCCACTTTGTGGCGTTCGGATCATGCACCCATACGACTCGCCCCGGATGGAGGCCCTTGCCGACACCCATCGGGCTATTGGCCGGTTCGCTCGGAACGAAAGCCGCACGGGCGCCGGTGATGGTGGGCACCCAGCAGACTACTGCCAGCGCCATCGCTACCGCCGCGAAAAGTCCCGCAGCTAGGTAGCGGCCTCGGCCCGCCAGACGCTTGGCTTTGCAGTAGGCCAGACTCGATACGCCCACGGCCGACAACCACACCACGAAACCGCTTGCGATGGGAAAGGCCGCCCGCTGGCATGGATAGCTGGCCCGCGAGGGCTTGGGGATCACACGTATTAGGAACCACAGCAACGAGGCTAATCCCATGAAGGGCAACATAAGGGCCCAGCGGCGTGCCCTTCCGCTGCCGAGCAGGCGACCGGTTTTGGGGCAAGTTCTCGTGGCACTCTCATCGTCCATCGACATTCTCATAAGTGTCCCTTTGCTTTGTCTGAAATTCGTTCTATTAGTTGTGCCAGCGTTTGGCGCACCGTTACATACGGAAAACTCAACTTGAACCCGCCAAATTTCCTGAACCGATTTTTTTCCAACGGCTCGGCTCGGGGTTCGCAAACTGTCCAGAGTTCTCCGCGTCACGGTGGCGTGACCCGTTCCTCCGGGCGCCTACAGGACACGCAATCTGATAAGGGTAAACGACTTAACGTAGGGAGAGAAAAGCGCAGCGTAGCTTGGTCACGGCCCTGACCAACTGCGCTCGAATAGGCGGATCTTACCTTTTAGAAATCCAAGTAAGTTCTGATTTGGCAAGGGTTTGGGTTAAAATTTGATTTCATATGTAGCCATACATAATGTAATACTGTGCTTGACAATGTGATGTATTTATCGCTATTCTGTAGCCACGGTGAAAGCAAGCCGCCCCATCCACCTGGAAATTCAGACTCACCGCTCTAACGCCGTCGGCGTCCTGCGCTCCTCCTTCCGTCAGGACGGTAAGATCAAACACACCAACCACGGTCGCATCACCGGCCTGGGCCTGGATCAACTCAAGCTGATTCAAGCCGCCTTCCGCGGTGAGGTCATCCCCAAGGATTCGGCGGAGGCCTTTCGCACTCTCCATTCCAAAGAATATGGCGCCAGCTACGCTCTGCTCCAGTTGGCCCGGCAATTAGAACTGGATCGGGCTCTCTATTCTCGCAATGAACCGTGGGTTCAGGATTGTCTGGCCATGATCGTGGGGCGGGTCGTGTATGCGGGCAGCAAGCTAGCCCTATCCAACCAATGGAAGAACACGGCCTTGTGGGAACTGTGCGGAGTCACTGGCTGGGTCGATGTAGAAGAGCACTGTTATCTGCCGATGGATCGACTGCTGGAGCGGCAGAAGGCCATTCAATGCACTTTAGCCAAAAAGCATCTCCAGAACGGGCACATGGTGCTTTACGATATCACCAGCAGTTATTTCGAAGGGGCCTATGAGCAGAGTGAGATTGTGCTCTTTGGCTACAATCGGGATGGCAAGAAGGGGCACGAGCAGATCGTTCTCGGATTGTTGTGCAATGCCCAAGGTTGCCCGGTGGGAGTCGAGGTCTTCGCAGGTAACACTCAAGATGCTAAAACGGTCGTGGACAAGATTCAGGAGTTGGGCCGGGATTACGGATTGGAGGACGTCACCTTTGTTGGAGATCGAGGGATGATTACCCAAGCCAATGCGCAAGAGCTCAAGGAGATCAAAGGACTGCACACGATCTCAGCCCTGACCCATCGCCAGATGGTGGAGTTGCTGGACAGAAAGGTCATCCAAATCGAGCTCTTCGATGAGAAGCGGATTGTGGAGGTGATCGACCCGGACCACCCACTCCAGCGCTACTGCCTGTGCCGCAATCCGCAGACAGCCACTCGGGAGACGGCGACACGGCAGCGATTACTGGATCGAACCCAAGCGGCCTTAAAGAAAATCGCCGAACGGAAGAAGAAGACGTCGCCCCAACGATTGGCGGCGCAAGTAGGAAAAGCCTTAGCGCGATTCAAGATGGGCAAATTTGTGGAGTGGGAGATTAAGGAGGGGCGTTTACAATGGAGCTTCCATGAGGCTCGAATCACTCAAGAGAAGCTTTTTGACGGTTGCTACATCGTCAGCGCCAACGTAGCCAAAGAGCGAATGAGCGAGAAGGAAGTCGTGGCGGCATATAAGGGTTTGAGCGTGGTGGAACAGGCGTTTCGAACCCTCAAGACCGTGGCCTTAGAGATCCGCCCAGTCTATCACAGACTCGATGAGCGGATTCGGAGTCATGTGTTTCTTTGCGTGCTGGCGTATTATCTGCAGTGGCATGTCCAGCAGCGATTACAGCCCCTTTTCGACAGTGATGGCGAAGGCAAGAACAGACAGTGGACGATGGAGAACGCGCTGGAGCGCCTCAAGGGCATTCGCCGAGAGAGAGTGAAAATGGCCGAGGTGGAGTTCGATCATGTCACGCAGGCGGACGAGGAGCAGCAGCGCATCCTCGACTTATTGAAAATCAAGCTGTAGCCATCCCGTTGAAATTCGAAACGCGGTTCAAGCCCTTGTCCATCAGGGGCTTTTCTGTTTTCCAGCGGGGTAAAACGAGAATAGGGACTCGCACAGGCCTGGAGAATCGCGAGGATCCTAAGAAGTTCCTCGATGCGTTCGAGGCAGCGCTGCAGAATTTCGGCTGCGGTTCAGATGCGCGGTTTTCCCCGCAGACAAACTATCCATTCCTCCGGGCGCACGCGTTTTTTGGCCGTAGTGCAAGCTCTCCGGCTTCACCGCGTCCTGGCGAGTTTGACAATGACCGCTCTGCTGTTAATGGCGCCGCTACGCTTGTTCTGTTGCTCTTGCCAGGTCTAGTTCCAGAGCCGCACCGATGGCGCTGTCGAGGCCTCTTTTTCCGCGACGCCCGTCATCTCATCTTTGAAATCCGCTGCGCCCAAAACCGAATAGCGTCGGCTATCCATCCTTCGGCGCTTGTTCCAGTGCCTGCGCCGAAGCCGTGACCCAGATTGGGATACTTGTGAAACTCGACGTCCGCGCCGCTTCGGCGCAAGGCCTCAACCCGTCGCTGCATAGCGGATGCCGGAGCGATTGCATCTTGCTCGCCAACGACCACAAAGGTGGCCGGTTCATGGGAAGAATAATCTGAATGGCCCGTGTAAGCCATGACAACGGTTGATGGCTTCGGAAGGTCGGCGCCTCCGAAGTATCGGACTCCGTGCGACCCAACAGCCGCGGCCATTCCTTTCCACTTTCCAGCACATTGGGATCCTAAGCTTAGAATTCCACGTGGACAAGTTGTC
>JADMIO010980237.1_pt1 | contig 42629 bp, 42 predicted proteins | sample 8958161 | NCBI WGS metagenome assembly JADMIO01 (sample SAMN16585339, study PRJNA669376) | soil metagenome | isolation source: Crop rotation soil | place: USA: Cullars Rotation, Alabama | collected 2011
GCGGAACCGCCCCGGATCATCGGCATGTACGAGCGCGGCCCCACCGCCGTCCCTGCGGTGTGGGAGACGTGAGCGACGAGCCGGGTGGTCTCGACCCGGAGGTCTACGTCAAGGCGGCGGAGCAGCGAGCGCTCGACCTCGACGACCTCGGACGCGCGCTCGCCGAGACCCTGGCGCGACGCCTCGACGTGACCGACGTCGAGGTCACCGGCCTGCGGATCCCCGACGGCGCGGGCACCTCGAGCGGCACCGTCCTGTTCGACGCGGCCTGGACCGACGGCAACGGGCGCGTCGAACGCGACCTCGTGGCCCGCACCCATCCCGACAAGGTCCAGCTGTTCCGGGAGCCCAACTTCGAGAAGCAGTACACCGTGATCGACGCGCTGCACCGCGCCGACCGGGTGAAGGTCGCGGAGGCGGTGCTCTTCGAGGACGACCCTTCTGTGATCGGGGTGCCCTTCTTCGTCATGAGCCGTCTGCACGGACGGGTCCCGGTCAGCTTCCCGGGCTACAACGTCGAGGGCTTCCTCTTCGAGGCCACCGTCGCCCAGCGGCGCGCCGCGTGGGAGTCGGCGATGGAGGAGCTGTGCCGCATCGCGCTCGTGCCCGTCGACGAGTTCGCCTACCTCGACCAGCCCGCGCTCGGCGCCCGCGGCGTCGACCAGGAGCTGGAGTACTGGCGCCGCTCGATCGACTGGTCGACGAGCGACCAGACGCCCGACCCGGTGTGGGCGATGTACGAGTGGCTCGCCGCCAACGTCCCCGTCGACGCGGTGAACGGGTTCACATGGGGGGACGCCCGCATCGGCAACATGATGTTCGGCGACGACCTGCGCCTCGTCGGCGTGATGGACTGGGAGCAGGCCAACCTCAGCGGCACGCGCATGGACCTGGCCTGGTGGCTCTACTTCGACGAGTTCCACAGCACCGCGCGCGACCTCGTACGCCTCGACGGTCTCGGTGACCGCGCCGAGACGATCGCGTTCTGGGAGGACCGCACCGGCGAGACCGCCGGCGACCTCACCTGGTACGAGGTGTTCACCGGCTTCCAGATCGGCCTGCTGTCGTTCCGGACCCTGCTCATCCTCGGCTCGCCGAACGCGCTCGACTGGGAGTCGAACCTCGGGTTCTCGATCGCCCGCGCCCGGCTGGGCTGGTGACGACAGATGACGACGACAGGTGGATGACGACAGATGGATGACGCCATGGTGAGTCCCGCGCCCCTGGACCTCGACGAGGTGCTGTCACCCGCGTGGCTCGACCACGTGCTCGGGACCCGGTACCCCGGGACGAAGGTGTCCGGCACCGCGGTCACCGAGCACCTGCAGACGATCGCGACGAAGGTCCGCTTCGACGTGGCCTACGACGCCAACCCCGCGGGAGCACCGCCGGCGTTGTGCGTGAAGGGCTACTTCGGCCCCGACAGCGAGGGGTTCGTGTCGCTCGGTCAGATGGAGGCGCGCTTCTACTCGGAGGTCGCGCCGCACCTCGGCGTGAACGTCCCGCCCTGCGTGCACACCGGCATCGACCCCGACACCGGGCACGGGATCATCCTCATGGAGGACCTCGTCACCGCGGGTTCCACCTTCCTCACCGCCCGCAGCCCGTACTCGGTCGACCAGGCGGCCGGGACGCTCGAGCAGATCGCCCGGCTGCACACCGCCGACCGCGGTGCGATCACCACCGACACGGCGTGGATGGCACCCCGGCTCCACGGCTACCTCGACTACGTCACCGAGGAGCGGCTCCAGGCCCAGCTCGACGACGGGCGCGCCGACGGGCTGGCCGACGGCATCCGCCGCGCCGACCGCCTGCGCAACGGCCTCGGCGTGCTGGCCGAGCACAGCGCGGCCTCGGCGGCGTGCATCGTCCACGGCGATGCCCACGCCGGCAACCTCTACCTCGACCCGTCGGGCGTGCCGGGTCTCATCGACTGGCAGGTCGTGCAGTGGGGCGCGTGGGAGCTCGACGTCGCCTACCACCTCGGGGCCGTGCTCGACATCGACGAGCGCCGGGCCCACGAGCGCGCGCTGCTCGGGCACTACCTCGACGCGGTGCGGGGCCACGGCGGCGACGCGCCGGCCGACGAGGACGCGTGGGAGGCGTACCGGCGCGCGCTGGTGTACGGCTACTTCATGTGGGGTATCACCCAGCGGGTGGAACGGCCGATCCTGGTGACGTTCGTGCAACGTCTCGGCACCGCCGTCCAGGACCACGACAGCTTCGACCGACTGGGAGTATGACCATGGGGACAGACCCCGGTGACGTGTTCGATGCCGGGCTGGACGTCTTCGGCGAAGTCGTCGACCGCGTGGACCCCGACGCCTGGGACCGGCCCTCGCCCGACGACGGCTGGACCGCCCTCGACGTGCTCGGGCACCTCGGCACCTCGGTGCGGATGGGCATCAGCGTGCTCCGGGGTGAGGAGCCCACCTGGCCCGAGGTGAGCCGGCCCGCCGACCTCGTCGAGGGCGACCCGGTCGAGTGGTGGCAGGCGCTCGCGGCGGAGGCCCGCGGCGCGCTCGTCGGCGCCGACCTCGACCGGAAGATGGACACCCCCATGGGACCGCGCACCGCCGCCGAGCGCCTGGCGTTCCCCGCGGTCGACCTCTATGTGCACGCCTGGGACATCGCCACCGCGGCCGGGTTCACGGTGGAGATCCCGGAGTCGGTGATCACCTTCAGCCACGGCCTCATCGACCCGATCCCCCCCGACATGGTCCGGGGTGAGCAGGGCGCGTTCGGCCCCGAGGTCGTCCCGCCGGCCGACGCCACGCCGACCGAGGCGTTCATCGCCTGGACCGGTCGCTCCCCCCGCTGACAGGATCAGGCCATGACCGCCGCTGCCCCCACCCCCGCCCACAAGTCGGACTACGTCGACTTCCCCATCTTCGACTGCGACAACCACTACTACGAGGCCACCGACGCCTTCATCCGGCACCTCGAGCCCGAGTTCCGCAGCCGGGCGATGCAGTGGGGCGAGGTCGACGGCAAGCGCCGCTTCCTTGTCGGAGGCAAGGTCAACCGGTTCATCCCGAACCCGACCTTCGACCCGGTGTCCAAGCCCGGCGCGCTCGACGAGTACTTCCGCGGCCGCAACCCGAAGGGCGCGGGGGTCGTGGAGCTGTTCGGCGAGCTCGACGCCATGGCCGACCACCCCGAGTACCGCGACCGCGAGGCGCGCCTCCAGGTGATGGACGAGCAGAACATGCAGGGAGCGATCTTCCTGCCGACGCTCGGCGTGGGCATGGAGCAGGCCCTGCGCAACGACGTGCCCGCGCTCGGCGCCGCGTTCCGCGCGTTCAACCGTTGGCTGGAAGAGGATTGGGGCTTCGCGTACAAGGAGCGGATCTACGCGGCGCCGCTGCTGTCGTTCATCGACGTCGACAACCTGATCGCGGAGGCGCAGTGGGCGATCGAGCGCGACGCCCGCTTCCTCGTCGTGGTCCCGGGTCCGGTGATCACTCCCGCCGGCGGCGTCTCCCCCGCCGACCCGATCTACGACCCGTTCTGGTCGATGGTGAACGAGGCCGGCGTCACCCTGGTGGTGCACGGCGGCGACTCGTACTACTCCACCTACGTCGCCGACTGGGGCGAGCCGACGGAGTTCCAGGCGTTCAAGAGCTCGCCGTTCCGCGCCATCGCGTCGTGGAGCAACGTGCAGGACTACTTCGCCAACCTGATCGCCCACCGCCTGTTCGAGCGGTACCCGAACCTGCGGCTGGCCTCGATCGAGACCGGGTCCGACTGGGTGTTCCACCTGTTCGACAAGATGAAGAAGTCGTTTGGCCAGACGCCGAACGCGTACCCCGAGGACCCGCGGGAGACGTTCGCCCGCCACGTCTGGGTGTCGCCGTACTACGAGGAAGACCTCGGGGCGATGCGCGAGCTGATCGGCGCCGACCACATCCTCATGGGCTCCGACTGGCCCCATGCCGAGGGTCTCGCCGACCCCGCGGCGTACATCAAGGACCTCGACAACAACGGGTTCTCGTACGACGACGCCAAGCTCGTCATGCGCGACAACGGCCTCTTCCTCGCCCAGCGCCGTCCCGCCTAGCACCGCCCCTTGTTTGGACGTTTCGGAGCGCCCCAGCACTCCAAAACGTCCAAACAGTCAGGTGACGTAGGCGTCCGGGACGGGGGCGCCGAGGGTGGTGGTGAGGGGGATGACGCCGCCCCACCACTCGACGGGGTCGAGGTCGGCCGGGTCCTCGATCGGGGGGCCGGTGCGCACCTTGGCCGACGCCTCGGCGAGGGGGACGCGCACGACGCGCGTGGCCCGCAGCTCCTCGGCGGTCGGCGGCCGGCACTCCCGCGAGCGCCCGGCGACCATGTGGTCGACCACGGCCCGCAAGCCGCGGTCCTTCTCGTCGTCGTCGCTCACGACCGACGCCCGTCCGAGCACCACGACCGACCGGTAGTTCATCGAGTGGTGGAACGCCGACCGCGACAGCACGAGCCCGTCGAGGAGCGTGACCGTGACGCACACGTCGGCGTCGTCGAGCGACCGCAGCATGGCGTTGCCGGCGGCCCCGTGCAGGTAGAGGTGGTCCTCGACCCGGGCGAACGCCATGGGGAGGACGCACGGGCCGTGCTCGGTCACGAAGCCCACGTGGGCGACGAACGCCGCGTCGAGGATCGCGTGCACCGTCGGCTCGTCGTACCGGGCCCGGTCGGCCTTGCGGCGGACCCGGATGCGTTCGCTGGGCGGTTCGGCCGTCGTCGTCATGGCCCGAGTCTGACACCGCGGTTCCCACCTCGGTCCGCCATTTGCGCCGTAGCATCCGCCCTCATGGGCACCCTGGACCCCGACTCCCCGTTCCGCCTCGACGACCGCGTGGCCGTGGTCACCGGTGCGAGTGCCGGGCTCGGCGTGCGGTTCGCGCGCGTCCTCGACGCGGCCGGCGCGCGCCTCGTGCTCGCCGCGCGTCGCGCCGACCGGCTCACCGAACTGGCCGCCGACCTCCGCGACGCCCACCCCGTCGCGTGCGACCTCGCCGATCCCGACGCGCCCCGCACGCTCGTGGAGCAGGCCCTCGAGCGATACGGCCGGATCGACGTCGTGGTGAACAACGCGGGGATCCAGTACACCGCCCCGGCCCTCGAGGTCCCGATGGACGAGTTCCGCCGCATCGTCACGGTGAACCTCGAAGCACCGTTCGAGATCGCGCGCGAGGCGGCGCGGGTGATGATCGAGCACGGCACCGGCGGCTCGATCGTGAACATCTCGTCGATCTGGGGCCTGGTCGGCATCGGCCTCATCCACGATGCCGCGTACGCCGCGTCGAAGGGCGCGATCATCAACCTCACCCGCCAGCTCGCGGCGGAGTGGGCCCGCAAGGGCGTGCGCGTCAACACGATCGCGCCCGCCTGGTTCCGGACCGAGATGACCGAGGGGAAGATGTTCGGCGACGAGGGCGGCGAGCAGTGGATCCGCCGCAACACCCCGATGGGGCGCGCCGGTGAAGAGCACGAGCTCGACGGTGCGCTGCTGTTCCTGGCGTCCGACGCGAGCAGCTACGTGACCGGCGTGACGATCCCCGTCGACGGGGGCTGGACCGCGGTCTGACCATGCACGCATCCGACACTGCGTTCGCCGCCGGCACCATCGGGGCCCGGATCGAGGCGGCGGCGACCACCATGGGCGACCGACCGCTGCTCGAGATCGGCGGAGAGGTCCTAAGCGCCGTCGCGGTCGCCGAGTCGGTGCGTGCGTACGCCCGGGCGATCACCGACGCCACCGAACCCGGCGACCGGGTCGCCGTGCGGGCCGATGGCGACGCGCCCACGCTGCTGCTGCTCCTCGCGGTGACCGCCGCCGGCCGGATCGCGGTTCCGCTGGACCCGCGCGAGCCACCCGAGCGCCTCGACCGGTTCCTGCAGTTCGCCGATCCCGCGCTGGCGATCCGGGCGACAGGACCCGGCGACGCGATCTGGACCGCCTGGGCTCCCCCCGAGGACGACACCGGACCCCGGGCGGCGCCGGATGCGGCGGCGACCCCCGCGGACCCGGCGCTGCTGCTGTTCACCTCGGGGACGACGGGACGCCCCAAGGGGATCGTCCGCACCCAGCGCATGCTCGTCGCGCAAGCGGGAACGCAGGCGGCGCTGTGGGAGCGCGTCTCGTCGAAGCGCCTGGGGAACGTCTACCCACCTTCGTTCCTGGGCGGCATCATCAACATCCTCGCGTGCGTCGAGGCGCAGGCCACCTTCTGCGGCCTCGACGTGGCGACCCTCGGCCCCGGAGGACTCGCGGTCGCGGTGCGCGACCACCGGCTCACGATGTTCCTCGCCGTACCGTCGTTGCTGCGCTCGGTGTGCGAGCACGCGCGCCGTCACTCGACCGTGCTCGACCGACTGGAGCTCGTCGCGTTCGGCGGCGAGCCGATCACGGTCGCGGACCTGCGGCTGATGCGGGCGGTCATGCCGCACGCCGCGCTCCTCAACTGCTACGGGACCCAGGAGGCCGGGACGGCCGCGATCCAGTTCGTGGGAGACGTCGACGACGACACCCTGGTTCCCGCCGGCACGCCGATGCCCGAGTCCGACATCCTCGTGGTCGACGGTACGACGCTCTGCGGCCCGGGAGCCGTCGGTGAGGTCCTGCTCGCCGGTCCCAACGTGTGCGTCGAGTACTGGCGCGACCCCGCCGCGACCGAGGCCGCACGCGTCGAGATCGACGGCACCGTCGCGATGCGCACCGGTGACCTCGGCCGCTGGCAGGACGGCGTCCTGGAGATCGTCGGACGGACGGACCATCGGGTCAAGGTGCGGGGCCAAGGCGTCGACCTCAGCGCGGTCGAGGCTGCCTTCGGGGCCGACGAGGCGATCGTGGCGGCGGTGGTGACGTCGCTGCCCGACCCCCGATCGGGCAACCGACTGGTGGCCCATCTGGAGATGGTGCCCGGCGCTGCGCTCGACCCCGTCGAGGTACGCCGCGCCCTGCACGACCGCCTCCCCGGGTACATGGTCCCCGGCACGATCCTCGTCGTCGACGAGCTCCCACTCACCCCGCGGGGCAAGGTGGACCGTGCGACGCTCCACGAAGCTGCGCTCGCCGCGCCGCGACCGGTCCGGGGGCGCGACCCCGGTACCGCCGTGGAAACCCAGGTCCGCGACCTCATGGCCGAGGTGCTGGCCGTGCCGGCCGACGACCTCGGGTGCGACGACGACTTCGCCGCGCACGGCGGCGACTCGCTGCGCGCCCTCGAGCTGCTCGAGGCCCTGGACGCGACCTTCGGGCTCGATCCCGGCACCCGCCTGGCGTTGGAGGAGTGCTTCGCCGGACCGACGTCGGTCGAGGCGATCGCCCACGCGCTCACGATCGGCACGACCGAGCGACCCCGCATCACACGGGACGGGGCCGCGCTCGTCCCGGTCGGCACCGCCCCGTCGGGCGCGCCGATCCACTGCTTCCTGCTCACGGGCGCGGCGCAGCCTCCGTTGGTGCTGCGCGCCCTCGCCGACCGACTCGGTGCCACGCCGCTCGCGACGTTCCTCCCGCGCGGCGTGCTGGATCGGCGCTGGCCCGACCGGACGCTCGGCGCGCTGGCCCGACGCAACGTCGCCCTGCTCAGGGAGCATCAGCCCGACGGCACGCGCGTGCTCGTCGGCTACTCGTTCGGTGCGCTCGTCGCCCTCGAGATGGCCCGGCAGATGCGCGCGGCGGGTGAGGACGTGCCGCTCGTCGTCGTCGTGGATGCGCGCGTGCGACGGACCCGCGCGGCCCGGGGACCACTGCACCGCGTCGTCGTGTTCCTCGTCACCGAGATCCAGGGACGGTTGCTGGCGCCGGTGGTCGTCGCGTGCGATCCTTCACCACGGCGGCGCCAGCGCGCGCTGCTGAAGCTCTGCGGTGCCTTGTACTGGCACCACGCGCCGCGGCCCTACGACGGCGACGTCCTCGTGGTGCGGGCCGCCATCAACACGCGTCCACCCCCCGATCTGGGCTGGTCGGAGGTCGTGACCGGAGCGCTGCAGGTGGTCGAGATCCCGGGCACCCACGACTCGGTGCTGCGTGTCCCCGACGTCGACGGGCTCGCCCGCGTGCTGCGCGACGCCTTCTCCCGGCTCGAGCCGAGCGCCGAGTGAGCTGCTACGCGCTGGTGCGGGCGACGCGACCGGGGTTGGCCTTCAGCCAGCGCACCATCGCGTCCTGCGCGTAGGACGCCACCACGGTGCCGTCGCGGGTGAACAGCTGACCCCAGCCGAAGCTGCGGCCCTCGCCCGTGACCGGAGCCGTCTGCTGGAAGCAGACCCAGTCCGCGACGTCGAAGTCGTGGTGGAACCAGATCGTGTGGCTCGTGGTCGCGGTCTGCACCGTGCGGTGCGACGACATCTGCGACATCCCCGGGAGGGCCCGCAGCGCGGTGGCGATCGGCGTGAGGTCGGACGAGAAGGCAACCAGCGCCTGGTGCAGCGCGAGCGGTGCGCCGGCCAGCGCGGGCTCCCGCATCCAGAACGCGAACGTCGCCGGCCCGACGGCGTCGTCGCGCAGGTCGACCCCGCCGACCACGCGGGTCTCGCACGGGATCATGCTGAGGTCCCGGAGCTCGGCGCCCTCGGGATCGTGGTCGAGCAGCACCGCCGACTGCTGGTCGGGCCCTTCGCCGGGGACGTGGAGGCTCGCGGTCGCGTCGGCCAGCACCCGCCCGTCCTGGAGGACACGCACGTCACAGGTGGCGTAGGTGCCGCCGTCGTGGAGCACGGCCACCTCGATGCGCACGGGGTCGGGTGCGACGCCGTCGCGGGCGAACTGCACGTACACCGACTTCACCTGCTTCGCCGGCACCGCCCGGGCCGCGGCCACGAGCACCTGGCCGAGCACCTGACCACCGAAGATGCGGTTGGTGCCGATGCCCACCGTCGACGCCGAGAACACGCCGTCGGCCTCGGGGACCAGCGTGAACGCGTCGAGCACGGCCTCGAGCGTCGGGCCCCGGTGGTTCCGGCGGATCTGCTCGAGGCCCTCGAGCTCGTCGTGACTCATCGTCGGACTCCGCGTGCGAGCGGGGAGACTCGAACTCCCATGAGCTTTCGCTCACCGGGACCTAAACCCGGCGTGTCTGCCAATTCCACCACGCTCGCTCGGCTACGCCGCCTTCTCGAGGATGTGGACGCCGCAGGCCGAGCCGAGGCCGATGACGTGGGCCAGGCCCACCTTCGCGCCCTCGATCTGACGGTCGCCGGCCTCGCCGCGCAGGTGGTGGCAGACCTCCCACACGTTGGCGATGCCGGTGGCCGCGATCGGGTGGCCCTTGGACTCGAGCCCGCCGCTCACGTTGACGGGGGTCGTGCCGTCACGCCAGGTGGCACCGCTCTCGAAGAACTCCACCGCGCCGCCCGGCTCGCACAGCATCAGGTTGTCGTAGTGCACGAGCTCGGCGGTCGCGAAGCAGTCGTGCAGCTCCACCAGGTCGAGGTCCTCGGGTCCCACGCCCGCCTGCTCGAACGCCTGCTTCGCGGCGTTGCGCGTGAGCGTGTTGACGTTGGGGAGCACCTGGCAGGCCTCCTCCCACGGGTCGGTGGTCAGGATCGACGCCGACACCTTCACCGCACGCTTCTGCTGCTCGAGCGAGAGGGTCTTGAGCACCGAGCCGCTCACGACCACCGCGGCCGCGGCGCCGTCGCAGTTGGCCGAGCACATCGGGCGGGTGTTGGGGTAGGCGATCATGACGTCGTTCATGATCTCCTCGAGCGACATCCGCTTCGTGTAGGCCGCGAGCGGGTTCAGCGTGGAGTGCGCGTGGTTCTTCTCGCTGATCCGCGCGAACAGCTCGAAGTTCGAGCCGTCGTAGGGGTGCTCGTTGAGGTACTCCATGCCGATCTGCGCGAACACGCCCGGCATGATCTCGGTGCCGACCCGGCCGTCGACCGCGGCGACCGCGCCGTAGCGACCCGCGGGCGTCCAGGTGTTGCCGTCGTCCTTGCGGGCGCCGCCGGCGAGGAGCCCGGCGCCGGCCAGCTTCTCGACGCCGACCGCGAGGCCGTAGTCGGCCTCACCGGCCTTCACCGCCATCACCGCGGTGCGCAGCGCGGTGGCGCCGGTGGCGCACGCGTTGGCGACGTTGTACACCGGGATGCCGGTCTGCCCGATCTGCTTCTGGAGCGTCTGGCCGAGGTGGCCACCACCGAGCAGGTTCCCCGCGGTGAGGATGCCCATCTGCTGGATCCCCACCCCGGCGTCGGCGAGGGCGGCGAGCGAGGCCTCCGCGGCGAGGTCCACCGAGTCCTTGTCCGGGTGCTTGCCGAACTTCGTCATGTTGATCCCGAGGATCCAGACCTCTTCGCTCATCACAGTCCTCTTTCGGTCCGCTGGTCGGTGCAGTGCGGGAGTGGGAGTGGAGTAGGAGTGCTCGTGGGGCTAGGCGGGCGCGAACCCGAAGCCGATGGCTTCGGTGCCCTCGCCGTCGGCCCCGATGGGGAACGTCGTGAGCCGGACCTTCATGCCCAGCGTGACGGCCTCGGGGGTCGGCTCGACGTCGACGATGTTGGCGCGCACGCTCGTGCCGCCGCAGTCGACGACCCCGGCGACGTAGGGCACGGGGATCCCCGGTGCGGCGAAGGTGACGATCGTGAAGGTGCGCAGCACCCCCTCGGCGGGGATGTCGGCCGTGGTGAAGTCGGTGCCGCCGCACGACGCACAGGCGTTGCGGCGGTCGAAGAAGCGCGCGCCGCAGGTCGTGCACTCGTGCGCGACGAGGTGGGGCTCGTCGCCCAGCACCAGGTAGTCGACCAACGGGATCTGATTGCTCACGCGGGAAGCCTCCGGGGCCCAGATTTTCCGAACGGGTGTGACCCTCGGCACGCTAGCCGCAGCCGTCAGGGGCCGCCCGATGGAGCCGCCCGATGGAGCCGCCTGGTCCGGTCCCGGTCCTGCTACTTCTTCTTCTTCTTGTTCTTGCGCCGCCGGAAGGGCCCCGACTTCTTGGTGTCGAACTCCGCCAGGATGTCGGGGGCGGCCGCGTTCACGATGTCCTCGGCCTCGTCGAGCAGGGCCGCCACGCTCACGTCGTCGGGCGTCGGCGGCGCCGGCTTCGGCGGCGTGACCGCGGTCGCGAGGCTCCCGTACTGCCAGCCGACGTCGATGCGCCGCAGCTCGAAGGACGGGCAGTCGTCCGGGCAGCGCCAGGGCGCCTCCGGAGCCTGGTCCAGACGACACTTCCGGACGACCTCGCCCGAGGCGTAGGTCCGGCTGTCGTAGTGGCGACAGTCGCTGCGCATGCCCATCCGCCCATTCTGGCCGACCCGCCGCCGCGATCTGGCCTCAGGTGGACCTGACCCGGTGCCGACAACGCGAAGACCGCCTGAGCGGCACGATTGCACCCCGATGACCGTTTCCCCCACTTCCGACCCATTCGACGACCCCGAGTCGTTGTTCCCGCCGGGGCTGTTCCGCGCCCTCCACGAGCACTCGTCGGACATCGTCACGATCCTCGAGCCCGACGGCTCGTGGCGCTCCACCAGCCCGGCCGGCACCCGCCTCCTCGGCTGGCCGCCGGGCTACGACCCCGGGCCGCTCGGGATCTTCTCCTTCGTGCACCCCGAGGACCTCGAAGCGGCGCGCGCGACGTTCGCCGAGGTCCGCGAAGGACGGCGCGACCCCGACACCCCCGTGCTCCTGCGGGTGCGGTCGATCGACGGCGCGTGGCGCCACCTCGAGACCCGGGCCCAGGACCTCTCCCACGACCCGGACGTCCGCGGGATCGTCGTCACCTCGCGCGACGTCACCGAGCGTCAGGACGCGGAAGCGAAGCTGCGCCTCCTGTACGAGGTGCTCGAGGCCAGCACCGAGCTGGTGCTGCTCTGCGACGACGTCGGCATCGTCCTGTACGCGAACGAGATGGCGCGCACCCTGATGCGGGTGGCCGAGGGGGACGACCCGCTCGCGCAGATCGACCTCCTGCTCGTCCCCGAGTCGGCCGAGCTCGTTCGCGACGAGATCATGCTCGCGATCGCCGACCGTGGCGCCTGGAGCGGCGAGCTCACGCTGCAGACCGCAGGGGGCGTCGAGGTGCCGGTGGCGATCACGCTCCAGATGCACCGCAACGACGAGGGCCGCGACGAGTACCTCTCGGTGATCGCCCACGACATCAGCGAGCTCAAGCACACCCAGGCCCGGCTCGAGCACCAGGCCACCCACGACCCCCTCACGGGCCTCCCCAACCGGGCCCTGTTCCAGGAGCTCGGCGACCAGGCCCTCGCCCGCGCCAACCGCTACGGCACCACGGTCGCGGTGCTGTTCCTCGACCTCGACCGGTTCAAGCCCGTCAACGACTCGTTCGGCCACCCGGCGGGCGACGAGCTCCTCGTGCAGGTCGCGGCCCGGCTGCGGGCGTCGGTCCGCCGCGGCGACGTGCTCGCCCGGTTCGGTGGCGACGAGTTCGTGGTGCTGTGCGAGCACCCCGCCGGCCAGCGCGAGATGGGCGAGCTCGCCGACCGGCTCATCCAGGCGCTCTCCGAGCCCGTGCCGGTCGTCGGCGCCACCGCCCAGGTCGGCGCCAGCGTGGGCATCGCCATCGGCGGTGGCGGCCGGGTCACCATCGACGCGCTCATCCGGGACGCCGACGCCGCGCTCTACCGGGCGAAGGAGCAGGGCCGGGGCCGGGCCGTGCTCTTCGGCGACCAGGGCTGAGCGCTCGCGCCCAGCACCCGTCGCGTCAGCGCGGGTACTCGTCGAGCCAGTCGGCGGAGCGCTCGAGCAGGTAGCGGCTCACCGACAGGCAGCGGTCGAGCAGCTCGCAGGTGACGGCGTCGCCGTCGCGGATGCGCAGCAGCGAGAGCTGCTGACGGGCGACGACCCGCAACGCCCGCTCGGGCGCGTCGGTGGCCTCGGGGATGGAGTCGATGGCCGAGACCTCGAGCGGCAGGTCGGGCCCCCCGAGGCCGGCGAGGTCGGTCGCGAGCACCAGCAGGTCGGGCGGGTGGGTCAACGGGGGCAGGCCCCAGGTGAAGTTGAGCGGGAAGAAGAAGCGGTCGGGCGGGTCCTCGTCGTCGGCGAGCTCGATCACCGCGTCCTCGAACCCGAGCAGCACCCGGGGGTCGATCTCGAGCGAGAGGTACAGGTCGACCGGGCCCTCGCAGCCCTCCTCCGGGTGGGCGTCGACCTCCCAGGTCTGGCGCAGCGAGTAGCTCTCGACGAAGTGCCGCTCGTCGTGGACATGGAACCCGTGCTCGACCGCGTGGTCCTTGAGATCGGCCACGAAGCCGGCGACGTCGATGACGGCCACTCAGCAGTCCCCCACTCGACACTCCCCCAACTCAGCAGTCCCCTACCTCGGCCAGCACGGATAGGCCCTCGCCGAGCGTACGGAACGCGCGGCCGCGATGCGAGATCGCGTGCTTCTCCGCGGGTGTGAGCTCGGCGAAGGTGGCCCCGCCGGCCTCGTCGGCGGCGAACACGGGGTCGTAGCCGAACCCGCCCTCACCCCGGGCGGTCTCGGTGATCCGGCCCTCCACCGAGCCGAACGCCGCGACCTCCCGGCCGTCGGGCCAGCGGGCGATCGCCACCGTGGTGAAGCGCGCCGTGCGGAGCTCGGGCGCCACGCCGGTGAGCCGGGCCAGGAGCAGCGCGCAGTTGTCGGCGTAGGTGGCGTCGGGGCCGGCGAAGCGGGCCGAGTACACCCCCGGGGCACCGCCGAGCGCGTCGACCTCCAGACCGGTGTCGTCGGCGATCGCCGGGAGCCCGGTCGCCTCGACGAGCGCCACGGCCTTGAGCCGGGCGTTGTCCTCGAGGGTGGTGCCGGTCTCGTCGACGTCGTCGACGTCGTCCGGGCGCGGCGCGAGCACCACCGGAGCCCCCGAGTCGGCGAGGATGCGCTCGATCTCGGCCGCCTTGTCGGGGTTGGCGGTGGCGAGCACGAAGCGGGTGGTCACGACACGCAGCCGGTCACGGCGTCAGGACTTGCCCACCGGCCGCGGGCTCGGCGCCTCGGCCAGCACCTCGCGCTGGAGGGCGAAGATGTCGCGGATCCCCGCCTCGGCGAGGTCGAGGAGCGCGTCGAGCTCCCCCCGGCTGAACGGGACGCCCTCGGCGGTGCCCTGCACCTCGACGAAGCGCCCGGAACCGGTCATGACGACGTTCATGTCGACCTCGGCCCGCACGTCCTCGGAGTACTCGAGGTCGAGGTACGGGAGCGCGTCGACCACGCCCACCGAGATCGCCCCGCACTGGTCGTCGAGCGGGTGCGACGAGAGGATGCGCGCGCTCACGAGGCGGGTGCAGGCGTCGTGGAGGGCGACGTACCCGCCGCAGATGGACGCGGTGCGGGTGCCGCCGTCGGCCTGGAGGACGTCGCAGTCGACGGTGATCTGGACCTCGCCCATGGTCTCGAGGTCGGTGACGGCCCGCAGCGACCGACCGATGAGCCGCTGGATCTCCTGGGTGCGCCCCGAAGGGCGGCCCTTCTGGGCCTCGCGCTCGACGCGCTCCTGCGTGGAACCCGGGAGCATCGAGTACTCCGCGGTGACCCAGCCCTTGCCCGACCCGCGCAGCCACGGCGGCACGCGGGTCTCCACCGACGCGGTGCACAGCACCCGCGTCCGCCCGAACTCCACGAGCACCGACCCCGCGGCGAACTCCGTGTAGTCGCGGGTGAACGCGATGGGACGCAGGTCCTCGGGCTCCCGTCCGTCGCGTCGCATGGGCAGACCTTCCGTCGATGGCTGGTGAGTCGGGTTGGTGCGACGGGTCGGGGGATCAGACCCGGCAGGTGAGGTGCGGCGCGGCGAGGATCACGGCCTCACCGAACGCCTCGGAGCCCTCGGCCACGGCCCGGCGCCGGTCGACACCCGGCCACAGGTGGGTGAGGACGAGGCGGTGCGCCCCGGCCTCGCGCGCCGCGGCACCCGCTTCGGCCGCGGTGAGGTGCGGGTAGTCGGGCTTCGAGCCGTCGGAGATGTACGTGGCCTCGGAGAGCACGAGGTCGGCGCCCCTGCCGAACGCGTCGCAGGTCCAGCCCGGGCCGGTGTCGGAGGTGTAGACGAGCCGCTTCCCGTCGGCGGTGGCCTCGACCGCGTACGTGGGCGGCGGGTGCTCGGTGCGGGAGAAGCGCAGGTCGATCTCGCCGACCGCCGCCCGCGCGGCGTCGTCGATCGTGTTCCACTCGAAGGTGTTGCCCCAGTCGCCGTCGACGAGCTGGCCGAGGTGGCCCTCGATGCCTTCGGGACCGTAGATCGGGAACCCGGTCCGCTCGAGCCCGAAGCGCATGAGCACGTGGAGGCCGTACACGTCGGCGCAGTGGTCGGGGTGCTCGTGCGTGATGACGACCGCGTCGAGGTCCTCCACCGCCACGTGCTCCTGGAGGTGGGCGAAGGTCCCGTTGCCGCAGTCCATCCAGATCGCCGTCGACCCGTGCCGCAGCAGGTAGCCGCTGCACGGTCCCGCCGGGGGCGCGTTGAACGACCCCGAGCACCCCAGCACCGTCAGCTCCACGACCAGGCCTCCACCGTCTCCACTTCCGGGCCGAGGAACCGCACGCCGAGCTCACGGAACGTCCTCGTGTCGCCGCTCGTCACGAAGGTGTGCCGCGCCTCCGCCCCGGCGGGCGCGGAGAGGCCGTGCTCGTCCACGAGCGCCCGGACGGTGAAAGCCGTCTCGTCGGCGCTCGAGATCAGCACGACTCCCTGCCCCATTACGTCACCAATCGTACGGGCGAGCAGGGGGTAATGCGTGCAACCGAGCACGAGGGTGTCGACGCGGGCCTCCTTGACCGGGGCGAGGAGCCGCTCGGCCAGGACGTGGACCTGGTCGCTGCGCACGTCGCCGGACTCCACGAACTCGACGAAGCCGGGGCAGGCGGCGCAGGTCAGGTCGATCGGCCCGGGCAGCGCCCGGGCCGCGCGCTGGTAGGAGCCGGAGGCGACGGTGCCCACCGTGCCGATGACGCCGATCCGTCCGGTGCGGGTCGCCCGGGCGGCGGCTCGCAGGCCGGGCTCGATCACCCCGACCACCGGGATGTCGAGGCGCTCGCGCAGCACGTCGAGCGCGACCGAGGTGGCGCTGTTGCAGGCCACCACGAGCAGCTTCGCGTCCCGGGCCACGAGCACGTCGGCGATCTCGAGCGCGTACTTCAGGACCTCGTCGTGAGGCTTGGACCCGTACGGGAACCGGCCGGTGTCGCCGAAGTAGAGCATCGGCTCGCCCGGGAGCAGGTCGATCATCGAGCGGAGCACCGTGAGGCCGCCCAGACCCGAGTCGAACACGCCGATGGGGCGGGCACTCACGGGTGTCGGTCCCCGGCCGCGGCCGCGCGCCGGACCCGGTCGCCGACCGCAGCCCCGAGCCCGGCCGCCGGGGGCGGGACGACGACCACCGCGTCGACCCCCCGGGCGTCGGCGTCGCGCAAGCACGCGTAGAGCACCTGCGCATATTCGTCCACGTCGGCCGGCGAGGCGAGGACCACGACCCCCGTCGGCGGCTCCACGGCGCCGGCGAGGGCGAGCAGCCCGACGGTACGACCGGCCGCGAGGAGCCCCGCCACCCGCTCGGCGACCTCGGCGGCGGGCACCGCCACCACCGTCGCGCGCGGCGCGTAATGGGCGGCGAGGGTGCCCGGCGCCGCCACCGCGCCCTGGTCGGCCAGGTCGACGGAATGCCCGAGGATCCGCGCGATCGCTTCGCGGGGCACGCCGCCGAGGCGCGCGATCACCGGACGGTCGTTCGTGCAGTCGACGATCGTCGACTCGACGCCCACCCGGCAGGGGCCACCGTCGAGCACGACGTCGACGTCGTCACCGAGGTCGGCGCGCACGTCGGCCGCGGTGGTGGGGCTCACGCGGCCGAAGCGGTTGGCCGACGGCGCCGCGATGCCGCCGGCGAAGGCGCGGAGCAGCGCCCGGGCCACGGGTTGGTCGGGGACCCGCAGGCCGACGGTGTCGCGCCCGCCCGTCACCTCGTCGGGCACCCGGGACGACCGGCGCACGATCACGGTGAGCGGACCCGGCCAACACGCGGCGACCAGCGCGCGTGCGGCATCGCTCACCGCCACCGCCCAGTCGTCGAGGTCGGCGGTGTCGGCGAGGTGGACGATGACGGGATGGTCGGGCGGACGCCCCTTCACGGCATAGAGCCGGCGCAGCGCCGCCGGGTCGGATGCGTCGGCGCCCAGGCCGTAGACGGTCTCGGTCGGGAACGCGACCAGTCCACCGTGGCGCAGCACCTCGGCCGCGGCGCGGACCTGCTCGTCGGGGACGTCCACCGCGGGCGCGCCCGCTACCAGTAGTTGATGCGGGTGGCGCGCTCCTCGACCACGTCGAGGTCGTCGGTCCACGCGCCCGACGACAGGTACTTCCACCCGCCGTCGGGGAGCAGGGTCACGATCGTGCCCGACTCCATGGTCGCGGCCATCTTCACCGCGCCCGCCACCGCCGCCCCCGACGAGATCCCGGCGAACACGCCGGCGTCGTCGAGGAGGCGCCGTACCCACTCGATGGACTGGCGGGGCCGGACGATCAGCTTCCGGTCGAGGATCCCGCCCTCGAAGATCGGCGGGACGAACCCGTCGTCGAGGGAGCGCAGGCCCTGGACCAGCTCGCCGGCGGGTGGCTCCACGGCCACGATCTGGACCCCCGGCTTGTGCTCCTTGAGGTACCGGCCGACCCCCATCAGCGTGCCGCTGGTCCCCAGGCCCGCGACGAACACGTCGATCTCGGGGCAGTCGCGCAGGATCTCGGGGCCGGTGCCCTCGTAGTGCGCGAGCGGGTTGGCCGGGTTGCCGTACTGGAACAGCATCTTCAGCGACGGGTCCTCGTGGGCGAGCTTCTCGGCCAGCCGGATCCCGCCGTTGCTGCCCTCCTCACCCGGCGAGGAGACGACCTCGGCCCCGAAGATCTCCAGCAGCTGGCGACGCTCGACGGAGACGTTGTCGGGCATCACCACCCGGAGGCGGTAGCCGCGGAGCTTCGCCACGAGGGCGAGCCCGATGCCGGTGTTGCCCGACGACGGCTCGAGGATCGTGTCGCCGGGGTGGAGGACGCCGTCGCGCTCGGCCAGCTCGATCATCTTCAGCGCGATGCGGTCCTTGGCCGACCCGCCGGGGTTCTGACCCTCGAGCTTGGCGTAGATCCGGACGTCGGGGTTGGGCGAGAGCGCGTGGATGCCGACCAGCGGCGTATCGCCGATGCACCCGAGGATGGACTCGTGCTTCACCCCGCCCCGCCGGCCACGGCCGGGAGGATCGCGATCTCGTCGCCGTCGGACACCGGGGTGTCGAGCTGCTCGAGGTACCGGATGTCGTCGTCGTTGCGGTACACGTTCACGAACTTGTGCAGCGCGCCGTCGGCGCCGAGGAGGTTCTGCGAGAGCCCCGGGTACCGGCCGATGAGGTTCGTGAACACCTCTCCCACGGTGGCGCCGTCGGCCGAGACCGTCGAGGCGCCGTCGGCGTGGGTCCGCAGGAGGTTGGGAAGGAGGACGGTGACCGGCATGCCCGCATGGTATGCGCCTCCGGCCCCGTCAGGTCACGGTGACGTCGACCTCGGCGATCACGCCGTCGCGGATCCGGTAGGCCCGCAACGCCGGCTCGCCGTGGCGCAGGCTCACCAGCACGTAGATCCAGGCGGGGTCCACGGCCTGGCGGACGTCGGTGGGCGACGGGTACGCGTCGGTGTGGGTGTGCGAGTGCCACACCCCGACGATCTCCTCGCCGCGCGACTCGGCGTCGCGCATGGCCCGGAGCAGGTCGCGCGGCTCGACGGTGTAGGTCCGAGCCGACGCGTCGGCGTTGCGACACGGGTGCACGGCCGTGACCTCGCCGGTGGGCTCCCCGGCCTCCATCGGGCCGACGAGCATCCCGCAGGCCTCGTCGGGGAGGCCGTCGAGGCAGTGGGCGACGACCGCCCGGTACTGGTCGGGGGCGAGCCGCAGCGTGGGCGCGGCGAGCAGCGGAGCGGAGCCGGACTCAGGCAGTGCCCTGCGCCTCCCGGATCGCCTGCCACACCCGCGACGAGGTGAACGGCATGTCCAGGTGGGTGATCCCGAGGTGGCTCAGCGCGTCGATCACCGCGTTCTGCACCGCGGGCGTGGAGCCGATGGTGGCCGACTCGCCGATGCCCTTGGCCCCGAGCGGGTTGCGCGTCGTGGGCGTCTCGGTGTTCGACGCCTCGAAGCCGGGGAACTCCGCCGCGCTCGGCATGGCGTAGTCCATGAGGTTCGCCGTGAGGGGGTTGCCGTCGGCGTCGTAGACGATCTCCTCGAAGAGTGCCTGCGCGACCCCTTGGGCGATGCCGCCGTGCTGCTGGCCCCGCACGAGGATCGGGTTGATGATGCGGCCGCAGTCGTCGACCGCGATGATGCGCTGGAGCTCGACCCGGCCGGTCTCGGCGTCGATCTCCACCACGGCGATGTGCGCGCCGAACGGGTAGGTGGAGTCGCCCTGGTTGAAGTCGAGCTCCACCTCGAGGTGGCCCTCCCACCCGGGCGGGCGCCGGTCGGCCTCGGTGGCCGCGAGGGCCAGCTCCTGCCAGGTCAGCGCGTTGGCGGGCACGCCGGCCACGCCGAGGCCCACGCCCTCGTAGACGGTGATGTCGTCGACGTCGGCCTCGAGGAGGTGGGCGGCGAGGTGCTTGGCCTTCTCGAGGACCTGCGTGCCGGCCTCGTGCACCGCGCTGCCGGCGATCTGGATCGACCGGGAGCCCATGGTGCCGGCGCCGCGCGGCACGAGGTCGGTGTCGTTCTGGATGAGCCGGACCTTCTCCATCGGCACGCCGAGGAGGTCCTGCACGATCATCGCGAACGCGGTGCGGTGGCCCTGTCCGTGCGACGACGTCCCCACGGTGACATCGACGCCTCCGTCGGCCGCGATCTCGACCTTCCCGTACTCCGTGAAGAGCCCCGGTGCCGTGATCTCCACGTACGTGGACACGCCGATCCCGAGGAGCTTGGTGTCGCCCCGCTCACGGCGGGCCCGCTGCTCGGCCCGGAGGTCGTCGTACCCGGCGATGCGGCACGCCTCCTCGAGCGGCAGCGCGTAGTTGCCGGTGTCGTAGTTGGAGCCGGTGACCGTGGCGACCGGGAACGCCTCCGGGGCGATGAAGTTGCGCTTGCGGATCTCGACCGGGTCGATGCCGAGCTTGTCGGCGGCGATGTCGAGGGCCCGCTCGAGGAACTGCGTGGCCTCCGGGCGTCCGGCGCCGCGGTAGGCCGCCACCGGCGTGGTGTTGGTGGCCACGCCGAAGATCTTCACGTCGACCTTGGGGATGTCGTAGACACCCGGCGCCATCTGCCGCGTGAAGAACACGAGGAACGCGCCGATCGCGGGGTAGGCGCCGGCGTCGCCGATCACCCGGCCCTTCATCCCGACGATCCGACCCTCACGGGTGAGACCGAGCTCCACGTACTCGAGCTGCCCACGGCCGTGGAACAGCGCCACCATGTTCTCCGAGCGGGTCTCGACCCACTTGACCGGTCGGTGCAGCAGCTTCGCCGCGTGACCCACGACCACGAACTCGGGGTACACGCCGTTCTTCGCGCCGAAGCCCCCGCCGACCGCGGGGGCGATGACACGCAGCTCGTGCTGCTCGAACCCGAGGAGCGGGGCGAGCGAGTCGCGCAGGCTGTTGGGACCCTGGGTCGGCACGTAGAGGGTCATGCCGCTCGCGGTGGGCTCGGCCACCGCCGCATTGGTCTCCATCGGCACCGCGGCGAGCCGCTGGCTGACCGACCGCACCTTCACCACGTGGTCGGCGCCCTCGAACACCGTCTCGTCGTCGCCCATGTCCATGGCGAAGGCGATGTTGGAGCCGTGCTCCTCGAACAGCACCGGCGCGTCGTCGGCCATGGCCGCTTCGGCATCGACGACCACGGGGAGCGGGTCGTAGTCGACGACGACCGCCTCGGCGGCGTCGACGGCCTGGGCCCGGGTCTCCGCGACCACCGCGGCCACGATGTCGCCCACGAAGCGGACCCGGCCCTTGGCCAGCGCCGGCCGGTTGAACGCCGGCGGCAGCATGATGAAGCCCTGCACGTCGGGAAGCTCCAGGTCGTCGCTCGTGTACACCGCGACCACGCCGGGCATCGCCTTCGCGTCGCTGGTGTCGATCGACTCGATGCGGGCGTGGGCGATCGTGGACCGGACGAACACCAGGTGCGCCGCACCCGGCATCGGGAGGTCGTCGACATAGCGGGCGTCGCCGCGCAGGATGCGGGGGTCCTCGAGCCGGATGACGGGGTTGCCGAGGATCGAACCGGACGTGGCCATGGAGCTCCCTGGGACGGATGTCGAGCGCGGCGCAGCCTATCCCTGGTTACGCTCCCGACTTATGCCCGGAGACCACCCCGTGGACCTTCCCCGAGAGACCGCCGATCGGCTCGCGATCCTCCAGATCGAGGCCGACTACGCCCGTACGTGGGACACCCGCGACGCCGAGGGTTGGGCCGCGCTGTTCACCGCGGACGGTGCGTTCGAGCTCGGCGGCCACGACGGCGACCCGTCGTACCGGTTCGAGGGCCGCGAGCGGCTCACCCGGTTCTGTCGGAAGGTGAGCGCGCGCCAGGACGGCATCCACCTCCTCGCCGCGCCGAGCCTCACCTTCGACGGCGACACCGCGCGCGGGTGGGTGCACTTCCAGTACTTCGACCGCAACCGCGAGACCGGCGCGCGTCGCCACGTGCTCGGCGTGTACGCGGTCACCTACGTCCGCGACGACGGCGGCTGGCGGATGCGCCTGCGGCGCGAGCAGCCCCTGGTGATCGACGACCGCTTCGGCGAGTTCCCGACCCCCGAACGGATGTGGGACCCCGAGGCCCTCGGCCTCGACTAGCGAACCACCCGCGGTCACTCGGTCCGGAGGTCGAAGGCGGGGGGCGTGCGGCGGAAGTGGCGGGCGGCGCCGACGGCGAGCAGGTTCGCGACGAGGACGGCGACGGCCACCACGGCGACCAACGTCAGAACGCGGACGACGTGCGCGGTCACGACCCCGGTCGACGACGCCACCGGAGCCCAGGCGAGCCGGCCGCCGAGCACCCCGAACACCACCCCGATCACGGCCCCGAGGCCGGCGCACACGGTGGCCTGCCACGCGAGGATCGCCCGCAGGTCCCGGGTCCGGTAGCCCATCCCGGCCAGGACGGCGAGGTCGTGGCGCCGGAGCTGCACCGAGCGGAGCAGCCCGTGGGCCAGGCCGGCGAGCGCCACCAGGGCCATGCCCACGCCCAGCAGCCAGGGGATGGCCCCGACCTGGTCGAGGTTCTGCACCCGCGGCGCGTGGAACGGCGTGACGACTTCGGCTTCGTCGGGAAAGGTCCCGAGGTCACCGGCGGCGCCGGGCGCCCGCTCCACCAGCACCATCGACGCGGTCTCCACCGCACCCACGCGGCGCGCGGTCGCCCGGGACAGCATCGCCGCGCTCGCGAGATCGGCGTTGTTGCCGAGCTCCGGGAACGCGGCCGAGCCCACGACCCGTAGGCGCGCGCGCCCCTCGGTCCCCGACGCCGTCACCACGTCGCCGATCCCCACGCCGAGCGTGCGCATCGTGTCGGCACCGAGCACCACCTCGTCGCCGGCCCGGACCGTCCGGCCGGCACGGAGGGTCGGCGCCAGCGAACCCGGAGCGAGTGCGTACCCCTCCACGACCACGCCGTCGAGCCGCACGAACACCACCGATCCCCAGCGGTGGTCGGCGACGGCGGCCGGATCCAGGTCGGTGCCGGCGCGGAGGTCGGCGAGGGGGGCCTCCACGCTCACCGCGGCGTCGAACCCCCAGCCCTCGAGGTCGGGCCGGTCGAGGAGCCGGGCCAACGAGCCCGAGAAGCCCACCACCGCGACGACGCCGGCCACCCCGATCGCCACCGCCACGAGCGCGGACCGGGCGGCGACGCCGGCCGGGGTGGTGGCCCGGGCGAGCGCGGCGTCGGCGCCGAGGCGCATCCGGGGCGGCAGGCCCCCGGTCATGCGACTGGGTTGGCGGACCCGGCCGCCGTCGCGCTCGGGCCGCTCCCGCCACGCGAGCGCCACGCCGGCCGCGGCGACGAGCAGCACCCACGCGGCCACGAGGACGACGACGACGAGGAGGTCGGCCTGGACCCCGCGCGCGGGATCGACGGTGCGCGCGAACCCCGTGGGGATCAGCGGCGACGCGGCCACCGACCCGACCGCGCCCACCAGCAGACCCAGCAGCGCCACCGGCGCCACCAGCACGGCGCCGAGGCCGAGGCGCTGGCGCGGCGCGAACCCCATCGCCACGAGCGTCGGCAGGTCGGCGAGCGCGCTGCTCAGGATCCGGCTCAGGGCCTGCACGACCGCGACCGCCGTGACGAGCAGCGCCACGGCGGCGAGCACGGCGTAGCCGTACGTCTGCACCGCGAGCGTGCGCTCGGCCGCGTTGGCCTCCTCGGTCGCGGACTGGATCTGCACCTCGCCGCCGACGATCTCCGCCGCGTGGCGGCGGAACGCGGGGAGGTCCGCGTCGCCGCGGCGGAGCTTCACGACGAGCCCGGGCTGCGGGCCGATCTCCACGTCGGGGTGCGCAGCGAGGAAGTCGGCGTCGAGGAGCATCGCGGGCGACGACGCGCCGACCCCGACGTCGAAGATCGCCCGGGTCACCCCGACGACGACCGCGTCACCGATCGGGGTGCGGTCGTCGCCGGCGCGGAGGGCGACCCGCTGCCCGACGCGGTAGCCCCCGACCCGCGCCAGCGCCTCGTTGACGACCACCTCGTCGGTCGCGCCGCGGCGGGGCAGGCGACCGCGCAGGACCAGGGGCCGGTACACCCGCGTCATGAAGTCGTCGTCGAGGCCCACGAACGCCCCGGCGTCCCGGCCGGCGACCAGCGGCTTCGGGGCGACGAACGTGTACGAGAACCGTCCGAGGCCCGCCACCTCCGGGAGCGCGCGGAGACGGGCGGCGGTCTCGTCGGTCACCCCCGTGCCGTCCATGAGCGCGTCGGGGGCGAGGGTCTCCGACCGCAGGCGGTCGTACGCGGAGTCGGCCCGCCGCGCCGACGCCGCCGCCGTGGCCGCGCACCCGAGGCCCACACCACCGAGGACCGCAAGGAGCACGAGGGCCCGCGCCTGCACCCGCCAGAGCGACCGCGCGACGAGCACGAGAGCGTTCACGGCCCGAATCGTGCCTTTTCGCCGGCTCGGAGGAAAGTGTTCCACCACCCGCGCGCACGGGGGTGCCTCCACCCGGAGGGCTCAGGGCCGCTCGGGTGCCTCGTCGGGCGGGACCACCTCCGCCGGCGCGACCACGACGTCGGCGGGTGCCGACGTCACCTCCGCCGCCCCGGTCGCCAACGTCGCGTCGTCGGTCGCCATCGTGGCCTCGTTCGGCGCCGCGGCATCGCCCTTGGCGTGGCCGTTGCCGGTGCCGCCGAACAGCGAGCCCGACCCCCGGGTGAGCTGGCGCATCAGGGTCGCGGCGAGGCCCTCGAACGAGCCGCCACCCCCCGTCACGAGGACCTCGGGCACGACGGTGATGTGACCCTCGGCCACCGCGTTGGCCACCGCGACCACTGCGGTCGCGCCCTCCCCGATGGCGCGACGCTGCTCCTCGAAGCCCGTGGCCCGCGCCACGCCGAGCGCCTCGACGGCCGCCGCCTCCGCGAGGCCGATGGCCTGCACCTTGGTGGCCTCGGCCCGGCCGGTCACCTCCACGTAGGCCGCTTCGCCCTCGCCCTCGGCCCGGCGGGCCTCGGCCTGGTTCTGCTTGATCTGCACCCCCACCTGCGCGCTGGCGAGCTCGCCCTGCATGTCGGCGGTGCCCTTCGCCTTCTCCATCTCGATGCGAGACGTCTGGGCCCGCTGCATCTCCTCGTACGTCGCCTTCTCCTGGTTCGCGATCTCGCGCTGGGTGAGCACGGTCACGAGCTCCTGGGGGAACACGACGTCCTGGATGTACACGCCCTTGGTCTCCACCTCGTACTGGCCGAGGTACCCGGTGATCGCCTCGAACGCCGCGGCCTGCACCTGCTGGCGGGTCTCGATGAACCGGACCGCTTCGAGCGCCTGGAGCGTGTTGCGGAAGTGGTTGCCCACCGCCGACTGGAGCACCTCGCTCACGAGGTTGCGCATCGTGCCGACCATCGAGATGACCTTCGGCGCGCGCGTGTCGGGCACGTGGATCTGCACCTGGAGGTCGATCTGGAACACGAAGCCCTCGCGGCTCTTGCCGATGATCGACGAGAGCTGCGCGTCGAGGTCGTGCGCCTCCGACGTGGCGTCGGCCCAGTTCAGGGTGAGGATGAACGTCGGCACGATCTCGGCCGCGTAGATGCGCGGGTTCAACGGGTACTTGCCGGTGCGCAGCGGCTCCTGCCAGATCCCGCGGTGGCCCGGTCGCACGATCGAGCCGAACTTGAACTCCGCCCCCGAGGTGTCGAGGGTGGGGAGACCCACGTAGGCCTTGATCACCGCGACCTCGCCCTGGTTCACCACCAGCATCGGCACGAGGTCGACGCGCACCAGGAACGGGTTCAGCAGGTACGCGCCGTAGAGCAGCGGGTCGTGCTGGAGCCCGATGCGCCCGCCGGCGTTCAGGAAGCCTTGGTAGTCCTGGTAGTTGTTGTGGAGGTCGTTCTTGCTGCCGAGCAGCTGCTCGATGCGGTCGGCGTCGGTCACCCGGGTGGTGCCTGCAGCCTCGCTCGCCTCGAGCGCGGCGATGTCGGCGAAGCCGCCGAGGCGCGCCGCGATGTCCCCGGAGGGCAGCGGCTCGCCCTCGAGGGTGGTGACGACGCCGACGAGGTCAATCGCGCCGTCGGGCGCGATGACGACGACCCGGAGCATGTCGGGACTGAGCCCGAACGACTCGGGTGACAGGGTGTCGTCGCCCGCCTGGCCCCCGAGGTCGGGCGACACGGGCAGGCCGTACACGGTCTGGGGCGTGAGCACCATGAAGCCGACCGGGTGGATCGGCAGCAGAGTCCCGGGCGGGAGCACCGGGCGCTGGACGCCCTTCTGGCCGCCCTCGGTGACGAAGCCCTCGAGCGACGAGAAGTTACCGAACTCGGACTTGTACACCGCGCTCTTGGCCCCGATCGGCAGCGGCCCTCCCACCTGGGCGATCACCACGCCGATCTCCCCGGCGGGCACCTGCACCCACGGGTACTTGCGCACCCCGAACATCGGCCAGAGCTTGAACCGCAGGCCCGGCATCAGCAGCTTGGCCTGGTAGCCGGCCTCACCTCGGAACGCGACCGGGTCGTCGTCGGTGAGCTTGCGGAACCCGAACCGCTTCGAGACCAGCCCCACCTCGAGCGACCCGATCGAGTGGAACGACTTGAGCGCCACGATCACGATGAGCGCCACGATCACTGCGCCGGCGATGAGTCCGCCCACGGTGCACCTCCATGCCTCGGTGTGCAGGAGACCCTACGGAAGGCGGAGGGGTCCGTCCATTGCGCGGCATTACGGTGGTCCGATGGCCGCCCCCACCCCCACGGTCGTCAACCGGCGCGCCCGGCACGACTACGCGATCGCGGAGACCTTCGAGTGCGGCATCATCCTCGTGGGCGGCGAGGTGAAGTCGATCCGCGACGGCAAGGTGGTGCTGCGCGACGCGTACGCCCGCGTCGAGGACGGCGAGGTGTGGCTCTACGCGATGCACATCAGCCCCTACGCCTTCGCCCGCGGCGACATCGACCCCGACCGCCGTCGCAAGCTCCTCCTGAACCGGCGGGAGATCGTCGAGCTCACCCAGGCGACCCAACAGCAGGGCATCGCGCTCGTCCCGCTCAAGCTCTACTTCAAGGACCGGCGCGTGAAGGTGGAGCTGGGCGTGGGGCGCGGCAAGCGGACCTACGACAAGCGCCAGGCGATGGCCGAGCGGGACGCGAAGCGCGAGGCCGAGCGCGCGCTCAAGTCCTCCCGCCGCTGAGGGTGCCGGCGTGAGCCACGACCACGGTCACGCGCACGGGAGCGGGCACTCGCACGGGCCGCCGATCGGGGCGGGCGCGCGCTACCGCGGCCGGCTCCTCGTGGCCTTCGTCGTCATCGCGCTGTTCTTCGTCGTGCAGGTGGTCGTCGCGGTCGCGACCGGCTCCCTCGCGCTCCTCTCCGACGCCGGGCACATGCTCACCGACACCGTGGGCCTGGGCCTGGCCCTCGCCGCGATCTCGGTCGCCGCGCGCGCCGGACGCGAGCGCGGGCGCACCTACGGCCTCTACCGGCTCGAGGTGCTCGCGGCCCTGGCCAACGCGTTCCTCCTCGTGGCGGTCGCGGGCTACGTGCTGGTCGAGGCGATCCTGCGGATCGGCGAGCACCCCGACGTGCCGGGCACCCCGGTGCTGGTCATGGGCGTGGTGGGGCTGGCGGTGAACCTCGGCGTGCTGCTGCTCCTGCGCGAAGGCTCCAAGGAGAGCATGAACGTCCGCGGCGCCTACCTCGAGGTGTTCGCCGACAGCCTCGGCTCGTTCGGGGTGATCGTGGCCGCGGTGGTGCTGATCGTCTTCTCCTGGGAGCCGATCGACGCGATCGTCGGCGTCGCGATCGGCCTGTTCATGGTCCCCCGCGCGCTGCGCCTCGCGTGGGACGCGCTCCGCGTGCTCAGCCAGATCGCCCCGGCTCACGTCGACGTCGACGCCCTCACCGCCGACCTCGCCGCGATCCCCGAGGTGGTCGACGTCCACGACGTGCACGTGTGGACGCTCACCTCGGCGATGGACGTCGCCACCGCCCACCTCATGGTCCGGCGCGACACCGACCACCACGGGGTGCTCGACGCAGCGCGCACGCTCCTCGCCGACCGCTACGGGATCGCGCACGCCACGCTGCAGGTCGAGCCCGAGGACCACCACGGCTGCGAGGACGTCGCCTGGTGAGCCTGATGCCGGCACGCCTCCTCGACGACGCCGCCCTCGCGGAGCTGGGGACCGACCCCGTCGAGCGGGTCCGGGTCGCCGTCGCGCGGGGTGACCACGAGGCCGCCGCCGCGCTCGCGGGCCGGGCCCGGCGGGCATGGGCGCGCGGGATCGACGGCTTCGACGTCTGGGGGGAGCACACCCTCGAGTTCCTCACCGACCGGTTCGGTCCCGCCGCGGCCGACCACGCGCGCGCGGTGGTCGAACGGGTGATCACCGCATGGACACCGTGGGTCCCGGGAGCGGTCGTGCCGGCGACCGGCGACCCGCTCCTCGACGAGCTCCGCGCCGACGAGCAGGCCGCGCGCGACGCGCACGACCGCGGGCTCGACGGCGTGTGCGCGCTCCTGAGCCACGTGTACCGGACCCACGGCATCGACGTGCTCCACGCGTCGATCGAGCACGCGGGCGACCGGACGCTGCTCGCGTGGATGCCCGAAGACGTGAGCCGCGATCCGGTGACCCGCGTCCGCACGTGGGCCGGGATGCTCCAGGGCAACTTCGCCACCGTCCGGGTCGAGGAGAACGACACCAGGTTCGTGATCATCCAGGATCCGTGCGGCTCCTGTGGGCGCCAGCTCGCCGCCGGTCGCCACCCCGGGCCGTTCGACCACGCGACGGTCGCCGAGGTCCACCCGATCACCTTCGACCGCGGCAACGTGCCCGTCTACCGCACCCACGTCGCCGTCATGCACTTCCTCGTCCCGGAGGCCCGCACGGGGGTGCCCTGGCCGGTCGTCGCCTGCCCCCGCGGCACCGTCGCGGCGCCGTGCCGCATCCACCTCTACAAGGACCCTCTCGACCCCGCCGCCCGGGTCGACGCGTCCGCCCTGCGAGTTCCGTAACATTCGCCTTCCTGTGCACGACTTCGTCCCGCTCGTCGACCCCGACGATCTCCCACCCGACCTGCGGGCCCAGTGGGACGCGACGACGCGGCCCGGCCTGCGCGACTTCATCCGGGTCATGGGTCACGCGCCCGACCACTTCCGCCGCTACAACGAGGCGTACGGGCCGCTGCGCTTCGACAACCACCTCGGGCCGCGCCTCACCGAGATCGTCCGGCTGAACGTGGCCCGTACGACCCGCTGCCAGGTGTGCGTGGCCGGCCGGGTCCCGGCCGCGACCGAGGCCGGCCTCACCGAGGACCTGATCGACCGCCTCGGCACCGACGACCTCCGGGGCTTCACCGAGGACGAGGTGGCCGCGATCGAGTTCACCGCCAAGCTCGCCACCGACCACCTCGCGGTCACCGGAGCCGACCGCGAAGCGATGCGCACCCGCTTCACCCCCGAGCAGATCGTCGAGATGGGCCTCCTCACCGTGATGTGCCTCGTGGGCCGGTTCTCCCAGGTCTGCGGCCTCGAGGAGTCGCCGTGACCGGGCCCGGACCCGTGCAGGACGAGCCGATCCGCGACGTCGACGCGTCGACCCTCGACGTCAACCGGCGCCGCAACCGGTTGCGGCTCCTGTTCACCCTCGTGACCGCGGTGTTCCTCTACTGGCTCGCGGTGATGATCGCTGCGGTCGTGCTCGCCCTCGTGCTCGCGTTCAAGGTCCTGGCCGAGAGCGGCGAGGTCCCCGACAGCCTCGACGAGCTGAAGTTCCTCGGGATCGGGCTCGCCGCGGTCGCGGTGATCGCCGCCGTCATCGGATCCTTGGTGGCCGCGTTCCGCCTCCCGCTGCAGCGGCGGCGGCTCGAGCGGCAGGTGCTCGCCGAGAGCGGCGCGATCGTGGTCGACGACGACACCTCCGAGCGGCGCGTCCGCAACATCCTCGACGCGCTCGCCATCGCCGCCCACATCCCCCACCCGCGCTTCGCCGTGGTGGAGGACCCGGCCCCCAACTCCTTCGCCGTCGGCACCCGTCCGAAGCGCGCGATCGTGGCGGTGACCCGCGGTGCCATCGACACGCTGTCCCGCGACGAGCTCGAGGCGATCCTGGCCTACGAGGTGAGCCGGATCGGCAGCTGGGACGTCGCGCTGTCGAGCTGGACCGTGGCGCTCACCGGCGCGGCCATGGGCGCCCTCGACGACGACGTGTCGAAGTTCGTGGGGAAGCTGCCGTTCTGGGCGTCGGGCCGGCTGCGGCGCTGGGCCATGCGCGACGCCGCCTTCGAGCGCGACAAGGCCGCCGTACGGTTCACCCGCAACCCCGCCAGCCTGCTCCATGCCCTCGAGGCCATCGCGGCCGACCCGCTGGAGGTGCAGCGGGTGAGCGCGGCCACCGCACCGCTGTGGTTCGAGGTGCCCGCACGGGTCGAGGGCGCCCGCACGACCCTCGACGAGCGGATCGCGGCCCTGCACGGCCTGGGCGCCCGGTAACGTGGTGCATCCGGCTCACCACGTACGAGCCGGACCTTGACATGGGGGTGCGTGGTTTCGATTCCGTGAGCGGGATCGGGGGAAGCGAGCCGACGTTGTCGAATCGTCGTGAAAAAGTCGGCACAACCAACAACTGCCAACTCTGAAAACGAAATGGCTCTGGCTGCCTAAACACAGCCTGCGTCCATCCGGCCCCTGCCGTTCGGGTCGGGCCTGGGCGTCACCTTGAACGGCTCACCGGTGAGACTGGCCTCGCGGCTCACCGGGACACCTCAGTGAGGCTGGGGTCGCCGCCTGCCGCCGATGAGTGGCGGTGATCCGAGACCCAATCATCGGCTGCGCTCGGAGAAGCCCCGACGAAGACGCGGAAGACCCGGGTTCGACTCCCGGCACCTCCAAGAGTGCTTCCGTTCCCGGGAGCACTGTTGGAGGTGCGAGCACCCCTCATGCGCAACGCTGGACCACCGAGACGGTGGCTGTCGTCACGTGCTCGGTTCGGCGCGCCGGGCGCGGAAGACCACGTCGGCGACGTGCGGGTTCCCGGGTGGCGGATCGACGCGCGGTTCCACGACGTGGAGCTCGATGGCGAAGTCGTCGACGGTCAGGCGAGCCAGGTCGTCGACGCCGACGTAGTCGTCCGGGTCGAACCCGTGCTCCTGCATGCGCTCCCGGTGAGCGTCGTCGAGGTCGTGGTACACCGCGAGCAACAGCCCACCCGGGACGACTGTGTCGAGCAACGCGCGCACGGCGGCGTCGCCCGCGGCTCTCGGCAACGCCGGGTACTGCAGCGAGACGAGGTCGAACGAGCGAGCGGGGAGCGGCGTCTGCAGGACGTCTCCCGAGATCCACTCGACGGCGACGCCGGCCGCCTCGCCGGCGCGCCTCGCTCGATCGACGGCTACCGCGGAGACGTCGATGGCCGTGACCGTCCAGCCGCGCTGCGCGAGCCATACCGCGTCGGCGCCCTCGCCGCAGCCCACGTCGAGCGCCCGACCCGGATCGAGCCCCTCGACCTCCGCGACGAGCCGCCCATTGGGACGTCCGCTCCACATCGCTTCGTCGCGCTCGCCGTAGCGGGCGTCCCACTCGGCCGCCTGGGCCCGCGCGCCGAATCGGTCCTCTTCGTGATCGTGATCGTGCACGACGCGAACCTAGGTCAACCCCGCGTGCAAGGATCCGCCCCACCGACCGCGCTTCCACCCCGAGGGACGACGTGCCGACCGACCATCACGACGACACGCCGCGCTACGGGCTCAGCTCCGAGTGGGAGCACGAGCGCCGGCGCCTCGCGCTCCTCGAGCAGGTCTGGGACGGCGCGACCACCGCGCGCCTCGCTGCGCTCGGCGTCGGTCCCGGCGCGCGCTGCCTCGAGCTGGGCGGTGGCGGCGGGTCGATCACCCGCTGGCTCTGCGAGCGTGTCGGGCCGGCCGGCCACGTCACCGCGACGGACCTCGACACCCGGTGGCTCGACGCGATCGACGAGCCCAACCTCACCGTGTTGCGCCACGACATCCTCGTCGACGACTTCCCGCCCGCGTCGTTCGACGTCATCCACGCCCGCGCCGTGCTCGAGCACATCGCCGACCGCGACACCGCGCTCCAGCGGATCTGCCGGTGGCTCGCGCCGGGCGGCTGGCTCCACCTTGACGACTGCGCGTCGTTCCCCCTCACCACCTCGTCGCACGACCTCTACCGCCGCGCGCTGGAGGCCTGGATCACGATCCTGGCCCGCACCGGCACCGACTACACGTGGGCCCGCACCTTTCCCGCGCCGCTCGTGCGTTGCGGCCTGGTCGACGTCGGCGCCGAGGTCGACACCCCGGTGCTGCGCGGCGGCTCACCGGTCGCCGAGTTCTGGAGCCTCACCCTCGAGTTCCTGCGCCCGCGCATCGTCGCCGCGGAGCTCCTGACGTCGGCCGAGCTCGACGCGGCCCGGGCCCTCCTCGCCGATCCCGACTTCTGGGACCTCTCCCCCGCGTTCGTCGGCGCGTGGGGACGCGCACCGCGCTGAGGCTGCAGCCGGCGCCACGCTCACTCAGGGGCGTGGCAGGTCGCCTCGACGTTGTTGCCGTCGGGATCGCGAACGAAGGCTCCGTAGTAGCTCGGGTGGTACTCCGGCCACACCCGGGGTTCGTGGAGCACCTCGGCGCCGGCGCCCACGGCCGCATCGAAGAAGGCCCGCACTGCCGCGCGGTCCGGCGCCGCGAACGCGATGTGCGCTTCGCGGAACCCGGTTCCCGTCGTCTGGGGACCGAGCCAGAAGTCGGGCATCGGGGGGACGCCGTAGCCGATGACGTCACCGAAGTCCATCACCCGGACCCCGCCGAGTGGAGCGAGCACCGTGTCGTAGAACGCCGCGCTCACCGCGACGTCCGCACACTGGATCGACAGATGATCGAGCACGGTTCCTCCTGCTCAGCGGGTGATGGTCTCCATCAGCTCGATGCGGGTGCCGTCGGGGTCGGCGAGGAACAGCAGGTCGAGGGTCGCGACCCCCATGTCGATGTGGGTGCGGGTCGACTCGATCACGGTGGCGCCGAGGGCCACGAGCGCGGCCTCCACGGCCGGCAGGTCCTCCACCTCGAACGACAGGTGCGTGAGACCGAGCTGGTTGCGCATCTGCGACGGCGTGCCGTGCGTGGCCGGCGACGTCCAGCCGAGCAGCTCGATCTTGGTGCCGTCCTTGACGATCATCTGCGACCGCAGCTCCACGCCGTGGGGCACCTCGAGGGTGTCGGCGACCTCGTCGCCGACGTCGTAGCCCTCGGCGACCTCGAAGCCGAGACCTTCGGTGTAGAAGCGCAGCGACGCCGCGAGGTCGGAGACGCAGAGACCGGAGTGGGACACGCGCACGGTTGCCATGCGCGCAGTCTGTCTCACCCAGCCGGCACGTGCACCCGGGAGAACTGCAGCACGCCGTCGTCGACCGGGTCGCGCAGGAGGCGCGCCTGGTCGTCGCGGTAGCGCGTGGACACCGCCCACGGTCCGGTGCCCTGCTGGGGGAACCGGTCGAGCGCGCGCTGGATGTAGCCGGCCGTGAGGTCGAGCATCGGCCCCGTGGGCATCGCCGGATCGGCAACCGGCACGGCGATGTCGTACGCGTGGCGACGCATGTGCGCGAGGCACCGGCACACCCACTCGCAGACGAGGTCGACCTTGAGCGTCCAGGACGCATTCGTGTACCCGAACACGAACATCAGGTTCGGCACGCCCGAGAGCATCACCGACTTGTAGACGACGTGCTCCGCCGGATCGACGGTCTCGCCGTCGACGTCGACCGCGATGTTGCCGAGCGCGAGCAGCTCGAGGCCGGTGGCCGTCACCACGACGTCGGCGGCGAGCTCGCCCCCCGAGGCGAGCCGGATCCCCGTCTCGGTGAAGGTGTCGATGGTGTCGGTGACCACCGACGCCCCGCCCGACGAGATCGCCTTGAAGATGTCACCGCCAGGGGTGAAGCAGACCCGCTGGTCCCAGGGGCCGTACGAGGGCGTGAAGTGCCGGGCCACGTCGTATCCGTCGGGCAGCTGCCGCGCGACTCCCCCGACGAGCAACCGCTTCATGAGGTCGGGTCGGGCCCGGCACAGCCGGTAGAAGAGGGTCTGGGTGCCGACGTTCTTGCGCCGGGTCCACGCGTACGCGCGCGTGGCCGACATCCACCGGCGCGCCAGGTTGGCGAGCGCGTCCTGCCTCGGCAGTGAGACGTAGTACGACGGTGACCGTTGGAGCATCGTCACCTGGGCCGACCGTTCGACGAGCGCGGGCACGAGCGTCGCCGCCGTCGCGCCACTGCCGATCACCACGATCCGCTTCCCGGCCACGTCGAGGTCTTCGGGCCAGTGCTGCGGATGGACGACGGTGCCGCCGAAGTGCTCGACGCCAGGGAGCTCGGGCTGGTAGCCGTGGTCGTAGCGGAAGTACCCCGTCGTCGCGAAGAGCCACCGGCCGCGCACCACGAAGGACTCCCCGGTGTCGGTGCGGTCCCCCGTCACGGTCCACAGTGCCTCCGCCGTCGACCACGACGCCGTGGCGACGCGATGGCCGAACCGGATCCGACCCCGGAGGTCGTACTCGTCGACCGTCTCGTCGAGGTAGCGCAGGATCTTGTCGCCGGCCGCGATCGAGTCGTCGTCGGTCCACGGCTTGAACGCGTACCCGTAGGTGTGCAGGTCCGAGTCGGATCGGATCCCGGGGAAGCGGAACAGGTCCCACGTGCCGCCGATGGCGTCGCGCGACTCGACGATCGCGAACGACGCGTCGGGGAGCCGGGTGCGCAGGTGGCACGCCGCGCCGATGCCGGAGATGCCGGCGCCGACGATGACGACGTCGAGCACCTCGGGATCCAGGGCACCGGTCATCCGAAGAACGTCCCGATCGCGTCGGCGTCGTCCGCGCCCTGCTGCGCGCCGAGCGCGAGGGCGGCGGGAACCTGGCGCGGATCCATGAGCATCGTGTCGCGCGGGAGCCGGCTCGTGCGGAACTCGACCTCCGTGCCCGACGCACGGAGCGCGTCGATGCCCCGCGCGAAGCTGCCCGGCTCGGAGGTGGCGATGCCGACCTCACCGTTGTCGGCGAGGGCGAGCACGAGCGCTCGCTCCGCGCCCGCCACCAGATCGGGATGGGTGCCGCTGCCCCCCACGCCGCCGTCCATGCACCGCCGGTCGAGGATCGGCTGGGGTGCGAACACCCCGGGCACCGACGAGCTCGCGGCCGCGGCCCGGGGCACCGGCACCCCCGCCGCCTCGGAGATCACGCACCGTTCCCCGGTGTAGGCGTCGACCGCGGTGATCTGCAGCGCCGGACTCGGCCAGCGCCGGCGGGCGAGCACGAGGTGGAGGCTGCGGGGCAGCGTGCCGACGTCGGGCGTCACCGCCGCGAGCGCGGCCCGACCGATGTCCTGCACGGTCTCGGGCCGCGCGTTGTCGGCGTTCCAGAACTTCGCGAGCGCCACGAGCTGGCTGCGGGAGAGGTCCTGGGCGGGCGCCATCGCCGCCACGATCTGCGGGACCTTCGCGAGCGTCTCCACCTGGAAGTGGGCCCGCCGCAGCCGGCCGCTCGCCACGATCGTCGCCACCACCGAGCCCGCCGACGTGCCCACGACCCGGTCGGCGTCGCCCACGCGCACGCCCCGCTCCTCGAGCGCCCGGAGGTACGCGAGCTGCCACGCCACGAACACGATGCCCCCACCGCCGAGGACGAGCGCACGCCGGGAGCCCGCGCCGTAGCGAGCGTCGAAGTCGACCGGACGAGCGAGCCCGTCGTCGATCGGCGCCGGAACCTCGGGCATGGGAGGGCGGGTCACGTGCGGGAGCGTAGCGAGCCGTTCGCAGCGAACTCGGCGCTTGACCAGATCCCGCGCGCTCGGGAGCATGGAACCGCGGGCGCCGAGCGACGGGAGCCGCAATGACCATCGAGGGCAGCGCGAACGCCACCCAGGTCGCGGCGTGGGACGGCACCGCCGGCGACTACTGGACCGAGCACGATGCCCGCTTCGACGCCTCCGTCCGCGCGTACAACCCACGGCTGTTCGCGGCCGCCGGCATCATCCCGGGTGACCGGGTGCTCGACGTCGGGTGCGGCACGGGCTGGACCACCCGCGAGGCCGCCCGCCTGGCGTGGGCCGGCACCGTTACCGGGATCGACCTTTCCACCCGGATGCTGGAACGAGCCCGCCGTCGGAGCGCGGTGGAGCAGCTCGCCAACGTCGACTTCCTGCGGGCGGACGCGCAGGATCACCCGTTCCCCGCCGGGTCGTTCGACGTCGCGATCAGTCGCACCGGCACGATGTTCTTCGCCGACCCGATCGCCGCCTTCGCCAACATCCGGCGGGCGCTCGCCCCGAACGGTCGGATCGCGCTGATGGCGTGGCGCGGGTTCGCCGACAACGAGTGGATCGTGGCCGTGAACGAAGCGCTCGCGGTCGGTCGTCCGGTGACTCCTCCCCCGCCCGACGTGCCCAGCCCCTTCGCGTTCGCCGATGGCGATCGTGTGACCCACATCCTCGACGCCGCGGGCTTCGGCGCCGTGAACCTCGTCGACGTCGCGGCGCCGGTCTTCCTCGGTGACGACGCCGACGATGCGTTTGCGTTCATGCGCGGGTTCGCGGCATGGATGCTCGACGACCTGGACGACCGACGACGAGCAGAGGCGCTCGACAACCTGCACGCGACGATGGCGGCGCACGACACCGGGCTCGGGGTGGTGTTCGACTCGCGCGCGTGGATCGTGTCGGCGACGGTCAGTCCGACGACCGCTGCAGGTTGACGACGTCGCGGGGATGCCCCACGAGGGGCTCACTCGACGCGGAGGCCCTCGGCCACGGTCTGGCGCGTGAGCCGCCGGGCCGGGATGGCTGCGGCAACCACGGCGACGACCAGCGCCGCCGCGACGAGCGTGGCGAGACCCGCCCACGGCACGTGCAGGTCACCGGCAACGTATGCAGAGCGGGCGGTGATGCTCCAGACCGCGCGGGCCACGCCGATGCCGAGCACCAGCCCCACCGCGAGACCGATCGCGACGGTGACGATCCCGGCGATCACGATCACCGCACGCGCCTGCCCGCGCACGAACCCGATCGCCCGAAGCGTGTCGAGCTCCCGCCGCCGGCGTCGCGCGGTCGCGGCCAGCGAGTTGGCGAGCACCGCCACCGAGAGCAGCGCCAGGAACGCGATCAACGCCTCGGGGAGTCGCCCGAGCTGGGCGAGGTTGTCGACGTCGGGTGGGCGGAACGGCGTCGTGAGCTCGAACTCCTCCGCGAGGTCGGCCGCGGCGGCGTCGGCGTCCACCCCCGGGGCGAAGGTGAAGACCGCCTCGCGGAACGGCTGGGTCTGCGCGATGCGCGCCGAGTCGCCCGGGGTGATCAGCGCCCCACCCCCGAACTGGCCGTCGGTGAGGTCGGGACCGGTCCCCGTTCCCACGACCGTGAGCGAGATCAGACCGTGGTCGGACCCGCGGAAGGCGACCTGGTCGCCGTTCCCGACACCGAGCGTGCGGGCGAGGCGCTGCCCGAGGAGCACCTCACCCTCGGCGGTGGGCGCTCGACCGGAGAGGATGGTCCAGCCCGCAGCGGGCGAGCCGCGGTACACCGATGCCGAGACGTCGTGGCCCGCCGTCCGAACGATGACCTGGTCCATGGTCGCCACGGCGGCGATCCGAGGGTCGTCCCGGAGACGGGCCAGTCCGTCGTCGGTGATGTCGGAGATCAGCCCATCGGCGTTCCATCCCCAGCGAGCGGGGGTCGCGACCATCCGGTCGAGGCTCGATGCGAACACCATGACCGCGACCACCCCGGTGATGCCGACGGCCATTGCGACGAGGGCCGACCGGATCGGCACCGCGCGTGGTGCATGGTCGCGTCCGACTGCCAAACCGGTCCCGATGACCGTCGTCGGTGGTGCGCCGGCCGCCGCCATCCGGTTCACCAGCCGACTCGGCCGACTCGTCCGCTCCGCTGCCGCCGCGAGACCGGCCACCGCCAGCCCCGCCGTGACGACGAGGACCACGGTGCACACGATCGTGCCCGCCACCACCACGACCCAGTTCGGGTGCCAGCCCGGAGACGGCTCGTTGGCCCGAAGGCTGCCGAACGGACCGATGCCGGCCGCGACCAGCGCGAGGGCGAACGCGGTGCCGGCGCCGGTGGCCACGAACGGTGCCGTCGCCGCGACGCGGGCGAGCCAGCCCTGACGCCGGGTGACGCCGAGCGAGCGCAGCGCCCGGTCTTGCCCACCGGTGAGGAAATCCTGCCGACGCAGCGCCAGCGCGACCCCGACCATCGCCGCGAGCCACGCGATCCCGCCGAACACCAGGAGTCCGGTGACCAGCACCCGGGCGGTGACCGCGACCACCGACCGGTCGCGGCTCGGGATCTGCACGTCGTAGCCCGAGAACTCCTCCGCGCCGGCCACGGGGGCCTGCTCCTCGCTCAGCCGGGCCACGGCGCTCTGGAACTCCGGGAGCCCGGCCGTACCGTCCTCGAGGCGCACGAACACCGACGAGAACGCGCTGTCGGCGGCGTCGATCCGCTTCGCGAACGCCGGGGTCGAGAACACCCCGGCGGCGTTGCCGCCCCGGCCGAGGGTGCCCCGGACGATGCCGACGATGCGCATGTCGATCCTCGGGCCGTCGGGCTCCCCGAAGCCGGTGTCGAACTGGGTGATCTCCTCGGCGGTCAGGAACCGCAGCGGCAGCGTGTCGCCGACCGACACCTCCGCGATCCGGGCCAGGTCCTCGCTCACGAGCAGCTCGTCGTCGGCCGCCGGATCGGGAGCGCGTCCCTCGACCACGATCGGCCGGAACAGACCGTCGGGTGGCGGCTGCCGCCCCGCGGCCACCGAGACGAAGGCGACCGCATCGCCGCCGATCTGCGCGGTGCCGGTGCGTGCGTCCCAGGCCTCGGCGACCCCGGGGAGGCTCGCGATCTGGTCGGACGACGCGCCGCTCAGGCTCAGGACGATGGCATCGGGCGCACCCGTGGCCGCCTCGAGGCGCTCGTACGCCGTGGAGGTCCGGCGCGCAACCTGCGCGGCGGCGATCGCGACGCCGCCGCCGAGTCCCGCCAGCACGCCGAGCAGGACCATGGTGCGCCAGCCGCGGCGCAGCTCGACCCGCGCGAGCAGGGCCGTCCCGGACCACCGCCCCCGTGCCCGTGACTGCATCAGCCCATCAATACACCCTGGACCACGCCGACCAAGGGTGAACGCCCACCGCGGCGCGGGGGTGCCTCCACCCCTGGCCCCGGGCTCCGGACCCGTTGCCGAGAACGCGAACCGCCGCTCGGTAGGGTGCTCGGCGATGCCCGTCGCCCCTCCTCCGATGGACGAAGTGCTGCTCGTGTCCCGGGGCATCGCCTCCGCGGTGTCCCCTCCCGGCGGCCTCACCACCTCGCAGGCCGGGCTCCTCCAGGCGATCACCCTCGCCCTCACCGGAGAGCTCGTCGACTACCGGGGACTCGATCCGCTCGGCCCCGAGGAGCTGGCCGCCGGGCTGGTCGAGCACCCCATCGAGTACCGGCGCCGCATCGTCCACCACATGGTGCTCGGCGAGCTGATCCTGGTCCCGCTCCCCGAGGACGTCGCCGCGCGGGTCGGGGAGTACGCGGCCGCCCTCGGCGTGCAGGACGACTTCATCGGCATCGCGCGCCGCTACGCCCAGGGGGCGCTCGGCCTCGCGTGGGTCGACCTGCGTCGCAGCGGGTTCACCGACCGCTGGACCGAGCAGCGGATGGCACCGCTGTACACGAGCAACACGATGGAGGACCCGTTCGACGAGCCGAGCCGCGATCCCGAGCTCGAGGCGCGCTGGCACGCGTTCGCCGACCTCCCCGACGGCACCCTCGGACGCGAGGTCTGGCGGATGTACCAGAAGCGCCGCTGGGACGCGCCGGGCTCGGAGTACGGCGCGTCGGCGTTCCTCGCGCAGCACGACTTCGTGCACGTGATCGCCGACTACGGGACCCACATGCCCGGCGAGATGGAGGTGTTCGCCTTCATCGGCCGGGCCGACCCCGACCCCATGGGCTTCTCGTGGCTGGCCACCATGGTCGGCCTGTTCGAGACCGGCTACGTGCACGAGCAGGGGTTCTTCCACTCCAACGTGCGCGAGCACACGCTCCAGATGAGCGGGATGGCCCATCGCCTCGCCGACGCCATCCGGAGGGGCAAGGTGGTGCAGGAGCACTTCGACACCGACCTCTTCGCGGTGGACTACCACGCGCTCGCCCCGATGCCCGTCGACGAGGTGCGTGCCATGCTGGCGGTCCCCCCGAAGGGGTCGGAGGCACTGACGGCGGGCTCGCCCGGCGTCCTCGACGCCGACGGGATGTCCGAGGCGCAGCAGGAGTGGGCCGCGAAACATGAGTGAGACCGAGCACGCGCAGGTTCCGGAGAACGTCCCGCCGATCCCCGACTGGAACCGTCTCCTCGACGGTCGCGTCGCGGTGGTCACCGGTGGCGGTGTGGGCATCGGTGGTGCGATCGCGCGCCTGTTCGCGCAGCACGGCGCGCACCTGGAGATCGCCGAGATCGACCCCGAGCGGGCCGACGCGACCGTGCGGGACATCACGGCGGCGGGCGGGAGCGCACGCGCGCACGTCGTCGACGTCACCGACGCCGACCAGGTGGCAGCGTTCGCCGCGACGGTCCTCGAGCAGCATCCGTACGTGTCGGTGCTGGTCAACAACGTCGGCGACTTCCGGCCGCTGGTCCGTTTCCACGACTCCACCCCGGAGTCGTGGCGGGCGATGTACGACATCAACCTCTTCCACATCTTCGCGGTGACGCGCGCGTTCCTCGACCCGATGATCGCGGGCGGTGGCGGCTCGATCGTGAACGTGCACTCGGTCGAAGGCATGCGGGGCTACCCCGGCGACCCCGTGTACGGCGCCATGAAGGGCGCCGCGGCCGCGTTCACCACCGACCTCGCGGTGATGGTCGGGCGCCAGGGCGTGCGCGTCAACGCCATCGGCCCCGACCTCTGCCAGACGCCCCAGGTCGACTACCTCTCGAACTGGGAGGGCCTCGAGCACCTGTGGTCGTCGTGGGCACCGGTCGGCCGCCTCGGCTGGCCCGAGGACCAGGCGCGTGTCGCGCTCTTCCTCGCGTCCGACCTCTCGAGCTTCGTGACCGGGCACAACATCCCCGTCGACGGGGGCACCAAGGCCGGCGGCGGGTGGTTCTACTCGCCGACCGAACGCCGCTTCGTCAATCGGCCCCGCACGCTCTGATGGCCGGGGCGCCCGGGCCCGCTCGACGTCGGGCGGCCCGTTGGCTCCGGGGTGGCTCTCGCCGCGCGCGCGTGGCGTACTACCGGGCGATCTCGACCGGCACGTTCACCGGACCGGAGCCCCGCATCGTCGCGCCGGTCCTCGTGCTCGGCCCGGGCGTGGTCAGCGCCGAGGGCGCGACCCTCGGCAACTGGCCCTCGCCGGACCTCCTCGACGGGTACGTCCACGTCCAGACGAGCGCCGCGGCCACGACGATCACCATCGGCGCCGGGTCTGTCCTCAACAACGGCACCAAGCTCCTCGCCGAGGGGCCGGGGATCGCGATCGGCCGCGACGTCCTCGTCGGACGCAACACCGAGATCTACGACAGCGATCGCCATGACCTCGACCCAACTCGCCGCCGCGGCGGGCAGCCGCTGACCGGTCTCGTGGTCATCGAGGACAACGTCTTCATCGGCTCGGGCGTGATGATCGCCAAGGGTGTGCGCATCGGGCGCGACTCGGTCGTCGGGATGGGCTCGGTGGTCACCCGCGACATCCCCGCGGGTGTCGTCGCCGCCGGCAACCCCTGCCGCGTCCTGCGCGACCTCTCGGATCCCGGCCCGCGCTGAACGCGACGATGGCCGGGGCTCCATTGCCCCGGCCACCGTGCGCGTGCGGTGTTCGTACGGAGGTGATGTCGTGCTGTGGTGCGGTCGTGCGCTACTCCGAGGGAGCGTTCGACCCGGTGACCGAGGCGACCGGCGGGGTCATCCCGCCCGGCTTTGCGCTCGGGATCGGCGAGTAGCCCATGTAGGCGTACTCGGGGTGGTAGGCGGGAGCACCGTGCTCGTGGATGTCGAGGCCTTCGATCTCGCCCGCCTCGGAGACCCGCAGCGCTCCGATCGCCTTGATGCCGAACATGACCGCCAACCCCACCACCAGGGTGGACACGGTGATCATGGCGCTGCCCTTGATCTGGGCGATGAGCTGGTCGGCGTTGCCGCCGTAGAACAGGCCGCTGAAGTCACCGCCCGAGTACACGCCCACGGCGAAGAAGCCGATGCTGAGCGTGCCCCAGATGCCGCAGATCCCGTGGACGGCGAACGCACCGCAGGGGTCGTCGACCCGGATCCACTCGGTGAGCTCCACGGCCAGGACCATGATGATGCCGGCGACGGCACCGATGGCGATCGAGCCCGTGGCGGAGACCCAGTAGCACGGAGCGGTGATGGCGACGAGGCCGGCCAGGAGGCCGTTGATGCTGATGCCCACGTCCCACTTCTTGGTCTTGAACAGCACCCAGACCACGGCGACGAGGCAGCCGCTGCAGGCGGCCAGCGTGGTGTTGGTGGCCACCCGACCGATGCCCTCGAAGTCCATCGCCGAGAGCGTGCTGCCGGGGTTGAAGCCGTACCAGCCGAACCAGAGGATGACCGCGCCGAGGGAGGCGAGCGTCATGTTGTGCCCTGGTGGCATGCCGCCACCGTCCCGCTTGAACTTGCGGCCGAGGCGAGGCCCGAGCGCGATCGCTCCGCAGAGGGCCAGCACACCGCCGACGGTGTGCACCACGGTCGATCCGGCGAAGTCACGGAACGGCGTGTCCATCGTGGCGAGCCAGCCGTTCGGACCCCAGATCCAGTGGCCGAAGATCGGGTAGATGAACCCGCTCACCGCGATGCTGTAGAGCAGGTCGCCCTTGAACGCCGTGCGACCGACCATCGCGCCGGACACGATCGTGCTCGCCGTGTCGGCGAACCTTTCCAGCACATTGGGATCCTAAGCTTAGAATTCCACGTGGACAAGTTGTCGC
>JADMIO011356698.1_pt1 | contig 42626 bp, 44 predicted proteins | sample 8958161 | NCBI WGS metagenome assembly JADMIO01 (sample SAMN16585339, study PRJNA669376) | soil metagenome | isolation source: Crop rotation soil | place: USA: Cullars Rotation, Alabama | collected 2011
CGTCCACCGCCTCGAGGTGCAGGCCGGGATCCACCACCTTGCCGAGGTAGGTGTCGGTTCCCACCTCGACCAGGCGGAGATAGGGCCCGTCCTCCTTGGTGACGAAGCCACGCTCACCGGGCCCGATCGAGCCCAGCGCCTCGCGGAGCTTCGAGTCCACCTTGGTGCCTACGAAGAGGCGCCGTTTGAGGTCGAGCTTCATGCGAGGTCACAATACCAAAATTCCGTGCCGGGTCTAGCGATGTGAGTGTCCAGACTCATCCTGACCGGGAGCTCGAGTGTCGGTGAAGCTTCATCCGCTCGACTCTACCATGCGCTATACCTCCCGCATGCGACCTGGCTTCGTGGCGGCGCTGCTCGTCGTGGTCGGGGTCGGGGCCTTCTGGGGCGGCCGCGTGACGGCCCCGCGCGCGCCGGGTCGCGTCGAGGTCCGCGAGGTCCACGACGGGCCGCGCCGAGGCGCCCCCGAACCCGCGCAGCCGACCGGGCCCGAGCCGGCCCTCGGCACCCCGCTCCGCACCTGCCTCGACAGCGTGTCCCGGCTCGACGGCGAGCTGCGGAATCCCGCCCACTGCGCCCAGCTCAAGCAGGTCACCGATACCCAGGCCCAGGCCATGCTCGCGCTCCTGCCCGAGAAGGACCGCCAGACGCTGGAGGCCGTGATCGACACCGAGGCGCGCGGCCGAGCCGACGCCAGCGAGAGCGCCCGCCGCCACGCCGCCAGCACCGTGGCCGACGCGCTGGCCGACCGCATCGGCATCAAGCCCGACGAGAAGCCCGCCTTCGACAAGCTCCTGTGCGGCAGCGCGCTCGCCGATCGGCGCCTGCGCACGCAGCTGGCCCACGGCGAGATCCCGCCCGAGGACTACTTCCCGCTGGTCAAGCAGCGCCGCTCGGAGCTCGAGGACGCGCTGCAGAAGCTGATCGGCGCCGACCGGCTGCTGTCGTTCCAGGAGCTCGGCGGCGCCGACGCCTACCCCTGCCCGGGCACCGACTGACCCGCTAGATCGGGGCTTCGCCGCGCTGCTGGGCGACGTGGCAGGCCACGCTGTGGTCGCGCTTGCCGATGGCGATGAGCGGCGGCACCACGGTCTTGCACTCGGGGACCTTGTCCTTGACCGGGCAGCGCGGGTGGAACGCGCACCCGGGCGGCGGGTTCATCGGCGAGGGCACGTCGCCCTCGAGGATGATGCGCTGGCGCTTGCGGGTCGGATCCGGCACCGGGACCGCCGACAGGAGCGACTTGGTGTACGGGTGCTTGGGCGAGGCGTACATCTCGGTGGCCGACGCGATCTCGACGATCTTGCCGAGGTACATGACGGCGACGCGGTCGGAGATGAACTCGACGATCTTGAGGTCGTGCGAGATGAACAGGTAGGTGAGCTTCCGCTCCTGCTGCAGATCGTTCATCAGGTTGATGATCTGCGCCTGGATCGACACGTCGAGCGCGCTGATCGGCTCGTCGGCGACGATGAAGCGGGGATTCACGGCGAGCGCGCGCGCGATGCCGATGCGCTGGCGCTGGCCGCCCGAGAACTCGTGCGGGTAGCGCGTGGCGGCGTCGGGGCGGAGGCCGACCTTCTTGAGGAGCTCGGCGACCTTGTCGTCGCGATCCTTGGCGCTCTCGGCCAGCTTGTGGATGATGAGCGGCTCCGCGATGGTCGCGCCCACCGTCATGCGCGGGTTCAACGACGCATAGGGATCCTGGAAGATCATCTGCATCTGCTTGCGGAAGCTGCGCAGCGGGCCGTCGGCCAGGCCGGTCACGTCGGTGTCGCCGAAGCGGACGCGGCCGCGGGTCGGCTGCAAGAGGCGGAGCAGCGCGCGGCCCAGGGTCGATTTGCCGCAGCCCGACTCGCCGACCAGGCCCAGCGTCTCGCCCTCCTTGATCGTCAGGCTGACGTCGTCGACCGCCTTGACCACGCCCTTCTTGCCGAGGAAACCGCCCTTGACCGGGAAGTGCATCGATAGGTGCTCGACCTCGACCAGCGGCCGGCCGGCCTCGGCTCCCGATTCGGGCTTGGACGCCACGGCGCTCACGCGGTCTTCTCCATGACGCCGGTGTGCTCGACCGGGTGGAAGCAGCGGTGCTGGTGGGCCGCCTCGCCCAGGAGGCCCGGCTCGCTGGCGCGGCAGTCGTCCGCGACCTTGGGGCAGCGGTCCTGGAACTTGCAGCCCTTGGGCAGCTCGAGCAGGCTCGGGACCATGCCGGGGATCTCCTGCAGCCGCTGGCGGGCGCTGCGCAGGGCCACCGGGGCGTCGGCTTCGACCACGGCGCGCTCGGCCACCGCGGTGAAGCTCGGCACGCTGCGGAGCAGGCCCGCGGTGTAGGGGTGACGCGGGCGCGCGAACAGCTCGCCCACCTTGGCCTTCTCGACCACGCGGCCCGCGTACATGACGACCACGTCCTCGCAGGTCTCGGCGATCACGCCGAGATCGTGGGTGATGAGCAGGATCGACATGCCGAGCTCGCGCTGCAGCTTGTTCAGGAGCTCGAGGATCTGCGCCTGGATCGTCACGTCGAGCGCGGTGGTCGGCTCGTCGGCGATCAGGAGATCGGGCTTGCAGGCCAGCGCCATGGCGATCATCACGCGCTGCCGCATGCCGCCCGACATCTGGTGCGGGTAGGTGTCGATCCGCTCGGCCGGTGACGGGATGCCGACCAGCTGGAACATCTCGATGGCCTTGGCGCGCGCCGCCTTGCGGGACAGGCCCTGGTGCAGCTGGACCGCCTCGACCACCTGGTCGCCGGTCGTGTAGACCGGGTTCAGCGAGGTCATCGGCTCCTGGAAGATCATCGAGATCTTGTTGCCGCGGATGTGGCGCATCTCGCTCTCGGGCAGCGCCAGCAAATCCTTGCCGTTATAGAGGATCTTGCCGCCCGCGATCTTGCCCGGCGGGGTCTGGATGAGGCGCATCACGCTGAGCGCGGTGACGCTCTTGCCGCAGCCCGACTCGCCGACCACGCCCAGGGTCTTGCCGCGCGGGATGTCGAACGAGACGCCGTCGACCGCGCGCACGGTGCCCCCCTCGGTGCGGAACTCCGTCACCAGATCCTGGATCGAGAGGAGCGGCGCGTCGCCGTCGGCCATGGCGCGCTTATAGCCCGAGCGCGCGGGCCAGGCAAACGGCCTTTGCTAGGGCGTGGGCGCGGCCGGTTTGCCCTGGCCGCCGAGGTCCAGGATGGCCTGGCGCACGATCGCGGCGGCCTTGCTGTTGCCGTCGTCGGCGTAGCCCTCGGCCAGCCGCTCCAGGAGGGCGCGGGCCTGCCCGGCGGCGATCCGCTGGAAGAAGGCCGAGGCCTTGTCGGGGGCGCCGACCTTGGCGTAGACGAGGACCAGGTCCTTGAGCGCCGCGTTGTGCAGGGTCGCCTGGGTCTTGTCGGTGCTGGCGGCAACCGTCGCGACGAAGTCCTGCAGCGCCTTGGTCGCATCGCCCAGGTTGAAGTCGACCCAGCCGGTCTTGTACAGCGCATAGGCGTAGACCCGGGCCTTGGGGAACTGAGCCACCTTCTCGTAGAACGCGCGGGCGCTGGCCATGTCGTTCTGCTCGAAGAAGTAGTCGCCGAAGGCCAGGAAGGCGTCGGGCACGAAGCGGGACAGCGGGAAATCCTTGATGAGGTGCTGAAACGTCCGGCGCGCCTCCACCGGCTGACCGCTCTGCTGGTACAGGGTGCCGAGTCGGAACAGGGCCTCGTCGAGCTTGGGCGAGCGCAGGGCGGCCGGCAGCGTCACCGCGGTCGCCAGCAGGCTGACGGCGCGGGCCAGCATGCGCTTGCCCTGCGCCAGGGCGGCCAGACGCTGCTTGTCGAGGGCGGCGCGGCGGTCGGGCGGGGCGCTGGTCATCTTGTCGGCGAGCTGGCTCGCGCGCGCCTGCTGGAGGTGCCAGCCGGTCTCCAGGTCAGCGGCCACCAGGAAGGCGTACTTGGGCCAGTCGGGGTCGCTCTGCGCGAGGTTGGCCAGTACCTCGGCGTTGTCGGGCAGGTCGCTGATCACCGGCCCCGGGCTGTCGGGCGCCAGCCACGGCGTGGTGACGGCGGGCGCCGGCTTCTTGGCGACCTTGGCCGGGCCGGCGGCGGCCGAGGCGCCGAGCACCAGCAAGATCGCAAGCGTCCTCGACATGACCCCTCCTGCTCGCTTGGACACCGGCCGCGGGCGAAGGTTTTGCGAAATCAGTCGCAGGTCACGGGCTCGGGGGGCAGGTCGGATTCCAGGTGCCAGGCCTTGTCCGGGATGGGCGGGTCGGGGTTCGCCGTCTCCTTGCCGAACTTCAGCAGCACGTCGGAGCTCCGGGCCGGCTGCTCGAACTTGGTCGCCGCGGGCAGGCGGACGCCGCCGACGTCGCGGAAGTCATAGTGCCGGACCCGCCACACCGTCTTGCCCTTCGGGTCGAGCTTCTCGGCCTCGGTCACGTCCCAGCTCGGGTGCTCGCCGCGCCCGTCGAGGTGGATGACCTCGCGCCCGTCGGGCACCGTGATGGTGACGACCTCGGCGCCCGCCTTGGCGTCCCAGGCCACCGCGACCGGGCCGTCGGGTACCGGCGCGCCCCCCGTCAGGAGGTCGATGATCGACGCGCCGTCGAGCGCGATCTCGGCCAGGCGGGCCAGGTTGCAGGGCGTGGCGTCGCCGACCAGGAAGCGGTTGTTCTGGACGTCGAGCAGCGCGAACTGCTGGCCGTCGCTGGTCAGCATCGACGCCACGGCGCCCGACGGATCGACGGCCCGGAAGTGCAGCGAGGCCGGCCGCGCCAGGAGGATGTCGATGTCACCCTTGACGCGCTGCTTGCCCTGCATGTGATCGGCCACCGCCTTGGCGCGCAGGCTCTTGACCTTGGCCTGGCGCGCGCGCACGGCGGCCACCAGATCGGCGCCCTGCGGGGCGGGATACTTGCGGTCGTAGTGCCCGGCGCCCGGGCAGCCCGCGCACCCGACCAGGAGCAGCACCGCCGCGGCCTGTCTCATGAGATGGGGCGCCCCTGTCCTGGCTCGGCTCATCCGAGCGATCCGCAGCCGACGTCGGCCAGTGTGTCCTCGTTGTCGCCTTCGAAGCATTCGATGATCGAGCCCCCGCTCATGCCGGTGCCGTCGTCGTCGACCCGGATCACGATGTCGGAGTGCACCACGCCCGGTGGGTTGTTGTAGATGCAGCTGACGTTCTCGCATTCCGCCGGGCCGAGCACCCGGGTGGTGTGGAGGTCACACGCGATGGTGGCCGGGTGGCCGACCCGGTAGAAGACGACGCGCGAGTTGGCCGCCGCCGGCGCGCCGCCGCGGTTGCACACGTCGGCCGACATGCGGGCACCCTCGTGCGGGACGCACTCGGCCTTGGCGCGCGCGACGGTCAGGTCGGGGGCGCTGGGGGCGATCGGGGTCAGGCCCGGGCCCGGGATGTTCTGGCGGTAGTTGTCGAGCGTGGGCACGGTCCAGTTCTGCTGCCACGCGCTGGTGCGCGGGATGGTGCCGTCGTTGTTCACGTTGGTGATCGAATAGGCGTGCTGGTTCCAGATCGGGCGCGCCTTGACCCAGCGGTCGAGGCGGTCCTTCAGGACCTTGACGCCGCGGTCGAACTGGCCGGCCGGGCTGTGCTTGGCGCTGCACACCATGCCGGCGGCCGCCGCGCCGCCCGGCGGATCGACGCAGCTGTAGCCGGTGCCGCAGCCGAGCGCCGCCGTACACCGGCAACGCGCGATCTCGGTCATGCTGGCCGGGTTGTCCTTCTGGCAGGTGGTGCCGGTCGGGCAGTCGGCGCTGGTCACGCAGCGCAGGCCCTCGAAGATCGGGTCCACGGCGGGGCACTGGATGGCGCACGCGTCGTTCGACGGCACGACCATCTCGGCGTGCTCGTCGGCGTCGGTGTCGGCGATCACCGGGTATTCGTACCAGGTGCACGAGGTGTGGCCGGCCGAGAACAGGACGCCGCCCGAGCGGCCGTCGTACACACGCGTGAAGCACTCGTCGGCGTAGACCACCTCGGCCTTGCCGTCGCCTTCGAAGTCGAACACCGCGGCGCCGGTCACGTTCGAGGTCAGGTCCTGGGCGGGCCGCGACCACAGGATCCCGTCGGTGCGTCCCGACGGGCAGCGCGCGGTGGTGGCGCCGGCCGCGCAGTCGAGGTCGAACACGGTCAGGTTGTCGGCGCCCGCGATCGAGATCTCGGGCCGGCCGTCACCGTCGAAGTCGGCGATCGTGGGCGGGCCGCCCCACGGCGGGTCGCGCCCCGGCTGCATCGTGAAGGGCAGGTCGATGGGCCCGAACACGATCCGGCCCGTCGGCGTCATGACCTTGAGCTGGTGCTCGCTGACCACGACGATCTCCGGCTTGCCGTCGCGCACCAGCGGCTGGTCGGTGGCGGGATTGCCGCCGAAGGTCCCGAAGTCGGCCACCGCGACCTGGCCGCGCGGCCCGAGGTCGGACTGCTTCACGTCCCAATCGCCGCGCATCATGTTGAGCAGCGGGTTCCACTCGAGGATCTGGTGGCCGTCGGTCAGCTCGGGCCGGCCGTTGCCGTCGAGGTCGGCGACCACCGGGATGTAGCCCACCGAGTCGTAGTCCTGGATGAGGTTGTTGTTGGTGTCGATCGTGTAGTCGTCCGGGATGATCGGCACGCCCTCGCTGATCAGCGCGCCGGTGTGCGCGTAGACGATGCCGCCCTGCAGGATCTCGGGGAAGCCGTCGTCGTCGAGGTCGTGCAGCGACGGGCCCGACCAGTAGCACTGGTTGCCCGAGGTGTTGTTCGGGGTCTCGAACAGCTTGTGCCAGCTCGGGGCCGCGCCCGCGGTCGCCGGCGAGAAGCCCCAGGCCAGGATCCCCCCGGCCTCGCGGTGCGCCACGATGTCGGGCTTGCCGTCGCCGTCCACGTCGCCCAGCGCGACCGGCGACGACGCCACCACGTGCTCGGGCATGGTCGCCTGCAGGCCGCACGCGCGCCCGTCGACCACGCGCACGATCCCGTAGTGGTTGTGCAGCGGGTCCAGGCCGCACGAGTTGCCGCCGCCGTCGTCGTTGTCGGTGTAGGTCACGATCACGATGGACGGCTTGATCGTCGTGGCGTCGCTGTCGAGGTCGAAGTCGGCGACCATCGGCGTCGACAGCACGTTGCGGTGCAGCGGGAAGGGCTCGCTGCTGGTCGGGCCGTTCCACTGGCACTGCACGTCGGTCGTGAACACGCCCGGCACCGGCGTGCCCGTGCACGACTGGTCGAACGGGAAGGTCTGGTCGTAGGGCACGCACATCCCGGCCGCGCAGTGGGTGTCGCCGCGGCACTGGTTGGAGTCGCGGCAGGTGCGGTCGTAGGGCACGCAGAAGTCGTTCTTGCACACGTCGGCGGCCGGGCACTCGAGGTTCGAGTGGCAGGGGATCGGGCCGGTCGAGCCGTCGCCACCCCCGTCGCCGCCGCCGTCGTCCCCGTTGCCGCCGCCGTCCTTGTGGCCGCTGAGGCCGCCGGTGTCGTCCCCACAGGCTCCCAGCGCGATGACCACACAGAGAGCGCTCGTCCAGGCCAGGCTACGAATCGTCATTTCGATCCTCGACCGTTCGCTACTGATGCAATCAATTGTTGGCGCGCAGGGCGCCGAGCTCGCGCAGGCGATCCTCGATGGAGCGGCGCACGTCGGGCGGGGGATCCTCGGCCAGGGCCTGGCGCAGGAGCTCCTCGGCGCGCGGCGACTGGCCCCGCCCGCGCTCGAGCTCGGCCAGGTAGTAGTGCACCTCGGCGGTGCCGGGGGCGACCGTGTCGGCGCGGGCCAGCGTCTCCTCGGCCTCGGGATGGCGGCCGAGCCCCATGTAGAGGTGGCCGAGGGCGGTCAGCGCGGGCGCGAAGGTCTCGTCGGCGGCGATGGCGCGCCCGAGCTCGGCGATGGCCTGATCGGTGTCGCCCTGGCGCTGGTGGATGTAGGCCAGCGCGGTGTGCAGCGCGGCGGTCTCCGGGGCGTCGGCGCGCGCGGTCGGGGCCGGGTGGCGCGCGAGCTCGGTGGTCAGCGCTTCGGTGGCGGCGGCGGCGTGGCCGGTCATGGCCAGCGCCTCGGCGTAGGCCGCGACCACCAGCGGGTCGTGCGGGCTCCGGCGCATGAGCGGCTGCAGCAGGGACAGCGCGTCGCTGTCGAGGTTGGAGCGGGCCATGAGGTCGGCCAGGCCGAGCAGATCCTGCTCGACCCCGGCCGCGTCGGCGTGGGCCAGCCAGTCGAGGTCGGCGCGGGCCTCGCGGTAGCGCGCCGCCCCCACGTACAGGCGCGCGCGGGCGATCCGGGGCAGCGGGTCGCGCGGCGAGGCGGCCACCAGGCCGGTCAAGATCTCGAGCGCGGGCCGCAGGCTGCCGTTGGCCGCGGTCTCCTCGGCGAAGCGCAGGCGCAGGTAACCGTCGTCGTCGATCCCGAGCGCCCGCGACAGCTCGCGCACCGCGCCGGCATGGTCGTGATGCGCGGCCATGATCTCGGCGATGGCGTAGTGCTCGTACGAGGACGGCGGGGAGCGCCGCGAGTCGTCGACGTAGCGCACGGTCCGCGTGCTCGAGCCCCCGCACGCCGCCAGCAGCGCGAGCGTGGGGAACAGGCGGCTCGCGCGGGTCATCGCCCTCAGTTTAGCAGCTCGGGGCGGCCAGATCACGGAGGCGATGCTACGATATGGCGATGCGGATGCGGGGAATGGCGGCGGTTTGCCTGGGCTTGGTGGCGGCGATCACGGCGGCGGCCTGCAAGAAGAAGGAGGCCAGACCAGCCCCGACCGCTCCCGAGGCGCCGAAACCCGCGCCCGAGCGCGGCGCCGTGGAGGGCACGCAGGAGAAGGCCAAGGAGGAGCTGGAGCGCGCCGACGACATCCCCGCCGCGCCGGCCGCCGAGCTGACCCCGATCGCGAACGAGGCGCCGCCGGCCGGGAGCACCCCGGGCGCCGTGCTGGCCGCCCGCCACGTCCTCATCGGGGAGCTGGCCGACAGCGCCGATCCCGCCGCCAACCGCGCCAAGTTCGAGCACAGCTGCCACTGGCGCGAGGCCGGGGAGTACCAGGAGGCGGTGTGCGACAGCGCGCCCGACCTCGCCACCACCCCCAAGCTGTCGGCGAGCGTGCTCGACGCCTACCAGCGGGTCGTGATGTTCGGCGAGCAGCCCAAGGACGGGGACTTCGTGCCGGTGGTGGGCGACTGCGGCTTCCTGTTCCGCGACGTCGCCCAGGAGGTCGTGTTCGTGCAGTGCGGCGGCCACCCGTCCGGGCCCATGACGCTCGACGGCATCAAGGCAGTCAGCCTGCGCTGGGCCGAGCAGCTCAAGCAGGAGCACGACATGGTCATGGACATCGTGAAGAAGATGCCGACCGGCGACTTCAGCGTGGAGTACGACGTCTACGACGCGCGCGGCAACTTCCTGGGCCGACAGCGCCGCTAGTCACAGCGGGATGTTCCCGTGCTTCTTGCGCGGGTTCTCCTGGCGCTTGTTCTTCAGCATCTTGAAGCTCTTGATGAGCTTGGTGCGGGTCTCGCGCGGGCGGATGACCTCGTCGATGTAGCCGAGCTCGGCCGCGTTGTACGGGTTGGCGAACTTCTCGCGGTACTCGGCGATGTACTGCTTGCGCGCGGCGTCGGGGTCGGCGGCCGCGGCCAGCTGATCGCGGAACACGATGTTGACCGCGCCGTCGGGCCCCATGACCGCGATCTCGGCGGTCGGGTAGGCGTAGTTGAAGTCGGCGCGGATGTGCTTGGACGACATCACGTCGTAGGCGCCGCCGTAGGCCTTGCGGGTGATGACCGTGACCTTGGGGACCGTGGCCTCGGTGAAGGCGTACAGCAGCTTGGCGCCGTGCTTGATGATGCCGCCGTACTCCTGGTCGGTGCCCGGCAGGAAGCCCGGCACGTCGACGAAGGTCAGGAGCGGGATGTTGAAGCAGTCGCAGAAGCGCACGAAGCGCGCCGCCTTGATCGAGGCGTTGATGTCGAGGCAGCCGGCCAGGTGCGACGGCTGGTTGGCTACGATCCCGACCGGCGCGCCGTCGAGCCGCGCGAACCCGATCAGCATGTTGCGCGCGTATTCCGGCTGGATCTCGACGAACTTGCCGTCGTCCACGACCTTGGTGATGACGTCCTTCATGTCGTAGGGCTTGTTCGGCTCGGCCGGGATGACGTTGTCGAGCGCCGGATCCTGGCGGTCGGCCTTGTCGCGCGTCGCGCGCACCGGCGGGTCCTCCATGTTGTTCTGCGGCATGAAGGACAGCATCTCGCGGATGCCCTCGAGGCAGCTCCGCTCGTCGGCGTAGGCCATGTGCGCGACGCCCGAGCGCGCGGCGTGGGTGTGCGCGCCGCCCAGCGCCTCCTTCGTGACCTCCTCGTGGGTGACGGTCTTGATGACGTCGGGCCCGGTGATGAACATGTACGAGGTGTCCTCGACCATGAGGATGAAGTCGGTCATGGCCGGCGAGTACACGGCGCCGCCCGCGCACGGCCCCATGATCGCGCTGATCTGCGGGATCACGCCCGACGACAGCACGTTGCGCGTGAAGATGTCGGCGTAGCCCGCCAGGCTGACGACGCCCTCCTGGATGCGCGCGCCGCCCGAGTCGTTGAGCCCGACCACCGGCGCGCCGACCTTCATCGCGAGGTCCATGACCTTGCAGATCTTGGTCGCGTAGGCGCCCGACAGCGAGCCGCCGAACACGGTGAAGTCCTGTGCGAACAGGTAGGTCACGCGGCCGTCGATCTCGCCGTACCCGGTGACCACGCCGTCGCCGAGGATCTTCTCGGCCTGCATGCCGAAATCCGCGCACCGGTGGGTCACGAACTTGTCGAGCTCGACGAAGGTCCCGGGGTCGCACAGGAGGTCGAGCCGTTCGCGCGCGGTCAGCTTGCCGGCCGCGTGCTGCCGCTCCACCCGCTTGGGCCCCCCGCCCTCGAGCGCGCGGCGCTCCATGTCTTCGAGGCGGGCGATGGGATCCAGCTGCTTCGGGGCGTCACTCATTCGGTCCGAGCCTTTCTGCGAGGTAAGCCTCGAGGACTGCACGCGCGGTTTCGTCGAGCCTGGCGAATGTGATGGCGCCGGCGCGCCCGTCGTCGCGTCCGCCCGCATCGGTGACGCCGGGCAGCTCGATCCGGGGCACCGGGGCGTCGAGGTCGGGCGGCGGCAGGGCGATCCCCACCATGACGCGGGCGCCGCGCTCGAGCGGCAGCGGGTTGCGCAGCGCCAGCCGGTCGGCCGAGATCGCCGTGGTCAGCCGGAACCAGCGTCGCGACGGGGCGTCGGGGCGCGACTCCACCGTCCTGATCTCCGCGGGCACCAGGAGAGGCGCCTCGCGCCGGCGTGCGGACGGCTGTGCCATCTCGGGAGTGTTAGCGTATAAACGTCCGCATGGACAAGTGGCTGTTCATCGGCGCGATCGCGATCGTGGCGATCGGTGTGACGGCGTTCGTGATCAGCCGCATCTTCAACAAGGACGCCGTGGTCCAGCGCGGCCTGTGGAAGCTGCCCGCGACCCCGATCAAGGACGTCGTGGAGGGCGCGCGCATCAAGATCAAGGGCCGCCTGGCCTACCAGGGCGACCCCATCGCGGCCCCGCTGACCGGCCGCAAGTGCGCCTACTACGCCCTGCGGGTCGAGGTCACCACCCCCAACCAGGCCTGGGTGCCGCTCGTGACCGAGGAGAAGGGGGGCGATTTCGTGCTCGAGGACGGCACCGGCAAGGCGATCGTCCGCTTCGCCAACGACAAGGTGGTCGCCACCCACGACGCCGGCATGCACTCGCGCGCGCCCGAGGGCAAGCACATCGACCTCGACGGCTTCCTGGCCGGGCGCGGCCACAGCAAGGCCTCGCTCGAGGGCAAGGAGCTGCGCTGCTTCGAGGGCGTGCTCGAAGAGGGCGAGATCGTCGCGGTCGCGGCGGTGGGCACCTGGGAGGGCAGCGGGGATGCGCGCGTGCTCATCCTGCGCGCGCCCGCCGGCGACACCATGCTGATCAGCGATGCGCCGGCTTCGCCGACGCCGGTCAACACCACCGTCGCCGCCAAGTAGTGGACTATCGCGACTCACTGGACGCGGCGCTGGCGCGCATCGCGGCGCTGGAAGCCGAGCTGGCCGGCCGCGAGTCGCCCGAGCAGCCCGCCCAGCCCGACCTCGAGGTCGAGCTCCAGGCCGTCCGTCGCCACCGCGACGACCTCCAGGCCAAGCTGGCGATCGCGCAAAAGGAGCTGGCGGTCGCGAAGAAGCAGCTCGCCATCAGCGAGAAGCGGCTGTCCGAGACCCTGGGCTCGATCCAGGAGACCACCAAGAACCTGGGGCGCGGCATGAAGACCCTCTACGAGCACAACCTCAAGCAGGCCCCGCTCGAGCCGCGTGACGACCGCCAGCGCGCCAAGGTGGCGTGCCCGCGCTGCGCGGCCGAGGCCGGCGGCGCCAGCGTCGAGATGATGACCATGGGGCTGTCCATGAACTGGGGCTCGTCGCGCATGGTCTCCGCGGTGTGCCCGCGCTGCGCCTTCACCGGCTACGTCCGCCAGGGCTGACCGCCCCCCTCACAGCCCGGCCGCGCTCACGAGCCAGCCGGGCACAGGCGGGTGCAGGGCTTCGGCGACGCCTGCGCGAAAGTCCGCGACCAGCCGAAACGGCTGCGCCAGATCACTGTTGTCGAAGACGAGCACGGTCGGCAGCGAGCGGATCGCCCGCGTGAGATTCGCCATGGTGCGCGCGAAACGAGAGGACAGTTTCTCATCGGGCACATCGTGGCCGCCCTGCAGGACCCGCATGGCCACGCGCTCCTGTGACCGCTCCACGCTGTCCACGCCGATGAAGCAGAGGACGACCGCGTAGCCGTGCTCTGTGCCGGCCTTGCGCAGGAACTCGAGTTTGTCTCCGACCGGATCGGAGAGCACGGTCTCGAACACGAAGCTCTCACGTTGCGTGATCAAGGTCTCGCGAAGCTGGCCAGCCAGGTGCGCAGCCTCTTTGTCGTCCAGGTCCAGCTCACGCCCGAGCTCGTCAGGATTGACGAACCTCAGCGCGGCGGGCGCGAGGTGCGCGGCATAGAAGGTGGATTTGCCAGCGCCGTTCGGACCAGCCAGCGCGACGACGATGGGGCGCGCGTCGAACGGCGAGGACGACGTCACTTCGAAGGCAGGACGCGAAACTCGCGGTTCACGAATCGGCCCAGCGTCCGCGCCCCATCCGCATCGATCTTCATCAGCACGCCGGGCTGCCCGGGTGCCGCTTCGAAGTGCGGAAACGGACGACTCGCCAGATGCGTCGCCAGGCGCGCACGGCCCGCGTCGCTATCGACGGTGCTGATGCACTCCGACAGCGGGCGCACTTCGCCTCGCTGCTTGAGCCTGAGGACCTGGTCGCCACGGAGCGCGAGCTCGGCGGCTCGACCGATCCGTGCCCAGTACTCGATCTGACCCGCGATCGAGCGCTGGGAGATCTCTCCGGTCGTACGGGCATCGAGCACGAGCTCGTCCGAGAGCTTCACCGGCTGACCCATGACCACAACCCTAGCACGTCATCGGCGACCCTGGTAGCGTTTTGCTACCCCAGATATTCCCTTGCTGCTACAGCAGCTTGGGCGGGTCAGCTGATGCGGGGGGCGCGGGGGCGCTTGATGTTGAAGCTCGGCTTGCGGGTCGGGTCGCAGCCCGGGCCGAAGCCGCGCGCGTCGTAGCGATAGCGCAGCGAGCCGTGCTTGCCGCCCACGTTGGCCTCGATCTCGACCTCGTGCTGGCCGGCGCGCGCCGGGCTGCAGTAGCCGAGCAGGTAGTAGCGCTTGGAGAAGGCCTCGAGCCGCGCCGCCGCCTGCTCGAACGACGAGGCGATCTGGCGGCGATCCTTCGACAGGATGGCGCCGTTGCGGCCGATCTCGTTGAGCTCGCCGTAGTTCACCTCGGCGCCCACGCCGATCACCATGAGGTCCATGTCGGCGTCGTCGAGCGCCTTGTGCAGCTGCTCGCGGGTGACGCGGTTGGCGCGGTCGGTGCCGTCGGTGAACACCACCAGGGTGCCGAAGGTCAGCGGCTGGGCCGAGCCGTGCATCTCGCGGGCGAGCTCGTTCAGGCCCTCGACCACCGCGCCGTTCAGGTTGGTCGACGGGTCGCTCGGCTTGAACGTGCTCAGGTGATCGATGGACGAGGCCAGCTGCGCGCCGTTGGAAAAGCCCGAGATGCGGTGGATCTCCTTGCTGCCGTCGAAGGCGTAGACCGCGATCTTCTGGTACTGGTCCACGCGCGCCGCGAAGTTGCGCGCCGACTCGACGATCAGGGGCACGTCGCCCGAGTCGGTGACCGACCCGCTCATGTCGATGAGGAGCAGCGTGTAGTGGGCCGCCGCGACCTCGGGGTTGAGGATGGTCTGCTTGCTCTCGAGCTGCGAGACCGGGCCGCCGTCCTCGTAGATCCGGAACGACTGCGCCGACAGGCCGGCCACCGGCTCGCCGTTCGCGGTATCGACCGTGAAGTAGACGGCGACGTTCGAGGGGCGCTGCGCGCTGGAGTCGATGAGGCCGAGGCGCAGGCCGGGGCTCGAGCCACCGCAACCGACCGCCAGGCACAGGACGGCGGCGCCGATCGTTCGCAGGGTCATGCCGGCATCGTACCAGCTCAGGCGGGTTCGAGCGCGGCCAGCAGGGCGTCGTGGATGAGCGGGCGGTGCTCCTTGTAGACCAGGGTCTCGCGCGTGGGATGCACGCGGTTGGTCAGGAGCGCGATCACGAGGCCGCGCGGCGGGTCGATCACCCACGAGCAGCCGGTGAAGCCGAGGTGCAGCGACGCGGTGCGCGCCAGCCGATCGCCGACCTGCGAGCCCGCCGTCAGCGCCGGGCCGTCGAAGCCGAGCCGCCAGGTCGATCCCGGCACGCCCGCGGGGGTCAGGAACTCGCGCACGACCTCGGGCGCGAACAGCCCGGCCTTGCCCTCGTGCGCCTCGGCCAGCCGCAGGCCGAGCTCGACCAGCTGCTCGGCGCGCGCGAACAGGCCGGCGTGGCCCGCCACTCCGCCCATGCGGTGCGCGTTGTCGTCGTGGACCTCGCCCCACAGGAGGCCGCGGCGCGGGCAGTCCTCGGTCGGCGCGATCGGCTCGCGCGAGCTGACCGGCTCGCCCAGCGGGCGGAAGCCCATGCCGGTGAGGCCGAGCGGCTCGGTCACGAGGCGGCGGTGCAGGTGGTCGAGGCGTCCGCCGCCCGCGCGTTCGGCGATGAAGCCGAGGCTGATGAACGACAGGTCGGAGTACACCGACCCCGAGCCGGGCGCGCGCTCGAGCGGGGTCTGGCCGGCCGACACCAGCGCGGCCAGCCGGTCGCCCTGGGCGATCTCTTCGTAGAACGGCTTCCACCACAGGAGGCCGGCCGAGTGCGACAGCAGGTGACGCACGCGGATCTGGTCGGCGCCGGGCTGCGCCAGCTCGGGCAGCCAGCGCTGGGCCGGGGCGTCGAGCTCGACCTTGCCGTCGGCGACGAGGCGCATGAGGACCGCGGTGGTGGCGGCCGCCTTGGTGACGGAGGCGACGTCGTAGACGGTCTCCAGGGTGACCGGGGCGGGGTCGTCGGCGCCGAAAACGCCGGCGTATTGCCCGTAGGCGCGCACACCGAACGCTTCGCGAACCACCACGGATCCTTCGTGCGCCGCGACCAGGACGCCGCCGGGAAAAGCCTTGGCTGCGAGCGCTTTCGCGATCGCCGCGCGGACCCCATCGAGCTCGAGAGGCACGGCTCCTTGGTAGCACGGCGTTGACCCTCGAGGGGGCGCCGTCTACCCTGTGTCGGACGTGAGCAAGTACGAGCTCCTCGAGCGCATCGGCGTGGGAGGCATGGCGGAGATCTTCCGCGGCCGCTCGCTCGGTGTGGGCGGCTTCGAGAAGCTGGTCGCCATCAAGAAGATCCTGCCCCACCTCGGGCGCGACGACCGTTTCGTCAAGATGCTGATCCACGAGGCGCGCATCAACGCGTCGCTCAAGCAGCGCAACATCGTCCAGATCTACGACGTCGGGGTGGGTGACGACGGCGAGTACTTTCTGGTCATGGAGTACGTGCCGGGGCGGGACCTGGCCGCGCTGATCGGGGCGCTCGAGCGCAACGAGCGCTTCACGGTGCCGCTCGACGTCGCGCTCTTCATCGTGGGCGAGCTGTGCGAGGCGCTCGAGCACGCGCACCGGGCCACCGACGCCGACGGCAAGCAGGTCGGCCTGGTGCACCGCGACGTCTCGCCCGCCAACGTGCTCATCTCGTACGCCGGCGAGGTCAAGCTGACCGACTTCGGCATCGCCAAGAAGACCGACGACGCCTCGGTGGTGGCCTCGATCAAGGGCAAGTTCGCGTACATGTCGCCCGAGCAGGCCGGCGCGCAGCCGCTGGATCGCCGCTCGGACGTCTTCTCGCTCGGCATCATCCTGTGGGAGCTGACCGTGGGCCGGCGGCTGTTCTCGGGGCAGAGCGACTTCGACGCGCTGCGCATGGTGCGCGAGGGCAAGATCAAGCGCCCGCGCGACGTCGACGCCAAGTTCGACCCGCGGCTCGACAAGATCGTGATGAAGGCGCTCGCGCACAAGGTCGACGATCGCTTCGCCTCGGCCGCCGACCTCGGCGCCGAGCTGCGCGATCTCCGGCTCGGCCTGAGCAGCGCCATCGAGCCCTCGGGCGAGCTGGCCCGCATGGTCCGCGCCGCCCTGCCGCCGACCGCGCCCGAAGCCGCCGTGGTCGCGCCGGTCCGCCAGGGCACCATGGTGCGCATCGCGACGGCGGCCGGCTTCGTGCCCTTCGTGGGGCCGAACCTCGACGGAGCGCCCGACGCCGGGCTCAACTTCCTGCTCGCGGCGCAGGCCGACGACGAGACCAAGCTGCTGCGGCGCGCCGCCCCGGCCAAGCCCGCCGCTCCGCCGCCCCGACCCGCCCCGCCCAAGCCGCAGCCGGCCGCCAAGAGCAAGGCCAAGGCGGGGTCGGGCTCGCAGCAGGCGGTGGCCGCGAAGGCGGGGTCGGGCTCGCAGACCGCGCTGCCTGACGGCGCCAAGGGCCCCAAACCGCCGCCGCCGCCGCACGTGCGCGAGGAGAAGGAGCAGGCCAAGCGGGCCGAGCGGTCGCGGGCGCTCCACGAGCAGCTGTTCGACGATCTGTCGGGCGTCTCGAGCGCCGTCCCGGTGCGGCCGCTGTCGGCCGCCTACTCCGCCGACGAGGTGGCGCGGCGCGTGGCCGCGGGCGAATCGGTCGAGGAGGAAGAGGGCGGCGAGGAGCGCTTCGGGACGCTGCGGATCGCGCTGCTCGTGGGCGCGGCGGCGCTGGCCATCATCGCGCTGGTGGTCTGGTTGACGGGTGGGATCGGCTGAGGCACCATGAGCGCGTGAGCAAGGAGACGCGGCAGAACGAACGGCACGACATCGTGCTCCCGATCGAGATCACCGCTGCGGGCGAGACGTTCACCGCCCAGACCCGCAACATCTCCATCGGCGGCGTGTTCGTGTCGACGACGCAAGCCATCGTGTTCGGCTCGCGCATCTCGCTCAAGCTCAAGGTCCCGACCGACAAGCTGCCGATCGAGGTCGGCGGCGTGGTGCGCTGGCAGGATCCGGGTGGCTTCGGCATCCAGTTCGACGGCCTGCGTGCGCGTGAGATCTACGCCCTCAACAAGCTGTTCGAGAGCCCCAAAGGCGGCTAGGGCGGTGCGGGTCCGCGCGCTCCTGGCGCTGGCCGTGCTCGGCGTGGTGCCGACCGCAGGCGCCGCGGAGGTGCCGCCCATCGGCATCATCGATCTGGTCGGTCAGCCCGAGGCCGCGGCGTCGGTGCGTGAGGCGCTCGCGGCCGCCAAGCTGCCGCTGGCCACCGACGGGCTGTACGGCGGCGTGGTGACGGCGGCCAGCCGCGACGAGCTGACCGCGCGCGACGAGCTCGCGCACGCCGAGACCGCCTATGCGGCGCGCAAGTGTGACGTCGCGCTGCCTGCGCTGGATCGCGCCCTCGACCTCCTGCTCGGGGTGCGCGAGGCGGCGGCCCGGGCGCCCCGGCTGGCCGCGCGCGCGCTGGCCCTGGTGTGCGCCGATCAGCTGGGCGACGCCGCGCGTGCGCATCGCGAGGCGCGGGCCCTGGCCGCCCTGGGCGCCGGCCGTCCGCCCGCGGGTGTGCCCGACTCGGTGTGGGGGCGCTGGGCCGACCCCGAGATCGACGTGCTGCTGGGCGGCGACGTCGAGCCGCGCGGGCAGCTCCGCATCGAGTCCACCGAGCTCGACACCGTCGTCCTGCTCGACGGCCGCGAGGCCGGCACCGCGCCGGTCGAGGTCGAGGTCGGCGGTGGCCCCCACGTCATCGTCGGGCTGGCGCCGGGACACGATCCGGCCCGCCTCACGCTGGATCTCGGCGCCAAGCCGCCGCGCACCGAGACCGCGCTGGTCAAACCGCACGCCAGCCCCGAAGTCGCCGCGCGCGACGCCGTGCGCGCCCAGCTCGAGGCCACCGGCGGCAAGTTCGAGCTCGCGTCCGCCACCGCGATCGCCGGCAAGGTCCGCTACGCCCGCGCCATCGTGCTGGCCGCCGACGGCGCCCGCCTGCTCGCCCTGCCCGAGGGGCTGGCCGGGCCCCGGCGCGAGCTGCCGGCCGCCCTGGGCGACCTCCTGGAAGACGCCCGGCGCGCGGTCGCCGTGCCCGCCGCCAACCCGACCCTGGGCGCGGCGCCCCCGATCGGCGGCCCGATCGCTGCATCCAAGCCCGTGAAGAAGCATCCCAGCAAGGTATGGCCCTGGGTGGCAGCCGGGACGGTCGCCGCCGTCGCCCTCACGATCATCCTGGTCCGCCCCGGTTCGGGCGGCAGCGACACGCTCACGATCCATACTCAATACCCATGAAGTGGCTGTGGGTCTCGATCGTCGCCCTCGCGCTGGCCCTGGGGCTGACGCGGCCGGCCGCGGCCGAGCGTGTCCCGGCCGGGCGCATCGTCGCTGGCGCGGTGGTGGTGCGCTTCGAGGAGGCGGACCGCGCGGTCGCGACCCAGGTCGCGCAGCTGACGCCGGGCGCGCTCGACGAGGTCAGCATGAGCACCGGCGACCGCGATCCCGCCATCGAGATCCGGATCGCGCACAGCGCGCGCGGCATGGCCGCCCTCGCGCCCGACGATGCGCCGCCGCCCGAGTGGGCGGCCGGCGTCGCCTACGGTGAGCGCAACCTGATCGTCCTGTCGGTGATCGGCCCCGACGGGGTCGCCAACGAGATCCCCAAGGTCCTGCGCCACGAGCTGGCCCACGTGTCGCTCGACCGCGCCGCCGGCGGCCACTTCATCCCGCGCTGGTTCCACGAGGGCTTCGCCTACCTGACCGGCACCGACTTCTCGTGGTCGCGCACCTGGACGCTCATGTCGGCCATGCTGCACGGGCGCATCTTCTCGCTCGACGAGCTGAGCCGCCGCTTCCCCGACGGCGCCGACGACGCGCAGCTGGCCTACGCCGAGTCGTACGACTTCGTCGAGTACCTGGCCGAGCACGAGGGCCAGGTCGGCATGCGCGCGCTGATCGCGCGGGTGTCGCGCGGCATCGCGTTCGACGAGGCCATCAAGCAGGTCTTCCACGACGAGCTGGGCGCGCTCGAGGACCACTGGCTCGACGAGCTGCGGGAGCGCTACCTGTGGGTGCCGCTCGTGACCACCGGGCTCGGCCTGTGGGTGATCGGCGGCCTGCTCCTGACGCTGGGCTGGCGCCGCCGCCGCCGCCAGAACCGCGCCCGCCTGGCCGCCTGGGAGCTCGAGGAGAGCGCCGCCCGGGCCGCCGCCGCCGCCCGCCGCGCCGAGCGCGCCGGCGAGCCGCAAGCCTGAGCGCCGGCTAGTTACACAGCATCGGGATGGTCGACACCGCGTTCGAGAACACGCACTTCTGCAGGCTCAGGCAGAAGCGGCCGTCGCCGTGCAGGAGCACCTCGTACGATTCGGCCTTGGGATCGCCCGCCTTGTCCGCGGGGTGACAGAAGCTCGAGGTCAGGTGGATCCGCGTCAGCTCGACGCCGGCGCGCGACACCACGACGTCGCGCACCTGGCCGGCCCGGTCGTCGTAGCCGCCGAAGCTCTCCTCGACCGTCCAGGTCGTCGAGCCGTCGCCGTTGGCGCGCCGCGTGACCGGCTGGCCCTGGTAGGTGAGCTCGAGGTCGGGCCCGTCGAGCGACTGCACGGTCGCGCTGAGCTCGAACGACGACGACGAGCACGCGCCGAGCAGCACGCACAGGAGGGCGAGCCGCCTCACGCGCCGAGCTCCGCCAGCGCCGTCAGCGTGTCGTCCCAGGCCGCCGCCTCGCCGTGCGGCTGGCGCAGGAACGCCTCGATGGCGTCGATGCGCGCGAGCGCCTCGTCGGTGCGCGCGTCCGAGCCCGCCTGGTAGGCGCCGAGCACGATGAGGTCGCGCTTCTGCTCGTAGGCGGCCAGGAGCTCGCGCAGCCGGCCGGCCGCGGCGCGGTGCTCGGGCGTGGTCACGTGGCCCATCACGCGCGACAGCGAGGCGCCGACGTCGATCGCGGGCCAGTGGTTGCGCTCGGCCAGCGCGCGCGACAGCACGATGTGGCCGTCGAGGATGCCTCGCACCTCGTCGGCGATCGGCTCGTCCATGTCACCGCCCGCGACCAGCACGGTGTAGATCGCCGTGATCGTCCCGCGCTCGGCGGCGCCGGTGCGCTCGAGCAGGCGGGGCAGGGCGGCGAACACCGACGGCGGGTAACCCTGGCGCGCGGGCGGCTCGCCGGCGGCCAGCCCGACCTCACGCTGCGCGCGCGCGAACCGCGTCACCGAGTCCATGAGGAACAGCACGCGCTGGCCCTCGGCGCGGAACCACTCGGCGATCGCGGTCGCCACCGCCGCCGCCTTCAGGCGCACCAGCGCGGGCGCATCCGACGTCGCGCACACGACCACGCTCCTCGCCAGGCCCTCGGCGCCCAGGGATTCCTCGAGGAAGTCGCGCACCTCGCGGCCGCGCTCGCCGACCAGGCAGATCACGCTGACGTCGGCGTCGGCCTGGCGCGCGATCTGACCGAGCAGCGTGCTCTTGCCCACGCCCGAGCCGGCGAACAGCCCGACCCGCTGGCCTTCGCCGAGCGTCAGGGCGGCGTCGATGGCGCGCACGCCCGAGGCCAGGGGCCTCGACACCCGCTGCCGGGTCAGGGGATCCGGCGCCGCGCGGTCGACCGGCCAGTCGGTGACGTCGCCGAGCGCGCCCTTGCCGTCGATGGGCGTACCCAGGCCGTCGAGCACGCGTCCGAGCAGCCCGCGCCCGGCGCGGATCGACAGCGGCCGCCCGCTGGCCGCGACCGGACAGCCCGGCCCGATCCCGGTCGGCTCGCCGAGCGGCATCAGCACCACCTCGTCGCCGCGGAACCCGACCACCTCGGCCATGAGCGGCGGCCCGTCCTCGCGGAGCAGGCTGACCAGCTCGCCGGCGCGCGCGCCCGGCAAGGTCGCGCGCAAGACCAGCCCGCACAGCTCGGTGACGCGCCCGCGCAGCTCGTGGGTGCGCGCGGCATCGACCGCGGCCAGCGCGGCGCCGAGGTCGAGCTTCATGCCGGCCCCTTCGCCGCGGCCGGCGCCGAGGGCGTCATGGCGCGCTCGATGGCGTCGAGCTGGGTCTCGAGCCGCGCGTCCACGCTGCCCGACTCGGTCTCGACGATGCACCCGCCGCGCCCGACGCTCGGGTCGGGGTGCAGGCGGACCTCGGGCACCAGCGCCAGCTCGGCCCTGAGGCGCGGCCGGGCCGCCTCGAGCGCCGCCAGATCGTCCGGGTGCGCGCGCACCACCAGCTCGTGGGCGCCGCGCGCCTCGGCCAGCGCCAGCCGCGCCACGTCGGCCACCGCGTCGGGTCGCAGCGCCAGCTCGCGGCCGAGCAGCTTCTCGGCGATGCGCCGCGCCAGCGCCGTCAGATCGCCCGCCGCGTCGGCCCGCACCCGCGCCGCGTCGACCAGCGCGCGCACGACCAGCCCGGTGGCCTCGGCCCGCGCCGCCTCCAGCCCCTGGGCCCGCGCCTCGGCCCGCAGCGCCTCCGCCTCGCGCCGCGCGTCGAACACCGCCGCCGGGATCAGCGCGCCCGCGCCTTTGATGAGCTTGCCGGCCACGTCACGATGATAACACCGCGTCCGATCACTCGGCCGCGAAGCGCTCGGTCAGCACGGTGAGCGCGATCCCCGACCCGTTGGGAGGCAGCTCGACGACCACCCACAGCGGGCCGACCTTGCGCAGCTCCGCGGGCACGGCGCCCTGCCAGGTCCAGCCGTGCTTGCCGCGCTTGAGCTTGATCGTGGCGGCCGCCGGCAGCGCCGCCACCAGGTCGGCCAGCGGCTTTGCGATCGCCACCTTGTCGCTCTTGCCGAGCAGGAAAGCCGTGATCGCGCCGATCGCCGCGGCCGTCTTCGCCATGAGGTGCGTGTCGTCGAAGCGATAGTGCGCGAGGTTCGCCGCCCCCTTGCGGATGCCGAGCCCCGACAGCAGGACCGGCGCCGTCATCAGATCGACCGGCGCGCTCTTGTCGAGCGCCAGCGTCGCCCCCACCAGCGCAGTGTTCGGCAGCGCCGCCGCCGTCCCCTTGGCCCAGCCATCGGCCACCTTGCACCAGCCGCCGTAGCTGGGATGCGGCGTGCCGCAGCCGGCCGCGTCGTGCACGGCCGCCAGCATCGTCGAGGTCAGGTCGGCCGCCGGTTTGGCGTCCGCGACCGCGGTCAGGGCGAGGCAGATCGCGAGCGTGGCAGAGCGCATGCCGCAGCGTAAAACGGGTCAGCGCCCGGCCGCCAGCGCCCTGAGCAGCCAGCGCCGCACCGGCGCCGGCGTGCCCGGAGTCTCGCCGCGCGCCGCCGCCCGCACCGCCGGGGGCTCGTCCGCCAGCGCCGCCTCCAGCCAGCTGCCCGCCGCCGGCAGCGCCAGCGCCCGTCGCACCTCGGCCACGATCAGGCGCACGCGGGCTTCGCGGGGCACGGCCAGCGCCGCCGCCAGCTCCGCCCCGACCCGCCCCGCGGTCGGCTCCGCCAGCCGGGCGACCACGCGCGCCCCGCCCGGATCCAGCAGCGCCGCCGCCAGGATCGCGCGCTCCTCGGCCGTGAGCTCGGCGGCCATCAGTCCTGCGGCGACTCGAGCCGAGCGACCTCGGCGGCGACCGGCTTCACCCCGTCGACCGCGATCACGCGGCCCTTCTTGTTGTAGGCGAGCGTGTGGCCGTCGATCAGCCAGACGCCCTCGCGGCTGCCCGCGCGGTAGTGGCCGCGCGCGTTCTCGCGCCCGTCCGCCGTCCAGTGGACCCACTCGCCCCGCTTCTGGCCGGCGACGTACGGGCCCTGCCACTCCTTGCTGCCGTCCAGGCGATAGCTCGTGCTCGGTCCCTCGAGCTCGCCGTGCGCGTGGTTGCCCTCCTCGGCCAGCTTGCCGCCGAGCCAGCGCTTGAACGGGCCGTCCTCGACGCCCTTCACGTAGGCGGTTTCCCTGCTCTTGCTGCCGTCCCACATCCACTCGACGAGCGTCCCGGTGCCGTCCACCAGCTCCGTCGAGCTGATGAGCTTCCCGCTGTCGTCCCAGCGCGCGAACCGCCCGCTGGCCACGCCGCTGGCCCAGTTCTGCTCCTCGATCCGACGCCCGTGCTTGAACAGCAGCCAGCGTCCGTCCTTCTTGCCCTGGTGATACGACTCCACCGCGGTGACGTTGCCGTCGTCGTCATGGCGCTCGGACGGGCCCTCGAGCACGTCGTGCAGGTAGCTCTGCATCTCGATCTTGACCGGCTCCATCAGCTCGTCGCGGAAGCCGTCCCGGCCGCTGCGCTCGACGCCCTCGCGCAGGCCGTTCACGAAGTAGACCGCCGTCTTTTCCCACTCCATGTAGCCCGTCGTCCACAACCCCTGGCGCACGCCACCGAGGAAGCGGCCCTGCTCGGCCACATATTCGAAGTGCTCGGGCACGTCGGCGGTGAGGTCCTCGTCGGGGATGACCAGGCGCGCGTACGGGCCATGCTTCTGCTTGCCGCGGGCGCAGAACACCTCGCGCTCGCCGCCCTTGCGCTTCGTCATCGTCAGTCGGGTCTTCGCGGGGCACGGGTTCGGCTGCGTCCACCACTTGGCCGCGATGGGCGCCAGCGCGGCCTCGGGAACGCCGGCGGGCACGCGCAGCTCGAGCGAGGGCTTGGGCCGCGGCGGCTCCGGATCGCTGGGTGTCGCGGGCGGCGCGGCGGCGGCCGGACCGGCGAGCAGCGCGAGCACGAAGAGGGCGCGCATCCGGCCCGGACCTAGCCGGGTTTTTGCGTGGGCTGGCGTCGCCCGACCTGACGCAGCTTGAAGCGGAGGAGCTTGCCGCCCGAGCTCTTGGGCAGCGCCTCGACGAAGTCGATCCAGCGCGGGTACTTGTAGGGCGCGATCTCGCGCTTGACGAACTCCATGAGGTCCTTGGCGAGCTGCGGCCCCGGCGCGTGCCCGACGTTCGGCACCACGTAGGCCAGGGGCTTGACCAGGCCATCCTCGTCCTCGGCCGGCACCACCGCGCACTCCCAGACCGCCGGATGCGCGAGCAGGGTCTGCTCGACCTCGATGGGCGAGACCCACTTGCCGCCCACCTTGAAGAGGTCGTCGGTGCGGCCGCAGTGGAAGAAGTAGCCGTCCTTGTCGACGAAGAAGCGGTCGTGGGTGTGCACCCAGCCGTCGCTCCGGAAGGTCTGGCCGTCGTCGCCGCGCCCCCAGTAGCGCTTGGCCACGGTCGGGCCGCGGATCTCGAGCGCGCCGATTTCGGTCGGCCCGAGCGTCTGGCCGTCCTCGCCGACGACCCGCGCGTCGAAGCCCGGCAGCACGCTCCCGCTCGAGCCGGCGCGCGCCTGCCCGGGCCGGTTCGACAAGACGAAGTGGAAGGCCTCGGTCAGCCCCATGCCGTCGAGCAGCTCGATTCCGAACAGGTTGCGGAAGCGCTCGAGCAGCCGGGCCGGCAGCGCCTCGGCCCCGCTCACGCAGCGCCGCACGCTCTTGAAGACGTCCTTGGAGACCTGCCCCGCGGCGGCCTCGAAGTCGTGCACCATCATGCCGTACAGGGACGGCGTGGCCATGAAGACGGTGGGCCGGAAGACCTCGAGCACCTCGAAGATGCGCATCGGCCGCGGCCGGTCGGGCAGCAGGAACGACTGCGCGCCCGCACACAGCGGGAAGAACAGCCCGGCGCCCAGGCCGTAGGCGCTGGTGGTCTTGACCGCCGAGAACACCTTGTCGTGCTCGTTCAGGCCGAGGACGTCGCGCGCGTAGGCGGCGAACGCCTTGACCGGCGTGCCGTGCGCGTGCGCGATCCCCTTGGGCGCCATGTCGCCGCCGCCCGCGCTGTACAGGAGCAGCGCCGGATCGTCGATGTCGAGCTCCTCGTAGCCCGCGGTCGGCTCGGCCTTCTCGCGCAGGTCCGCGTAGTCGAGCTCGTCGGCCATCGGGATGCCGAGCGCGATCACGGTCTCGAGCCCCGGGATCTGGTTGTGCACTTCCTCCAGCGCCGGCGCCAGGGTCTGCTCGACCACGGCGAGCCGCGCGCCCGAGTCGGCGATCAGCGCGCGCAGATCGTTGGGCCGCCAGATCTCCGACAGCGGCACCGCCAGCGCACCGAGCCGCATCGAGGCCAGGATGAAGGCCGCCAGCTCGAGCGAGTCGGGGATGAGCAGCGCGACCCGCTCACCCTTGCGGATCCCGAGCTCGCGCAAGACGTTGGCCGCGCGCGAGGTCTCCTCGTAGAGGTGCTGGAAGGTCCAGCCACGGGCCGGCTCGCGCAGGGCGACCCGTGGGCCCCACCCCGCCTCCAGCCGGCGGTCGAGCAGCTCGACGCACAGGTTCACGCCCGAACTTTATCACGGGCCGCGCGTGCTATGGTTCGCGCCGTGAGAATCATCGGTGGCGCCGCCCGTGGCCGGTCGCTCACGGCGCCCCGCGGGGATGCCACGCGCCCGACCGCCGACCGGGTCCGCGAGGCCATCTTCAACATCCTCGGGCCGCCTCCTGAACGGGTGCTCGATCTCTATGCCGGCTCGGGCGCCCTGGGCCTCGAGGCCATCTCGCGCGGGGCCGCGGCCGCCGTCCTGGTCGACCACGACAGCCACGCCCTGACCACCATCCGCAAGAACATCGAGGCCCTGGGCCGCGAAGCCACCGGCAAGACCATCCGCGCGGTCAAGGACGACGCCTGCCGCGCGGTCGCGCGCCTCGGCCCCGACGGGCCTTTCGGCTGGGTCTTCGTCGATCCCCCCTATGCCAGCGGGGAGGCGGCGCGGGTGCTGGACGCCCTGGCGGCCGCCGCGGGGTCCCTGATGACGCCCGACGCCACCGTCATCGTCGAGCACGACCGGCGCAGCCCGCCCCCCGAGACCGTGCCCCCCCTTTTCCGCCGCGACGTTCGCGCGTACGGTGACACGCGCGTGGCCTTCTACGGCATCGAAAACCAGAGGGAAAGCTCGTGACCGCACACCCTGACCGCCTGGCGATCTACCCGGGGACCTTCGATCCGCTGACCGAAGGGCACGTCGACATCTTGCGGCGCAGCCTGGCGATGTTCGATCGCGTGGTGGTCGCGATCGCGCACAATCCCCGCAAGGCGCCGCTGTTCACGCTGGAAGAACGCAAGACCATGATCACCGCCTCCATGAACGACCCTCGGGTCGAGGTCGACGCCTTCGAGGGCCTCCTGGTCGACTACGCCGCCCGCCGCGGCGCCAAGACCATCGTGCGCGGCTTGCGCGCGCTCGCCGACTTCGAGTACGAGTTCCAGTTCGCGCACATGAACCGGCGCCTGGCGCCCGAGGTCGACACCGTCTTCTTCATGACCGCCGAGCAGAATCACTTCGTGTCATCGTCCCTCGTCAAAGAGGTCGCCAGCTTCGGCGGCAACATCGCGGGCCTCGTGCCCGAGCCGGTCCGGCTCGCCCTCGCCACCAAATTCCCAGGAAAGATCTGATGCGCCTGTCGTCCCGCCTCGACCTCGTCAAGCCCTCCATCACCCTCGCCGTCACCGCGCGCGCCGCCGCCCTGCGCGCCGAAGGCAAGGACGTCATCAGCTTCGGGGCCGGCGAGCCCGACTTCGACACGCCCGACCACATCAAGGACGCGGCCAAGAAGGCGCTCGACAAGGGCCAGACCAAGTACACCAACGTGGCCGGCACGCCGGAGCTCCGCGCCGCGGTGTGCGCCGAGATGAAGAAGGCCCACGGCCTCGACTTCACGCCGGCGCAGGTCATCGTGTCGTGCGGCGCCAAGCACTCCCTCTACAACCTGTTCCAGGCCATGCTCGACAAGGGCGACGAGGTCATCATCCCGGCGCCCTACTGGGTCTCGTACCCCGACATGGTGCTGCTCGGGGGCGGCACGCCGGTGATCGTCCCGACCACGGCCGAGGCCGGCTTCCTCATGAGCGCCGCCCAGCTCGAGGCCGCCATCACGCCCAAGACCCGGGCGCTCGTCCTGTGCTCGCCGTCAAACCCGACCGGCGCGGTCTACGACAAGCGCGCCCTCGAGGCCCTCGCCGAGGTCATCGTCCGCAAGAACATCCTCGTCATCTCGGACGACATCTACCGCCGCCTGGTCTACGGCGACACCGTCGTGCACGAGATCGCGACGCTCGGGCCCGAGATCGCCAAGCGCACGATCATCGTCGACGGCTGGTCCAAGACCTACTCGATGACCGGCTGGCGGCTCGGCTACACGGTCGGCCCCAAGCCGCTGATCGACGGCATGGCGACCATCCAGGGTCAGTCCACGTCGAACCCGACCTCGATCGCGCAGGCCGCCGCGCTGGCCGCGCTGACCGGCCCCGACGAGCCGATCGAGAAGATGCGCCGCGAGTTCGACAAGCGCCGCATCGTGATGACCGACAAGCTGAACGCGATCCCAGGCGTCAAGTGCCTGGTCCCGGGCGGCGCGTTCTACGCCTTCCCCGACGTGTCCGCGTACGTGGGCCGGCGCCCCAAGGGCGGCGCGCCGCTGGCCGACGACGTCGCGCTGTGCGACTGGCTGCTGGCGTCGCACGGCGTGGCCTGTGTCCCGGGCACCGGCTTCGGCGCGCCCGGCTTCTTCCGGCTGTCGTACGCGACCTCGCTGTCGGCCATCACGATCGGCCTCGCGCGCATCGCCGACGGTTTCAAGGAGCTGAGTTAGTGCCCCTTCGCTTCGTCGTCGACGACAACTGCCCCCCGAAGAAGCGCGCCGGCGGCGCCGTCGCCTTCGCCAAGAAGCTGACCGAGGACCCTTCGCTCGGCGAGCACCACGAGGCCTGCCCGGCCTGCAAGCTGCTCGGCGGCACGGGCTGCTACGGCGTCATCGACCCGCCCGTCTCGGGCACCGCGGAGGAGTGGCTGGTCGCCCGGCTGCCCGAGTCGATCGAGAGCCTGGGCGGCCTGTTCCTCCGCAAGACGCTGCACGACATGCACTACGAGGGCGAGGGCGGCAAGGCCCTCCGCAAGGCCGGTCTCCTCGAGGCCTCGGGCGACTACACCCGCCACTACGGCCCGTTCTTCCGCCGCTACGTCGTGTCCTCGAACCAGCTCATCGAGCAGCTGTTCTGCGTCGGCGACATCTCGCCGGTGCACGGCCTCGGGCTCCTGGTCCAGCTCGGCGGGATCGAGGTCGACGGCCGCGTCCTGCATTCGACCGACGACGCGACGATCTACGGCGAGCTGGTCGAGAAGCCCAAGACCCGGAGCCGCACCAAGTGCACGATGGTCGTGCGCGAGGACGACGACCGCTCGGTCGGGGAGCTCAAGCTCCTGCTCCGCGCCTGCTGGGCGGCCTTCGTCCTCGACATCGACGTCAAGATCGTAGAAGACCAGTGAGGGGGCGACTTCGTCTCCCCCTCACGCACCCGCGGCGCCGAAGGCGCCCTAGTGTTGCGGGCGCGGGCCGTTCTTGTCGAGCGGGGGCGCGGACTTCACGTCGACCGTCTTGCCGGGGGCGGTGGTCTTGACCTCGATGCGGCGCGGCTGGGTCTCGGCGCGACGCGGCAGGCGGAGTGACAGGACCCCGTCGGTCAGCGACGCCTCGATGTGCTGCGCGTCGACCGTGTTCGGCAGCTGGAACGAACGCGTGAAGTTGCCGTACGCGCGCTCGATCCGGTGATAGCCCTCGCGGTTCTCGTCGTTGTCGAGCTTGCGCTCGCCCGTGAGCGTGAGGACGTTGTTCTCGACGTTGATGTTGACGTCATCGGCCTTCACGCCCGGCAGCTCGGCGCGGACGAAGATGGCGTCCTTGTCTTCGAAGATGTCGACCAGCGGCTGGAAGGCCATCTGGCGGCGGTCGGTCCAGCGATTGACGACTTCATCCTGCAGACGCGAAATTTCAGCGAACGGATTCCAGCGATCCATGGCGGCCTCCTTCCTTGACCGTCGGCGAAATTAATCACGCGCGCGGCAGCGTCAAGCCCCGGATCATGGTCTAGCTAACTGGAGTATGATGCTGCCCCTCGGAGGTCACATGCGAACGCGCATCCCACAGCTCGTCGGTCTCGCGGCCCTGGCCGCGGCCACTTCGGCCTGCTCGCTCATCACCGTGGAGCAGGATCCCTTTCCGCCGCTCCAGATCCAGGCCAAGCGCCCCGCGCCGCCTCCCGCGCGCGTCGTGCTGACCGACTCGGCGATCACGTTCGTCGACAAGATCCAGTTCGAGCTCGGCAAGGCGATCCTCCTGCCGGCGTCGGACGGCCTGCTCGGCGAGATCGCCCAGGTCATGAAGGACAACCCGCAGCTCGAGGTCGTCCAGATCGAGGGCTACACCTCGAGCGAGGGCGGCGCGGACGTCAACCGCAAGCTGTCGCAGGCCCGCGCCGAGAGCGTGAAGGCCTGGATGATCAAGCACGGCATCGCGGCTTCGCGCCTGGTCGCCAAGGGCTTCGGGCCCGACAAGCCGGTCGCCGACAACGCGACGCCCGAGGGCAAGGAAAAGAACCGGCGCGTCGAGTTCAACATCGTGAAGCAGGGCAAGAAGAAGACCCTGGTCCAGGACGAGTAGGAGGCCCCCATGCGCCATGAAAGAAACCTCACGATCGCCATGAAAAAACTCACCCTGGGTTGCCTCTTCACCGCCCTGGTGGGGCTCGCGGCCTGTGCGCACAACGGCATGGGCGACGGCGTCCGCAAGGACACCGCGGCCCGGATGGCCACCACCCAGGACCCCATCCAGACCTGCTACGCCACCGCCTTGCAGAAGAACCGCAAGCTGGCGGGCACCCTCCTGCTCGACATCAAGGTCGAGGCCAAGACGGGAAAGTTCAAGGATGTCAGGGTAGTACGCAACGACCTGCCGGACGCCGACCTGGAGAAGTGCGTGGTCGAGAACGTCTCCAAGCTGGCCCTGGCCACGCCGCAGAGCTCCAACGTGTCGGTCCAGTATCCGCTGCAGTTCTCGCCTATCGACCCGCCCAAGAAGTAGCCCCCTCGACAGGCCTTGGCCAAATGGCGATACTAAAGCCACATGGTGGTTCGGGGCGCTTGTGCCCCGTTCGACCTCGATTGCAACGATAAGAAAGGATCCGGGTACGCGACGCGATGGGCACGAGGCTTTACGTGGGAAACCTCCCGTTCTCTTGTGATGAGGCACGGCTGAGGGGTGTTTTCGAGCAGGACGGACGGAAGGTTGTCGAAGCGAAGCTCGTGACGGACCGGTTCACCGGCCAGTCACGTGGTTTCGGGTTCGTCGAGATGGGTTCGGACGAAGACGCGCAGAAGGCCATGGCGCTGAACGGCCAACCTTTCGATGGCCGTCCTCTGGTGGTGAACGAAGCGCGCGAGCGGCCCCCGAGGGGGGCGCCCGGCAGCTACAGCCCCGGTGGTGGCGGGGGTGGCTACGGCGGCGGTGGTGGTGCTCCCAGCGGCGGCGGGTATGGCGGCGGTGGTGCTCCCGGTGGTGGCGGCGGCTATGCCCCGCGTCCCGGTGGCTTCAGCGGCCCTCGTCCCGGCGGCTTCGGCGGCCCGCGTCCCGGCGGCTTCGGTGGTCCTCGCTTCGGGTTCGGTCCGCCTCCGGCGGGCGCGCCCGGGGGGCCCCCGGTCGATGGCCGTGGCACCGAACGCCAGAAGCGGCGCCGTGATGCCGGCCGCGACCGTGACCGCGATGGTGGCGCGCTCAAGAGCGCTGGCCCCAAGGGCGGTGGCGGCGCCAAGAGCCGTCGCGACTACAAGGATGATGATGACTACTAGGCGGTAGGGGGCTCGTCAGCCCCGGCCGCCAATTTCAACCAGCACCCGAAAACGTGAAAGCCGCCCTCGCAGGCGGCTTTCGCATTTTCAAGCCAGGCTCGTTACTGGATGGTCAGGCAGCGCACGATGGCGGTGACGTCGCCGTCCGGCGGGCCGGAACGGTTGACCTTGAACTCGATGCTCGACGGCGAGATCGCGACCGGGCAGTCACCCGGGTTGTACATCGGGTCCCAGCACGGCTGCGCGCCGCCGTTCTTCGAGCAGGCCGGGATGATGGTCTCCTGCGCGCGGTCGGTGCCGAAGTCGCGGACGTCGGCCACGGTGCACGAGATGTGAACCGGCGAGCCCTGGACCTCGATCGCGGTCGGGTCGCTGGTCGGCACGTCGGCCACGTTGCCGCGGATGCACTGCTTGCCGAGCGCGGCGGCGATCAGGTCACCGATGCGCTGCAGGGCGGGCGTGAAGTCGTTGTCGCAGATCGACACGATGGTGCCGTTGTCGCCGAACGCGTTGATGAGCTGCGCCTCGCGGATGCCGGGCACCGCGTCGCCGTTCTGGATCTGCGAAGCGCTGCACGAGGGCAGCAGCAGCGGGTTGTTCTGGGCATCGACACCGACCTCGACCGGGCTCGGGTTGCCGATGATGCCGGCCACGATGACCTTGTTCTTGGCGCCGCCCTTGAGGCCGATCAGGAAGTCGATGTACTTCTGGACCGGCTCTTCGTACTGGGAGTTCTCGTTGGAGACGCAGGCCATGCGCGGGCCCGGCATCGTGCGCCAGGGCAGGTCGGGGTTGCACTTGACGCCGAACTCCGTGCAGCGGAACGAGGTCAGCGCGCCGAGCGGCGAGCTGAGGTCCATCTGCGACGGGTCGTACATGGCGCCCGGCGCCTTGGCGGAGCAGTCGTCCTCGTCGGCCAGCAGGATGACGGCGAGGAACGCGCCCTGGCGGACGAAGCCGGCGTTCTCCGGGTTCGACTCGTCGAGCGCCCGCTTCATACCCTCGAAGTGCTGCTCGAAGCCGCAGCCGTCCGAGCCGACGCGCGCGATGCAGGTGAACACGTCACGCAGGTTGCCCGTGTAGTTCTTGACGCGCCCGGTGGGCGAGTCGACGTCCGAGATGTAGCGGCCCGACGGCGGCGTGCAGCCCGGGACGCGCGGCGTGTTCTGGAGCAGGCCGTGGTCGCCGTTCTGGCGCTCGCACGACTGCAGCGAGTACGGCCCGGCGCCCATGTCGGACGTCGCGATGCCGATGTGCACGTTCGGCAGGCCGCCCGGCAGCGACGACAGGCGGTCGATGAAGTCGGGGAACTTGGCGGCCAGGTGGCTCTGCTTGTCGGCCATCGACCCCGAGTTGTCGATCAGGAACAGGATGTCGATGTCACGATTCAGGTTCTGGACGAAGGGGTTGTTCGACTCACCCACCCGCTCCGGGTCCACCTTCTTGATCGGGCGCGTCGGGCAGCCGCCGAGCAGGGCCGGAAGCGCCAACCCCAGGGGTAGCCAGCGCACGGTGCGCCAGAGCTTGCTTGCGGATCGCATCAGTTCCTCCATGAGGCTCGAAAGGACGCGCCATTATACATAGGCGGAAACTACCGGCAACTCGTACGGTAGCATGTGCCGGGCCAGGGCCAGTCCCGTCCAGGTGCCTGATTTTGCACGATGGCCCCCAGCAGATTCCCAATGACGTTGGCGACCCCGCCAACCGGGTTGGCAGCCCGGCCCCCCGATCCGCACCCAGGTTCATGGGCCTGCAGGCGCTATTCGTCGGTCTGGCAGTGGACCACGGTCTCGACCCCGGCGCCGGCGGGGACCGCCGACCCCGATCCGCACCCGGGGAGGATGATTGTCCATTGCGGCTGGTTGGCCTAGAGTCCTTCGCAGGGGGGGAGATGATCGGCCAGATCCTGGCGAGCTATCGCGTCGTGCGGCAGATCGGACAGGGCGGGATGGGCGTCGTCTACCTGGCGGAGCACGCGGCGCTGGGTCGTGCCGCGGTGGTGAAGCTGCTCCTCCCGCACGTGTCGAAGGATCGCGAGGTGGTCGAGCGGTTCTTCAATGAAGCGCGCGCGGCCACCGTCGTCGGTCATCCCGGGATCGTGGATGTGTTCGACTTCGGCTACGCGCCGGATGGTGCCGCGTTCTTCGTCATGGAGTTGCTCCAGGGCGAGAGCCTTGCAGACCGGCTCCGCAAGGAACCGCGGCTCCCGCCCGAGCTCGCTCGGTGGATCGCGCAGCAAACCGCCGCTGCGCTGGGGGCCGCCCACGCCAAAGGAATTGTCCACCGCGACCTCAAGCCAGACAACCTGTTCCTGGTGCCCGACCCGCTGCTCGCACATGGGGTCAGGGTCAAGGTGCTCGACTTCGGGATCGCCAAGCTCACGGGTGAGGATCTCGCGGGTGCGGTCCAGACGGTGACCGGAAGTGTCATGGGCACGCCTCTCTACATGTCCCCCGAGCAGTGCCGCGGCGCGAAGACGCTGGACGCGCGGTCCGACATCTACTCGTTGGGCTGCATCTTGTTCGAGATGCTGTCGGGTCGCCGGCCATTCACGGGTGAGGCCCTGGGTGCCATCCTCGGCCAGCATCAGTTCGTGGAGGCGCCGCGACTCGCCGACGTGGCGCCCACGATCGAGCCCGACCTCGGTGACCTGGTCGCGGACATGCTGGCCAAGGACCCCGATGCGAGACCGCCGACGATGGCGGTGGTGGAGTCGCGGCTGCGCGATCCGCCCGTGTCGTCGGTTCCGCGGATGCGCGCTGCGACCGCCGTCCCTTCGTGGCGCGCAAGCGCGCAACCCCGGGGCCGGGCCTGGCTCGTGGCCGCGATCGCGGGGATCGTCGCGACGCTCGCGGCCGGCATCTTCTTCCTGACCCGCCACCACGGAACCTCGGAGGATGCCACCGCGAGCCTCCCCGAGCCGCTTGCCGGCTACGAGGCCAAGTGCGAGCAACACGTCCCCGCCGCGTGCGATTCGCTCGGCTATGCGTACGCCGCTGGGAAGGGCGTCGCCGCGAACGCGGAGCTCGCGTTCCGCGCGTTCGAGCGGGCCTGCGCCGCCCAGGACGCCGAGGGCTGCACGGTCGTGGGCACCATGTACGGTCGCGGCAGCGGCGTCGCGCAAGATGATCGCAAGGCGGTCCAGTATCTCGGCGTCGGCTGTGACGGCAGCATCGCAGATGCTTGCACGCTGCTCGCGCTGCATCATGAGCAGGGGCTCGGCGTCGTGCAGAATCAAGGGATCGCCGCGGCGCTGCGCAAGAAGGCCTGCGACATGGGGGACGCCGACGCGTGCTCGAAGCTCGGGACCTCGTACCTGACCGGCAGCGCGGGAGCCAAAGACGAGGACAAGGGGGCACACCTGCTCGAGGTCGCCTGTCAGGCCAGCAACGTGGAGGCCTGCCTCGCGCTCGCGGAGCTCTATCGCAAGGGATCCGGTGGCGTCTCGGCGGATCCTGCGAAGGCCCGCGGCTTCACGATCAGCGCGTGTCGACTGGGTGATCGCGGAGCCTGTTCACGACTGCAATAGTCAGTAGCAAGACGGTGGCTTGAGGCCATCGAAGCTGTCCATCCTGGCCCCGACGTCCTTGGCTGCTTGTCGGCAGGTCCGCAGCGCTTTCCAAAGCTCGCAGACCGCGGCTCCGGTCTGTTGGGCGTAGAACGCGCCCGAGATGGCCGACGCCGCCCGGACATTGGTCCGCCAGTCGGGGTCCTTGGGAAGGTTCTGGCCGACGCTCGTGACGGGGCGCAGAGCCGTCTCGAGCGTGTCGAGCTTGGGGATCACCCCGTCGTAGCATTCGCGCAGCCCTTCGGGCACCTTGTCGAGGCGAGGCACCTCCTTCATCGCGGCGAGCAGCGGGAGGGTCAAGGCGACTGCCTTGGGCGCCCGCTCGGTCATGCAGCACTTCTTGAGGTCGAAGTCGAGCAGCTCGCTGACGGCATCCCCTGTGGCGCTCGAGACCTTGTCGAGTCCGGCAACGAAGGCGTTCACTTCCTTGGGCGGACCCGACTTCGAACCGCAAGCCATCAGGACCGCACCCGCAAGCAGCCAGCGGCGGACGCTCATGCCGCGACCATAACATGTCTCGCCCCGGGGCCCCTGGAGCGGCGACGACAGTCGCGACTTATTCGTCGGTCTGGCAGTGGACCACGGTCTCGACCCCGGCGACGGCGGGGACCGCGCGCGCGATGGTGACCTTGGTGGTGTCGGGCGAGACGCCGGCCGGGCAGCTCACCGGGTCGGCGTCGGGCTGCCAGCACGGCATGGCGCCTCCGTTCTGGGCGCAGGCGGGCACGACGGTCTGGCTGCCGGGCTCGATCCCCGCGCCCTCGACGTCGGTGACGGTGCACGAGATCCGCTTCTGGCCGCCCCGGATGGCGACCCCGCCGGCCACGTCCGTCAGCACCCCGCGCAGGCAGGCCGGCCGGAACACGCCGCCGATGAGGTCGCCGATGCGCGCCAGGGCGGGCGAGAAGTCGTTGGCGCAGATCGAGACCACGGCGCCGTTGTCGCCGAACGCGTGGGCCAGCTGGGCCTGCCGGATCCCGGGCACCGCCTTGCCGTTCTGCAGCTGGCTGGCGTTGCACGACGGCACCAGCGCGGTCTGGTTCTGATCGTCCGTGCCGACCTCGACCGGGGTCACGTCACCGGTGATGGCCGCGACGATCACGCGGTCGCGGTGCCCGCCCTTGAGGCCGATCAGGAAGTCGACGTAGCTCTGGACCGAGCGGACGTCGGGCGAATCCTCCCACGAGGTGCAGCTCGTGCGCGGGCCGAGGGTGCTCCAGGGCAGGTCGGGGTTGCAGCGGATCCCGCGCGAGGTGCAGCGGAAGTTGAGCGGGCCGAGGTTGGCGGCGGGATCGAAGAGGGGGCTGCCGTCCCGGGGCGAGCAGTCGTCCTCGTCGGCCAGGAAGATGACGGCCAGGTAGGCGTCGGCGCGCAGAAAGCCGTTGTTTTCCGGGTTCGAGCCGTCGAGCGCGCGCTGCATGCCGTCGAAGTGGCGCTCGAGGCCGCAGCCGGCGGCGCCGACCCGCGCGATGCACGAGAACACGTCGGCCAGCGCGCCCGTGTAGTTCTTGCCGGTGCCGTCGCCGTCGCCGGCGTCGGTGATGTAGCGGCCCGACAGCGTGGCATTGCAGGCGCCGTGCAGCGTGTTCTGCAGGACGCCGTGATCGCCGCCGGTCGCGTTGCACTTGTCGTCGGTGTAGGGCAGGGCGCCGAGGTCCGAGGTCACGACGCCGAGGTGCACGTCGGGCAGGCCGTCGGGCAGCGCCTCGAGCTTCTGGATGAAGGTCGGGAAGCTCTGCGCCAGGTGGCCTTGCTTGTCGGACATCGAGCCCGAGTTGTCGATCACGAACAGGATGTCGAGCTTGTGGATGGGGTCGGTCTGGAACACCTCGCGCTTGTCGGCGGTGCGTTGCGGATCGACCTCCTGGACCGAGCGGTCGGTGCAGGAGGCGGTGAGGGCGATGAGCGAGAGCAGCAGGGGGGTGCGCATGCAGCGGCTGCAAAGCAGGCGGCGCGCCAGCCTGGATCGGTGCAAAGCCAGCGAGATCACGCCGCGGCACGCAACCAGGTTTGCAGCGCTGCCAACCGCCGCCCCGGTGCGGCCGGCGGCGGGGTGCGCGAAATTGCCGCTTTTCGCTGCAATGCTAAACTTTTTCGGTTCAGATGACCGCGCGCATCCCATTGCTCCGCCGCGTCCTCGTGGCGCACGGCGACGCCGCTGCCCGGGAGGTCCTGCGCGCAGCGCTTGCCGAGCAAGGGCACGAGCCGGTGCTGGCCGGCAGCGCCGAGGCCGCCGAGCGCGAGCTGACCGGACGGCCGGTGGAGCTCGTGATCGCCGAGGCCGCCCTGGCCGCGCGCCTCCTCCCGCAGGCGGTGGCGCCGCTGATCGTGACCTCCGACGCCGCCAGCCTGGACGCCGCGCTGGCGGTGCTGGACGCCGGGGCGCATGCCCACCTGGGGCTGCCGCTGCGCGCCGCCGAGCTCCACGCCGCCCTGCGCAGCCTGGAAGAGCGCGAGAAGAATCGCGGCGAGCTGTCGCGCCTGCGCCAGAGCCAGGGCGACCGCGAGACCGCCCGGCGCGAGCGCGCCACCCGCGCCCTGGGCGCCCACAAGGTGATCGGCCGGTCGCCCCGCATGCTCGGGCTCCTGCGCGACGTGCAGCGCTACGCCGAGCACAAGACGACGGTGCTCATCCAGGGCGAGAGCGGCACCGGCAAGGAGCTGATCGCCCGCGCCTTGCACGAGTGGGGGCCGCGCGCCGGCAAGCCGTTCGTCCCGGTGCTGTGCGGCGCCATCCCGGAAGCGCTGATGGAGAGCGAGCTGTTCGGGCACCGCAAGGGCTCGTTCACCGATGCGTCGCGCGACAAGAAGGGGCTGTTCGAGGCGGCCGACGGCGGCACCATCTTCCTCGACGAGGTCGGCGAGGTCCCGCTGGGCGTCCAGGCCAAGCTCCTGCGGGTCCTGCAGGAGGAGCAGGTGCGGCGCATCGGCGACGTGGCCGACACCCGGATCGACGTCCGGGTCGTGGCCGCCACCATGCGCGAGCTCGACGCCGAGGTCGCCGCGGGCCGGTTCCGCGAGGACCTGTACTTCCGCCTCAACGTCCTGCCGGTCGGGCTGCCGCCCCTGCGCGAGCGCGAGGGCGATCTCGGCCTCCTGGTCGAGGCGCTGATCGACAAGCACGCCGCCCGGCTGGGCGTCCCGGCGGCCGGGGTGACCGCCGACGCCCTGGCCCTGATGGAGGCCTACCCGTGGCCGGGCAACGTCCGCGAGCTCGAGAACACGATCGAGCGGGCCCTGGTCCTGTGCGAGGCCGAGTCAATCGACACCGACCTCCTGCCCGAACGGCTGCGCGGCCAGGACCCGGCCCCGGCCCGGCCGGTGGTGGCCAGCGGCGACGATCTTTCGATCAAGAAGATGAGCCGCGCGATGGAGAAGACGCTGATCCGCAAGGCGCTCGAGCTGACCGGCGGCAACCGCACCAGTGCGGCCAAGATCCTCGAGATCAGCCACCGCGCGCTGCTCTACAAGATCAAGGAGTACGGGCTGGGATGAAGGTGATTCTTTCCGGTGGCTTGACCGGGTTCCGGGCAAGTTTTTTGACACCCCGATACCGGGTGGTACCATGTAGGTCCAGGTCGGTAAAAGACTTCCATAGTTAAGCAAAATATCAGTGCATTGATAGCTCAATTGTCTATCGGGTCAGGGTGGCTTTCTTGACCCCCGAACTTGGGCGATCACATACTTGGCGGACGTCGATGCAAAGCCAGATCAAGCAAAACAACGTCCGCAAGATCAGGCTCGAGCGAATGATGTCCAAGGCCGAGCTGGCGCGCAGAGCAGGGGTTTCGACGCTGACCATCGACCGGGTCGAACGTGGGTTTTCTTGCCGCATGGATACGAAACGGAAGATTCTGGAGGCACTCGAGCTGAAGACCACGGATCGCGTGTCGGTTTTCGGCGAAGACGACTGACGGTTCAGGCCGGCAGTCCGGCCGCAAGAAGGGGAGCGCAATCGATGGCCAAGAACTGTATCGGGCTCGACATCGGGTCGAGCGCGATCAAGGTCGTGCAGCTGAGAGGGGGCGCCAAGGGCGGCGCCACCCTGACGGCTTTTGGCCACGAGACGCTGCCCTCCCAGACCATCGTCGACGGCACGATCATGAACCAAGGCGCGGTGGTCGATGCCATTCGCGAGATCTGGGCGCGCAACAAGCTCAAGCAGAAGGAAGTCGCCCTCGCGATCGCCGGCCACTCGGTGATCGTCAAGAAGATCACCGTCCCGCAGATGACCGACGCCGAGCTGGAAGAGCAGATCCCGTGGGAGGCCGAGAACCACATCCCGTTCGGCAAGGACAACGTCGAGCTCGACTACCAGGTCGTGAATCGCCGCGGCGCCGGGGGCCAGATGGAGCTCATCCTGGTCGCCGCCAAGAAAGAGGTCGTGCACGACTACGCGGCGGTCGCGCGTGAGGCGTTCCTGAACCCGCTGGTCGTCGATGTCGCCGCCTTCACCGCCCAGAACGTCTACGAGCTGAACTCCGACATCGCGCAGGGCGTCAGCGTCCTCATCAACATCGGGGCGTCGATCTCGACCATCAACATCGTCGCCAACGGCGCCAGCGCGTTCACGCGCGACGTCGCGATCGGCGGCAACGCCTTCACCGACGAGGTCCAGAAGCAGCTCAACGTCTCGCACGAGGAGGCCGAGGCCTTCAAGGTGGGCGGCGCCGACGACAAGGGCGTCGTGCCGCAAGAGGTCGAGCGCATCCTGCAGAGCGTCGCGGAGGTCGTGGCCGGTGAGTTCCAGCGCTCGCTGAACTTCTACCTCGGTTCGAGCGCCGACACCCAGGTCGCCAAGGTCGTGCTGTCGGGCGGCGGCGCCAAGGTGGTGGCGCTGCAGCGGGCCATCGAGCGCCGCTCGCGCCTCGCGGTCGAAGTCATCGACCCGTTCAAGAAGGTCGCCATCGACGAGAGCAAGGTCGATGTCGCCTTCCTCCGGGCCCACGCGCCGGAGTCCGTGGTCAGCCTCGGGCTGGCCCTGCGCTCGCCTGGAGACAAGGCCTAGCCATGATCAAGATCAACCTCTTACCTGCCAAAAAGTCGCGCAAGCAGGAAAAGGGTCAGAGAATGATCCTGCTCGGCATCGTCGCCCTGGTCGCGGCGGTCGTCGGGATGGTGTTCCTCCAGCTGAAGAAGAGTGACGAGGTCGCCGCGCAGGTCACGACCAACAACGGACTCCAGCAACAAGTGAAGAACCTCAGCGACGAGACGATCGAATACGACGCCAAGCTGGCCGAGTTCAATGCGCTCGACCAGAAGCAGACGGCGATCAAGGCGCTGCGCGATGCCAGCCAGACGCCGACCTGGGCGCTCGACGAGCTCGCGCAGATCCTGCAGAAGAACCGCCGCCCCAACAGCGGCCCGCGCATGAACGAGCACATGCAGGACCGCATCCGGGGCGACAAGCCGGACAAGAACCTGGTCTTCTCGGACGGCTGGGATCCCAAGCACCTCTGGCTGACCTCGATCGACGAGCACGACCACAACATCGAGATCAAGGGTGCGGCCGCGGCCGACAAGGACGTCACGCAGTTCACGCTGCGGCTGCAGGCGTCGGTCTACTTCACCGACGTGATGCCGATCGCCGGCGCGCAGGAAGTGCACCCGCAGCTGCACATCCCCTACTACACGTTCACGGTCCGCGCGAAGGTCCTCTACTGATGGCGAACCAGGTCCTCCAGCGGTTCGAGAAGCTGCGCCCCGTCCAGAAGGTCGGGGTGTTCGCGGCCATCATCGGCGTCGTCGTCGCCGGCTGGTACTTCCTGCTCTACAAGAAAGTCGTCGAGGACCTCGAGACGCAGGTCAACCGCGGCAGCGCGCTGCAGGCGCAGGTCGGCGGGCTCACCACCAAGAAGCAGAACTTCGACAAGCTGAAGATCGCGCTGGCGCAGCTCAAGGCCAAGGCCGATCCGGACGTCGTGCTGCCCGACAAGGCGCAGATCCCGGCGCTGCTCAAGACCCTGCAGGACGACGCCACCCTGGCCGGCATCCAGATCATCAAGTGGGACATCCAGTCCGAGGTGCCGTTCTACGCGAACGGCGTCGCCCCGCCCGCGCCCGGTGCACCGGCGCCTCCGGGCCAGCCTGCGCCCGCGGCCGGCGCGGCCCCGCCCCCCATGCGCGTGCCGGTCGCGATCGTGATGCGCGGCAGCTTCAACAAGCTCAATCGCTGGTTCTTCGCGGCCTACGGCACCAAGAGCGACGCCCCCGGCGAGGACAAGCGCCTCATCAGCATCGAGCAGCTCAAGATCCTGCCCGAGACGGACCCCGAGGCCTCGGCCGCCGGGCTCCTGACCGCGAGCTTCGTGGCCTCGACGTTCCGCAAGGCCGATGCGCCGCCGCCGCTGCCCGGTCAGGCGGCCGCTCCCGGCGCCGCTCCGAACCTGAAGTCGGCCGTGCTCAAGAACGCTGACACCGTCGACAAGATGGACAAATGATGCGCGCACGCGACCTCATGATCGTGGCAGCAACGCTGGCCCTGGCGGGCGTCGCCAGGACCGACGCGCAGGCGCCCGCGTTCACGCCGGCGGCGGGTACGCCGCCTCCGGGTGGCCAGGTGGCCGTGGCCGCACCCGTGCTGCCGAGCTGGAAAGTGGACGAGAAGTTCCACGCCCCGCTCAGCGACGAGGACTTCTCGGAAGACCCGACCGGGGACAACCACCGGGATCCGTTCCGTTCGTTCCTGGTCCCGACCGGGGTGCCGGCCGCCGGCACCGGCGTGGTCCGCCCGGCGCACCCGATCGTGGCCAAGAAGTACCTCCGCCTGGAGCTCAAGCTGATCGCGGTGCTGCAGCGCGGGACCAAGTTCTTCGGGCAGTTCCAGGACAACCTCGGCCACGACTACATCGTCGAGCCGGGCATGTACTTCACGAAGGACGACCTGCGCGTCCAGAAGATCAGCCGCGAGGCGGGCGTCACGCTCGAGCTCGGCATCGTCGGCGCGGACGGCAAGCAGTTGACGCAGACCATTCCACTCCACGCGCTCGGCGAGCCAAACAGCGTGGAAGTGGTGCCTGGATCGAGAGGCCGGAAAGTGATCACGGACCGGCCTGAAGAGGTGCAGGGGCGCTAGTCCAGCGCAGGGGCACGAGTACGCGGTCGGTGCTGAGCCGACCGAAATCGTGAGCTGGTCCAGACTCGGTCCGGACCAAGTCGGGATTCCTATGTGTAGAGCCGGGAGCTTGCAAATGGCTGAATTTACTCGCGCTGACGGCCGGAAGAACCGGGTGGAAAGCCGTCATCGGCTACGCGGAGGTCCGCTCATCGGTGCGCGCGGCTGGGTCGCGTTGCTGGTGGTCGGCGTCCTCGGGCTGATGGCCCCCGCGGCGCAGGCCGAACCGGGCAAGAAGCCGGTCGGCAAGGTCGCTGCCAAGGCCGACGCCAAGAAGACGGACGCCAAGAAGAAGGCCGGGCTGCCGCTCAGCCGGCAGGCGTCCAGCGACGGCGGGCTGGCGAACCCGTTCGACGAGCCGCTGCCCGGCAAGCCGGCGGCCGCTCCGTCGGATGACGCCAAGACGCGCGCCGAGCACCTGGTGGCCGAGGCGGCTGCCAAGGCGAAGGCCGACCGGCTGGTGGCCGAGGCGGCTGCCAAGGCGAAGGCCGACCGGCTCGCCGCCGAGGCGAAGGCCGCGGGCGCGAAGCCCGCTCCCGTAGTGGCCGCGAAGCCCGCTCCCGTAGTGGCCGCGAAGCCCGCTCCCGTGATGGCCGCGAAGCCCGCTCCCGTGATGGCCGCGAAGCCCGCTCCCGTGGTGGCCGCGAAGCCCGCTCCCGTGGTGGCCGCGAAGCCCGCGATGCCGGTGGTGGCGGCGAAGCCTGCGATGCCGGTCGTGACGATGAAGCCCGCAATGCCGGTGGCTGCTGCGAAGCCTGCGATGCCGGTCGTGACGATGAAGCCGGGTACGACGGTCGCTGCGAAGCCGGTCATGCCGGTCGTGACGATGAAGCCCGCAATGCCGGTTGTCACCATGAAGCCGGGCACGACGGTCGCCGCGAAGCC
>JADMIO011116467.1_pt1 | contig 42614 bp, 27 predicted proteins | sample 8958161 | NCBI WGS metagenome assembly JADMIO01 (sample SAMN16585339, study PRJNA669376) | soil metagenome | isolation source: Crop rotation soil | place: USA: Cullars Rotation, Alabama | collected 2011
CGCGACTTCAAGTCACGTGAATTCCAAGCTTCGGATCCCACTGTGCTGGAAAGTTCAACGGTTCGCGGCGGCTCGTGGAAGGAGGATAGCCACGAGAAGGCCGATTGCCGTACGATAATTTGCCATTATAGGACTGATTTTCGATGTCAAAGCATTCTCAGCAGAAACCCTTGATTGTTTGTGCTAGATTACGGAGTTTCTTTTATGAAACACCTAGCTGTCGTTGGGACGGGGTACGTTGGGCTCGTAAGCGGAGCCATGTTTGCATCGGTCGGCAATCGGGTGGCGTGCGTCGACAAAAACCCTAACATCGTAGAAGCACTCCGAACAGGCAGATCTCCCATTCATGAACCAGGGCTTGATGAGATTCTGCGTACCACCATTGCAGACGGCACCCTCAATTTCACTACTGAGCTAGCGGAAGCGGTCGAAGCTGCTGAGGCTATATTCATAGCGGTTGGAACGCCATCGCTCGAATCGGGCGCCTACGATTTTCAATACGTCGAAGAGGCGGCCCGAGAGATCGGTCGCGCATTGCGTGGACACAGGCGTTACCTGGTTGTCCTGAAGAGTACGGTCACACCGGATATCTATGCGCGCGTGCACGCGATTTTAAAGGAGACGTCAGGATCAGGCACGGAGTTCGAGGTGGTATCGAATCCCGAATTCCTTGCTGAGGGGACCGCGCTACGCGATTTCGCCCAACCTCACCGAGTCATCATTGGGGTGGTTTCGCGGGAGGCGCAGGACTTTATGGAGGCTCTCTACGCTCCGTTCACGAAACCAAGAGCTGGCCTACTACAGTTTACCGATCCGAAATCGGCGATCGTCAGCAAACTTGCTGCCAACAGTTTTCTCGCATGCCGGGTAGCGCTGATGAACGAACTTGCCCGCTATTGCGATGTCATCGGGGCCGACATCGAATTCGTACGCACTGGATTGGCCAGTGATCCGCGGATTGGCCAGCTGTTTCTGTACGCGGGGCCGGGTTACGGTGGAAGCTGTTTTGGAAAAGACATCCGAGCACTACGTGAAAGCGCGCGTGAACACGGGGTCCACGTAAGCCTTATCCCTGCGATTGAGGAGTCGAATAATCGACACAAGCTCCACTTGCCGAAGAAAATTGAACAATATTTTGGATCAGTTGCGGAGAAGACAATCGCGGTCTGGGGCTTGGCGTTTAAGGCTCGAACAGACGATATCCGGGAATCGCCGGCAGTGGATGCAATCGAGTATCTGCTTCAGCGCGGAGCACACATCCAGGCTCACGATCCGCAAGCTTTGGGACGTGCTCAAGAACACTTCGGCAATCGCATTAAACAGTTCGAAGACAAATACGCCGCGGTGAGTGGCGCCAATGCGCTCTTGATCATGACCGAATGGGATGCGTACAAGAGTCCTAATTATCATGCGCTGGGCGAACGGCTCATGGATCGAGTTATTTTCGACGGGCGTAATATTTTAGAAGCTAATGATGTGCGCCAGGCAGGCCTCGTCTATATCGGAATTGGGAGGCCGTAAGTGATCTCGGGCTTTGTGCAGACCGGAAGGAGCCACCACGGTGAGTTGGTTCATTGGAGATGAGGATCGTCGACCGAGGACTTGGACGCCATGGAGGAGGGCGTTCTGCTGGTAATCGCCGCGACGATGCAGGAACTGGAGCGGCAAGCGCGCGCGCAGAGCGACACAGCAGCCGCTGAGATGATGCAAGCGGCTAAAACAAAAGCTATTCGCGACATTCCACAGGAGGCGGACGGCGTGACAAAGAGGGCGGTGGAAATGCCGCCCCACCGCCCCGACGACAACGCCGGAAAAGTGGAAATCCAAAGGCAGGATTTCCACTTTCCCACCGGCTCGAATTCCTCTTTCTAAAAATCAAACGAAAGGAGGCCTGGCGCCGGTCGCTTCGCTCCCGGCCCAGGCTCACCTTGTATGAGAATCAAACACTCGTTTCAGGCTCATCTTTGAATGAGAAATGCTGCCCAGCGCGATGGCCTCTCAGGAGTCTTGAAAACGGAGGTTTTTGAGATTGCGGAAACGGACATCAAGCGGGGTAGACGATCCCCAGGGCCAAGTCTGAGCCCCGTCTGCCAACGGTTCGTTGCATAGGTTGGTTGAGGTCGAACGACTACGACTTCGCGTCAAGTGCGGGCGCATGTGACCGCTCAATTCCGTATACTCAGAAAGCGACTGAAATAAAGTGTCTGTTTACCGTTTTCGATAACATCGACGTGACAGCATCTGTTCGGAGGCCCACGTGAAGCATCTCGCCCTGACCCTGGAGAATGTCGCCGACGCCGCAGCCATTCACCTCGATCGGGAGGAGGAGAGTGGATTTCGCGGTCTCGGCCGGTGACGAGGGGCCAGGCCGGCGGCTACGCGGCCTTTGCTCCTTTTGCAATCATTGCTCGACTGTTCTGCAGCAGGAGATAAGCAGGAGAACTTGGGCCCATGCGAAAACCTTATGTTGCTCACATAGGAACTCTTGCTGATCGTCGATGTCTAATGGAAAGAAAGCGATGACCCGAATCACTGATTCTACCGTCGACTCAATGAACGTCACGGGCCTCGTTCCAACAACAATTCACCTCGCTGTTCTCAGATCCCCGCGGCACATGCTCTCACTCAACGATGCGGACTGAGCAATGCACCGGTTTCTAAAGCTCGTGCTAATTATCCGTGTCGTTGGGCGGCCGCTTTACTACCGGACGAGTTGCGGCAGCGGCGGAACTTCCCGCAGGAACGCCAGTCCGGGATCCTTCTGTTGCGCCATTTTCAGCGACTGCGCGCCCGCCGCGTTGTTGCCGAGCTTCATCTGCGCCAGCGAGAGGTGATACCAGATGCGCGCGTTCGCCGCGTCCTTGTTGCGCGCGGCCTCCAAGTGCCGAATGGCGTCGTCGTACCGCCCGAGCTTGCATTCGACCCAGCCGGCAGTATCCAACACTTCGGGGTTTTGCGGGGCCAAGTCGAGCGCCTGACGAACCAACTGGAAAGCGCGATTCAGATTGCTGCCCGCCGTCAACACGGCCAGATCGTTCAACGCAGCAAGGTTGTTGCCATCCTGTTCCAAAACCTTCGTGTATTGCGTCGCCGCGTCCGCGTACCGCTCGGTTTTAAAGAGCAGCGCTGCCAAAATCACCCGTGCGCGAACGGATTCGGGATGCGCCGTGGTCAGGCGCTCCGCGCGCGCCAGGCCGGCGGCGGCATTTCCGGTCATGTCGTCGAGTTCCGCCAATCGAAGCTGAGCGTCCAGCAGGTCTGGCTGGATTTCGAGCGCCGCTTCGTAGGCGCGGCGGGCCCCCGCGTTGTCGGCACTCAGAATCTTCCATTGCCCGAGCAGCATTTGCAACTGCGCCGACCCGGGATGCGCGGCGATTGCCGTCTCCAGCTTACCCACAGCGTAGTGGCGGTCTTTCAGGCCGTCCGACGCCGCGGCAAGAAGCTGCCAGGCGTCGACAGACAAAGGGAACCCGGCGAGTACGGTTTCCGCGCGCGCACGGGCGGCGGCGTAATCCTTATCGTTCAGGCTGAGAACGCCTTGGAAATACGCAGTTTCGGGGCCCGGCGGCAACCCCTTCAGGGCCTCACGCAGCGGGCCGAACTGGCGCGCGGCTACCAGCGCGGAGTTGCGCGCCAGCGCGAGTTCCGGAACGGTGCGCTGGTCCGGCGGAGCGCCGTCGGCCACTTGCAAGGCGGCTTGGGCCATCCCTTGCGAAGAATACAGCCGGACCAGCTCCGCGCGGGCCCGGAATAGCCGCGGTTTCAACTCCAGCGCCCGTTCGAGTTCCTGCTTCTGCCGCCCCGGATAGTTGAAGCTGCGGTAAAGTCCCGCGAGCACGTAGTGAACCTCCGCCGAGTTCGGGTACAGGCGCACCACTTTCTCGAGATTCTGCTCGGCTTCGGCGCGCTTACCCCTTTTCAACAGAATCTGACTCTGCCGGAACAACGCTTCGGCGTCGTGCCCGTCTTTGCGAACCGCGGTGTCTACGATCGCCTCGGCTTCGGCGCTTTTGCCGGCGGCTTCGTACGCCGAGATCATCTCTTCGCGGATCGAGCGCTCCCGGGGGTGCGCCTTCGCGACGCGCTGGTACTCGGCCAGCGACGCATCGACCTTGCCGGTTCTCAGCAGGTAGCGGGCGTATAAAGTGACGTACTTGAGGTCTTGTGTTTCGGCGAGTTGTCGCAGATCGGATTCCGCGAGGGCCGCGACGCCCGTCCGCTCGTGCACCCACGAGAGACGTGCCAGCGCCAGATGCATTCCCGGTTCGAGCCGCAGCGCCTCCTGAAACTCCGGCGCCGCATCGGCCAGCTCATTGCGCAGCGTTGCGACCTGACCGAGCGCGAAATGGAGTTCCGCCGAACTGGGCGTCTTGGTCACGGCGGCGCGCAGCGTCTGTTCGGCCTCCTCCAGCCGTTTTCCCGCGACATGAATCTCCGCCAACTCGATCGCCGACTGGATGTGCGCCGGGAACTCCTTCCAGTTGGCGAGCAGGCGCTCCTCAGCGCCCTCCACGTTGCCGGCCCGCCAGTCAAGATAGGAGAGAATGTCGGACGCCGCAGCCGACTCCGGAACTCCCCGTGGTACGAGAGAGGCGCGTCGTTGGGCGTCTTGCCGATCCTCTTCCCGTCCGCTGTGCGCTAGCATGCTGGCGAGCTCGACCTGCGCCGGCCAGTACTTCGGGTCGGCACTGGTGGCGCGGAGGAACGCCTTCGCTGCCGCCGCGCGGTCCTTCAGCGCCAACATCGCCACGCCGAGCCGGTAGGCGTTTTCCGCGTTTTTCGGCTGGAGCGACAGCGCCGTCTGAAACTCCAGTGACGCGCGCGCGAACTCCTTCTTCTGCATGAGCGCCAAGCCTTTGTTTGCGGCGCGCGCGGCGCGAGCCTCCGGCGAAGATCGGCATCCGGCGATCGTGAAAAACGCCAGGCAGACCGCAGCCACCGGAAGGAGAGCGCGTCGTTGCATTGGCAGCGGATTTGCAATTTGGGGACCGCGCGGGAGCGGCCGGTTCTTGGCTCCGCTCACCGGTTTTTCCCCTGATAGCCGTCGAACTATTCCAAATCCCCGGGACAAAGTGATGGTAAATGACCTAACGAATTGCCTAGGAAACCAGCGATTACCTTTAGAACCGATGGTTTGTATGGTGGTTATCAAATTGCGTGCGCTCGCGCGCAGGACGCGCAACTTGCGCAAGGAGGATTGTGGATGCAGAAAATCAAATTGCTGGTAACCGTACTGGCGGTGCTTCTTTCAGCAGCCGTCGGGCACGCCGCGGTCGGTTACACGCTGGACGTCACAACCGAATACCTCACATCGCCGCCTGGCGGGGCGACATTTCTGGGGTGTTGCTTGGCCAATCCGGATACCGCGTTCGTGGTGATCACCAATAGCGGTTCCACGACGTTTACCGGCACCATCGGTGCCACCGCCATCTCTGGCGGCGGAGTCGATTTCAGCCAGGCGTTCCCCGGACAGACCTTGGCGCCCGGCGACTCCGTTTCGTTCTCGGTTAACGACGAATCGAGCAACCAGGGCGGCTACGGTGGCCCGACCGGAACCCTTCAGACCGGGATCAGCATCTTTCTGAACGGTTTAATCAACGGCTCCGAAGCGGTGAACCTGTCGGTGAACGACGCCGATATTCATTCCGGTGTGCCGCAGGTGGACCCATTGGGCAACACGACGGATAGCTACGTGATTCAGGGTGGCGATCCGTTCGGGTTCGACACGGGTGACGACTTCGAACTAAGCCAGGCGTTCGGGCACTTTCAGTTCTTCGAAGCTTCCGCCGCCGTTCCGGAGCCGGGTTCGATCGCCCTGCTCGGCACGGTCGCCGCGCTCCTGTTCGGTGCGGGCCGTAAGCGCTTGCGCAAGGCTTAGCAGGCGTCCTGTTCCTTCGTAATCCGGCGGTTCGTTGACCTGATCGTTGACGGATCGCCGTTTCCCCTCTTTAACTCCGTATCGTGTCGCGGTGAACCGCGACGTCCTGGGGAGACCGCTGTCCCTGCCCGGAACGCTTGTAAGAGACCTTCGCCCAAATTTTTTCATAGGGTTCTGTTGCAAATGCGGCTTGAGCTGATTTGGCAGGGTATAGGGGTGATTCGAAGACGGCCAGCACTGCACTGTTCGCCGCCGTCGGTCCTGTGTCGCAGTCGCGGGCAACCTTCACCTTCACTTTGCGGTCGGCCAGGTGCACGCGGCCTGCCCGGCAATCCGTGAATGCGGATCTCGCCGCTGGCCTTGCGATGCGTGCGTGCCGGCGACCTGCTCGGCGCTCAATACCAGAATCTGTTCGCGTGTTTGGTGGCCGTTCTCGCAGATCACCCGTCTCGACCATCTGGCTGGCATTTTGAATCAGGTTGACGATCGGAAGCAGGATCTCCCCTTGAATTGGCAGAACTCCTCGATAACGGCAGCCGACTCGTGTGCGGCCCGCGTTACGAGATGGTAAATCTCGTAACGGTGGTAGGCTCCTTTCGGTTTTCTGCGTTTAGCAATTGGATTCTATCGAGCATCACTCTGAACCGGCGCGCCTGCGCGCCTACTTATTCTGGGTCATGTTGTTCCTTTTCACTCCCCTGCCAGGGAGAGTTTTTGCACTTCTAGGGAACATCATGACCCAAAACTTGTTTCACCCCATTTTTGCCGGATTCATTTTGCAGAACTTCTGAAGCATAACCCGATCGGGCAACATAATGCCGGCGGGCACATTACATACTCAGCCTATTCTGTGGCAACTAAAGGGCAGTTGTGGCAACTAGACACTGGTTCACCTTCATGGGAAAGGGTTTTGAGGTTTTTCTGCGTGGTTTCAGGAGGTCTGACTGGCGGGTGGTCGGTTTATGGATGAGGAAAGGTTAAATATAAAGGCTAAAAGGATAAGGATCCCACAACCCGTTGATTTTGATCAGCTTACTTCCGGGAACCGCCAGTCGAACCTACCGGAACGGGGTGGACCGCCAGTCGAACCTACCGGAACTCTTGCCACCCGCCATTCAAACCTACCGGATGCGCGTTATTGGGGGCTGTGGAAAAGCCGCGAACGCCACTGGAACCTACCGACTTCCTGCTTAGGCGCCAGTGGGACCTACCGGGTCGCCTCTGGAAAACTGGACCGCCGCCAGCCAAACCTACCGCGAACCGCCAGGCGTACCTAGCGCGTTGCGGCGGGACCCGCCAGTTAAACCTACCGGGGAAAGTTTCTGCGCGCCGTCGCTCTGGCGTTTGTTGGCGGCCTTGACCTCCTTCACAAAGTCAAACGACGGCCAGATGGTGAAGACCACGTCTAAAAGCTTTTTCCGAGGGCCGGTGACGTTCTTCCGCTCCAAACGATGCAAAATGCCTTTTTCCTTCAAGTCCTCAAAGGACTTCGCGACAGCATCGATCGCAGCACGCTCACGGGCATACTCATTCAGGAGGCAACTGTCGCGCTTGATCGTCGCATAGTAAATGCTGAAGGGCTTGACCAGGTCGGCGCCCGTGCATTTGAGAACGACGTACTTGTGCAGCCACCGCGTCAACTTGCTCTCGTGCGACATCAGCAGCGCGTAGTTGAACTGTCGATATGTGACCTTGTCGATACTATCGGTTACGAACGGGTGGAACTGAACAGCCCACTTGGCGGTGGGATCGTCCTTCAGTTTATTGCGTGAGACAGCGACAAGAGCTGGCAGGTATGGCGCCACGGCCAGCAATTCCCCCTTCCCCGTGTTCTCCCGGATCTCGATAACGGATTTGGAGAGGATGTTCAGGGCGAGAACGATCTCCTGATAGGACCGCGTATGACCGTGTTTTTTGAGCTCCTCGCGAAGCTGGTAAATCGTGAATACGACACCGCTCCGGAAGCTGGGCTTGTCGAAAAATCCGGCGTACTGATCGATCGCAAGCTTTCGGAGAGCCTCTTCAACGAGTTCCTCTGTCGTGCTTGGATAATAATCGCGTTGGCTGTCGTCGAGATCATACACCCGCGCCGCCGAAATCGTCACGGTGTAGGTACGGTCTCGGTGCTGAAAAACAGCGGTATGGTTATCTAGAAACTTGCCGTTCTCCCGAGCCTTCGCCTGTGCTTGGCGGCTGACGGAATACCGCGGAATGCTGTCCCAGAGGTCGATGGCGTTCGAAAAGCGCTCCCGCTCTTCCTCCGTATTGCACAGGACATTCTGAAAGAGACTCAGCTGCGCGTTTGCGAACTCGGTAGGTTTAGCTGGCGGCTGGACGTTCGGGGTTTCTTGCGGCGTGAGAGAGGAGAATTTCTGCTCAAGAATATTCCCTGCCCTGACCAGACCTTTGCTGTTATCCCTGCGATTGTTCATCGATCTCCTTTGGGGCTGAGTTCCAAATCTAGGTGGCCGGGCTTTCCTTTTCGAGTTCGCGTCTAAGCGCCTGCAACGCCCTTTCGAGGGTCTCGCCAAGCACCCATTTGTAGCGATCGGAAATCTCATACAATCCATCGCGGGTGCTCGTTGTCACTTTCGTGTTCAGCTGAATATTGCGTCCAGTCCGATAGCGCCTCTGTTGCCGTTGTTTTGCCGATTTGATTGGCTCCCTACTCTGGAACTTAGCTCCTTCAGCAACCGCGCGTACGGCTTCGGGCGGCGGCTGTTCGGCCTTTGCCGGCTTCTGGGGCGTGAATTGTGAGAGGTCGAGATCTTCTTCGAACAATCCTGCTCGCTCAGCCATGGACTGCTACCCCCTTCGCTGCAGATTGAATCATATGAACGAATTCAGCTGCGTATTCGCGTGCGTTGGCTATGGCGTTTTCGAGCCCACCAACTTGGCGGGAATCCAGCATTTCAAGCGATCCGCCGAATGAAAACAGCGCACGGAAGGCCTCGCGCTCATGCAGGTGGGTCCGGAAGGAGGGGATGTTGTTCTTTTGAAACTCGCTCTGAACGTGGGACAGCGTTCTTGTACGAATTGCCGAACTAGTTCGCGTGTACAGAATTGAGAACGGAATAGATTTCCGGAAGGCTTTTTCCTGCTGTTTTATGAGCATGACAGCCTTGGCGGCCTGTTTGGCGTCCAACTGCGAGGCCTGGGTAGGAACGATGACCAGGTCCGCGCGGGATATCGCATAGGCCACCATCATTGACGCGGTCCCCTCGAGATCAACGATGACGAAAGGCGTTTTTTCAGCTGCCGCGTCGATCTCGTCGATGATGGTGGTTTCGGAAATATTGGCAACCACCTCGAGGTTCTCGGGAATGCCGCGCTTGGCCCATTCGGAGACCGGCTTGTTCGGGTCGGCATCGAGGATGGTGACCTTCCCTCCCCTTCGCGCAAGCTGGGTGGCCAGAATGACGGCTGCCGTCGACTTTCCTGCGCCACCTTTGGGGTTTGCAAACACAATCGTAGGCATTTGTTTGGCCGGTTGGAATGATATCACGAGCCGATAGCCGATGGCTACCATCTATCCGTCTGGTACCTAGTAGATATCCGATATCTATCGGATAATAATCAGGATGTGGATAGCTACTAGATATCTTTTTGGTTGCTGTCCACAGCGGCGATGGCCGAGTTCGCCCGGCCGAAGATCAAATACCAGGGAGTTCGGAAAGAGTCGGCATCTAAGCGGTCATGAGGGGTGAAATCCAAATTCGCCCAAAGATCTCATTTTGCTGGACTTCGATCTGACAATCGCGGGCCATCTCGAGCATTCCCAGGAACAGGCAGGACCGGCGGGAAGCCGTCGGCTGGCTTTCCAGTAGGCGAAGTCCGTCGAGTCTTCCGGCTCCGGCCGCCACCTCATTGCGAAGATAATCGATCATTTCGCTGACAGTCGTATCATCCTGCTCGACGGCGACGGACTCGCGCCAACTGCGCCGGTCTTCGCGGTGTTGCTCGGCCCAGCGAGCCAAGTCCCGCGCCTGCTGGATGAGATCCCACACACTCACAGATCCTGCCTCCTCGGGTTCGTTCGCGGCTGGCTGGGGATCTCCATCCTCGGCCGAGGCCCGTGAAAACCGTGTCTCCTCGACCGCGCGCCGGCGGGCCAGCTCGTCAGCCACCTCCTTGCGGTGTGCAAGAAGCTGCTGAATCAGGTCGTCTCGGATCCGGTCTTGCTGCGGAGCTTCGGTGACGTCGCGGGGCAGCAGCGACCGCGACTTCCAGTGGATCAGGGTAGCGGCCATGTGCAGCCACTCGATATCGAGGTTCAGATTGCGTTCCGCCGCGGCGCCGACGTATTCGAGAAAGCGGGCCATGATCGGGGCCACAGCGATGTTCTCGATCGTGACATTCTGCCGGCGAACCTCGTCCAGAAGCAGGTCGAGCGGACCCTCAAAGTCCGGAAGTTGCACCGGGGGGGGCAGGGAAGCGGTGCTACCGGGCAGCGCCATCGGAAGGCTCCGTGCCGGCGAAGAACTCGTCGCGGTTGACGCCGGCAGCGCCCAAAAACTTGGCGAGCTGCCACATCAGGTCGGCTCCGTCGTCGTACACAACCTCGAAGCGGCCGAGCCCGGTGGGTGCGACTCGCCGCCAGGAGATGGTATTCGGCAGATCCTGCAAACGCGTGCAGCGATCCTCGGGCGCTCGGGAGGTGACGTGAAACTGACGGGCTGCGGCCTCGGCGCGCGCGGCGGTGAGCTGCTTGACCACATCGTGGCGCTGGCGGAGGAACGCCGCATACGTGCTGCCGGAGCCAATCGCTTGGAGCTGCGCCAGCAGCGCGGATCGGGGCAGGGAAAGGGCATTATCCCGGTCCTCGGCGCCAAACTTGTGGAGCAGCCGGATGCTGTCGCGCTCGCTCGAGCAGAAGATCGTCTGCATCTCCTTCCGGCCGATCCAGTCGAGACCAGTCGACTGGCGGACCACTTCAATGATGGCGTCGAGGCGTTCGAACCAGTCGGGGTGGCGGGCCATAGCGTCTCAGAAACCGCACCGAACAGTGATTTAGCACGATTTCCAGCTTTCGGGACCAGTCTACACGATATGGCAAAGTTCTGTCACCAGAGAATCGAAGCGTTTAAAAAAACCTATGATAATCTCAGTTATCGACGGCGATTCTGCTGTACAATCTTTTTTGGCTGCTTTTGCCCAGCGCGCCCTGTTCTGCCACTGCGGCCGGGATTTCCCCTGGACCGCCGGCCTCTGCCGCTCCTGCTATCGGGCCGCCGCCCACTCGCGGCAATACTTCTCCGGCCTGCGTGGGGAAATTTTGGAGCGCGATGGCCACCAGTGCCGCGCCTGTGGGTCGGCCGACCGGCTCCATGTCCATCATCGTAAGCCGGGCGTCAACGACCGCGACTGGCTGATTACAGTCTGCGCAGGCTGCCACGCCCGCCTCCATCGCCTCGCCGCGCTCCGGATCTGGATACCGGAATTGCTGGTCGCCCTGTGGATCGAGCAACACCCGGGGGTCGCGGTCCAACTCCAGCTTCCCGTGGCCGCATGAGCGACGTTGGCCGCACGGCGCTTGTGCGCGCGGAAAGAGACGAGGCCTGGACCCGCATCAAGAGCCTGGTCCTCGACAGCGTGACTTCCCCGCATTCCAAGCGCGCCTACGAGCAGGCGCTCGACGCCTTCGAGCGCTGGTGCGCCGAAACCGGCGCCGCCGGATTCACCAAGGCAACCGTGCAGGGATACCGAAGCGCGCTCGAAGCGGCGGGCCTGGCCGCCTCGTCCATTAACGTCCGACTCAGCGCCATCCGCAAACTGGCGGCGGAAGCGGCTGATAACGGATTGCTGGCGCCGGAGGTGGCCGCCGCCGTCTCGCGCGTCCGCGGCGCCAAGCGCCACGGGGTCAGGGCAGGGAATTGGTTGACGCTCGAGCAGGCCGAACGGCTGCTGGATCTACCCGACGTGAAAACCAAAAAAGGAAAGCGCGATCGCGCATTGCTCGCCCTGCTGGTGGGCTGCGGCCTGCGCCGGCAGGAGTTGGCCGGACTGCGCATCGAAGACATCCAGCAGCGCGACGGCCGCTGGTGCATCGTCGACCTGGCCGGCAAGGGAAACCGCATCCGGACTGTTCCCGTGCCGCACTGGGCGAAGGCTGCCGTGGACCACTGGCTGGCCGCCGCCGGATTTCATACGGGCCCGGTGCTCGGCGCCGTGAACAAGGGCGACCGCATCACGGGGCAGGGAATGAGCGCCCAATCCATCTATGAGGTTGTGGAAGCCTACGGCAGCGAACTGGGCGCGTCCCTCGCTCCCCATGATGTGCGCCGCACCTTCGCCAAACTTGCCCACAAGGGCCGGGCGCCGCTCGAACAGATTCAGATTACGCTGGGCCACGCCTCGATTCAGACGACGGAACGGTATTTGGGAGTGGAACAGGATCTTGCGGATGCACCCTGTGATCACCTCGGAATCCGTATCCGTGGCGGTGCGTGACGAACCGCCGGCTGATGGTGCGCGGTCGGTGGAAGACTCCGTTACGATGCGCCACGTCACATTGGGCTCAGCCACCCCTGGGCATCTAGAGTTCCAACACTTCTCGGACGCCCTGTTCGACTGCCTGTAAATCTTCGGACGACAACTCTCCCAGGTGGCGGTCGAGTCGTTGTTTGGCGATCGCCCGGATCTGATCGGTGACCGCGACTGCGTCCCGACCGTCGCACCGCACGGGAATCAGCAACGGAGCACTCGGCTGGGGCGAACTGGACAGCGGGATAACCACCACAGTTCGGCGTAGCCGGTTGAAAACATTGCCGGACAGGATTACGCACGGCCGGGTCTTGGCGATCCCAGAGCCCATAATCGGGTCCAGACGAACCCACCAGATTTCGCCGCGCCGCGCCTCTACCATGGTTCCTGCATGGCGTCGAATTCACCTGCCAGAGCATCGAAAGACGCCTCGATCGTGCGAATATCGGCGGAGTTGTTTGCCACTTTGCAAGCGCGGGCGAGTTGTTCATCACGCTCCCGAAGCTTAGCCGCAATCGCTGTAGCCACATATTGTGAGCGATTGCTCGTCGGGACGCGGCGCAGGAACTCAATGGCTAAATCTTGCGGCAACGTAAACGTAAACTTTTGAGTCGCCATATAACCATACTACCAGAGCGGCATACTTCCATGAATGCATGTCGGCGGTCATATAGTTATGTCTTCGTCCGCAAGGAATCAGCTCAGGGCTGCTCCTTCGCGCTCGGCGATCGCGCATGACGGTGCGCTGGCAACCCTGGATCGGGGAATTGCGCCGCTCGCGCGAGCATTTCCCGACCGTCTGGAACTCGTCTGCGGTAACTGAGTTGCCGGTTGTTTAAACTGGAATTTCCTTGCGAATCGCACTTCTGCAGATCAATCCTACCGCTGGCGACATCGGCGGCAATTCCGCCCTGATTGTCGACGGCGTGAGACGGGCGCGCGAACAGGGCGCCGATCTCGTTGTTACCCCTGAGCTTGCGCTGATGGGCTATCTGCCCCGCGATCTCCTGATGAGCCGTGGCTTCGTGAGCAAGAGCTGCGAGGAGTTGGAACGTATTGCCAGGGAATTGAAGGATGCCCCACCGGTGCTGGTGGGAGTCGCGACACCGAACCCCGCCGAAATGGGCCGGCCCCTGTTCAATAGCGCCGTGCTCCTCCGCGACGGCTCCGTGGGCGAGGCGTTTCACAAGACCCTCCTGCCGACTTACGACGTTTTCGACGAGGACCGCTACTTCGAGCCCGCAGCCGAGCCCGGTGTGCTCGAACTCGACGGCTGCAAACTCGGCATCAGCATCTGCGAGGACGTCTGGAATGACCGCGACTTCTGGCAACGCCGCCGCTACCACCACGACCCTATCGAGGTGCTGACCCGGAAAGGCGCGCAGGCGATCGTCAACCTCTCGGCGTCGCCGTTCACCGTTGAAAAGCAGGCCCTGCGCGAGCGGATGCTCAGCCAAATGGCCCGAAAGTACGGCCTGCCGCTCATGATCGTAAACCAGGTCGGCGGCAACGACGACCTGATCTTCGACGGCCGCAGTGCCGCCTTCGACGAAGGCGGCCGCCTCTTCGCCCGGGCCCGCGGCTTCACCGGCGATCTTCTCATCGTCGACCTCACCCAAAGAACGGGCATAATCGCCGAGGACGACTTCACACCCGAGCCCGAAATTTGGAACGCGCTGGTGCTTGGCGTCCGCGATTACGCGCACAAGACACACTTCCGCAAGGTGCTGCTGGGCCTCTCCGGCGGTGTCGATTCGGCGCTCACGGCGGCGATCGCGGCCGATGCTATGGGCCCTGAAAATGTGCTCGGCGTCATGATGCCATCGGTCTACTCGAGCGAAGGCAGCGTCACCGATTCGGAGGCGCTGGCGCGGAATCTCGGGATCCGGACTCTGATGCTGCCCATCTCGCCGATCATGAAGACCTACGACGCGACCCTCGCCGATGCGTTCAGCGGCCTGCCGCCCGATGTCACCGAGGAAAACATCCAGTCGCGCATCCGCGGCAACCTGTTGATGGCGCTCTCCAATAAATTCGGATCGCTCCTGTTGACCACCGGCAATAAATCGGAGATGTCGGTGGGCTACTGCACGCTGTATGGCGACATGAACGGCGGCCTGGCAGTGATTGCCGACCTGCCGAAAATGATGGTGTACCGCGTCTCGCGATGGCGGAATCAACGCCGGCCGCAGATCCCGGAGACGATTCTCACCAAGGCGCCGTCGGCTGAGTTGCGGCCGGATCAGACCGATCAGGACAGCCTGCCGCCTTACGATCTGCTAGACCGGATTCTCGAGCTGCATGTCGAACAGTCGCAATCGGCCGAAGAGATCATCGCGCAAGGTTTCGACGAAGGCACGGTTCGCCGCGTGCTGCGCCTGGTGCGGATGGCGGAGTTCAAGCGGAAACAGGCCGCTCCGGTGTTGAAAGTGACCTCGCGCGCATTCGGCACGGGATGGCGCATGCCGATCGTTCGCCAGGAATAGACGCAGCCTATCGGGCCGCCGCGGCTTCGGCGATCAGGTTTGCCGCCACGTAATCTTCATACTCGCGGTAATAATCCGCCTCGTTAAAGTACTGCGAGGTGAGCACGAGGCAAACGGACCCAGCGTCGAAGTTTTCCTCTGCCGCCCAGATCATCGGCGGAACGTACAATCCTTGCCACGGCCGATTGAGATGAACATGCCGTCTGTCGACGCCGTCGTCCAGCAGGATATCGAAGCTCCCCGACAAGCAGATCACTACCTGTTCCAGCGTCCGATGGGCGTGAGCGCCTCTCGATTCGGCCGTTGGGATGTCATACAAATAGAAAACGCGCCTGATCTCGAAGGGGATATGGCGCTCGTTTTCGATGAAGGTCAGGTTTCCGCGGGGATCGGCGATCTTGGGGAACTCGATGATTTTACAGGCTTCAATTTTCATCGAAGGGAACGTATCGGCGCGGCACGGAACAGGATAGCACGGCAGGCGCGGCCGGGCCCGGAGCTCAAATCGCCTGGCGCACGCTTGCGGCGACCTTCGCTACCTCGTCGTCGCGCATCTCGGGAAAACACGGTAAGGTCAGGACCTCACCACAGCAGACTTCCGTCACCGGCAGCGCGCACGCGGAGGACGCTGTGCCGCGAGCGCATTCCTGGCGGTGGTCGGGGATGGGGTAATGAATATCGGTGGCAATTCCCTGGTTCGCCAGTGCCGTCCGGATCCGATCACGCTTCGGCGTGCGGATCACGTAAAGGTGGGCCGCGTCGTTTTCACCGGCGACCGGTGGAAGGCGAACGCCCGCGCCGTCCAGCAGTTCCGAATACAGAGCGTTGATCGTTCTCCGGCGGCGATTCCAATCGTCCAGGCGCGGTAATTTGACCGAGAGAATTGCCGCCTGCATCTCGTCGAGGCGGCTGTTGCGGCCATGTCCTGCGCGGCAGTCATACTTCTGCGTCCACCCGTACTGCCTGAGGGCCCGGACCCGTTCGGCAAGGCTGGCATCGCTGGTGATGACGGCGCCGCCATCGCCGAGCGCGCCGAGATTCTTCGTGGGATAGAAGCTGAAGCAGCCGAGCTGCCCCCACGCGCCGGCGGCCCTTCCGTCCATCCTGGCGCCATGCGCCTGCGCGCAATCTTCGATCACGGGAATATGGGCCGCGTCCGCGATTGCCCGCAACGCCGGCATATCCGCCATTCGCCCGTAAAGGTGTGTCGCGATGATCGCGCGGGTCCGGGAGGTGATTCGCGTCTTGAGGACCGCCGGATCCATCGACATCGAATCGGGGCGGACGTCGAGATAGACCGGGTCCGCGCCGGTGCAGCGAATGGCCGCCGTTCCGTACCCACCTGCGTTGGCGACGGTAATCACCTCGTCGCCGGGTCCGATCCGGAGCGCGCGCAGCGCCAGTTCCAGAGCGTCCGTGCCATTGCCGACGCCCACGCAACGCGCGACTCCGCAATAGGCGGCGAACGACTCCTCGAAGGCGCTGACCTCCGCGCCGAGAATGTACCAGCCGCTCTGCAGCACCGTCGTGAGCCGGCTTTGGATGTGCGGCAGAAGCGGGCCGTTATGGCGACCCAGATCGTTGATGAGAAGCCGCTTAGCTTCCTTAAACTTCACAATGAAAAGAACGGTTATTATAGCTTGGCCGTCACACATCGCCGTCTGCGCGCGAATTAAGGCGCGAAGTATCCGAACATGTCCAGCACGAGCCGAGTGGAATTGCTGGGGAAGGCGCTGATACTCCCGTTGGATGTAGGGACGATTGCCAGGTTCGATGTGACCGCCGCATCGAGCGCATTGAGTGTCGCCACGGTCGGCTGGCTTTGCCCTTGCGGCCATAAGGTGAGATATCCCAGCGGTCCTGACGGAACCACAGTTGCACTGAACACGTAAGCCTGCGCCCCGGGCGGAACGCCGCAATTGTCACCCGCCGGCACATCCCGCGGCGTGCCCCCTGGTTGACTCGCATCCAGCGCACGGCAGGCCGGCATGGTGTAAAGAGACAGAGCTCCGGCCGCGGCGGCCGCGAAATAGCCCGTGATGTCGATCACGAGGTCGGTGTCATTGCTGGCGAAGACGGTGATCGCGCCGCTGCTCCCTGCCGGCACGATGGCGGCATTGGCGGTGACGGCGCCGGTGGGCGCGTTGAGTGAAGACACCGCCGGCTGGGCTTGACCGGCCGCCCAGGCGGTCACATAGCCGAGGGATCCTTTGGGAACGGCTGTCAGGTTGAGCGAGTAGGCCTGGGCGGATGCCGGAATACTGCATCCCGAGGCGAGGATCGGGAAACTGCGGCTCTTACCGCTAGCCAGTGACGGGCCGCCCAGCGAGGCTGTGCCGTTGCGGGTATCGGCGACGCGGCAGGGTGTAATTGGATAAAAGGCGAGGGCGCCAGAGTCAGTGGCCGGCACGAAATAACCGTTGATGTCAAGCACGAGATCGGTGGCATTGCTGGCAAAAACATTGATCGCGCCGCCGGTTCCGGACGGCACAATGGCGGCATTCGATTTGACACGCCCGTCCAAAGAATTGAGCGTGGAGGCGAAGGGTTGAATCTGGCTCGCGGGCCACACAGTGACATACCCGAGCGGGCCGGCGGGCACTACCGCCACATTCAGGGAATAGGCCTGAGCCGTAGACGGAACGCCGCAGGCGCTGTTGGGAATTGTGAAGCTGCGCGTTGCGCCGCCGGCGATTTGGGGACCGCCGAACGGACCATTTGCAGTGCGGGTATCGGCGACGCGACAAGGAGTGATGGGAACAAAACGTAGCGCCCCCGCCGAAGCCGCCGTGCTGAACCACCACGTTGCGGAGCTGCTGGACAGACTCCCGTTCTTGGCGACGATCCGCCAGTAGTAAGTCGTCGATGCGAGCAAGGCGGGCGTGTACAAAACGGCAGTAGCCGGGCTCGGCGGATTTGGAAGAGTGGCGGCGAGTGGCGGCGGCGAAGAGTTCCCGAAGTAGACTTCGTATGAGCTTGCTTCCGGCACGATATTCCAGTTTAAGGTGGTCGTCAGCGACAAGCCTGTATTTCCATTGGCCGGCAAAGTGAGGACCGGCTGGAACGCCACGAGGCTCACTGTCGCCGTCGCCGATTTGCTGCTATCCGCGACGCTCGTCGCCCTCACGATTACCGTCTGCTGCGTCGCGACGCTTACCGGCGCAATATATAGCCCGGTGCTGGAGACCGTCCCCGTGTTCGGGCTCAGGGACCACGTCACTTCGGTATTCGGCGCATTTGCCACCGTCGCGGAAAACTGCTGCGCCTGAGCTCCATAGAGCATGCTGGTCCCCGGTGTCACGGTCACGGTGAGCGGCGGATACAGCGTCACTGTTGCTGTCGCCGACTTGGCCGCATCCGCGACACTGGTGGCGCGCACCGTCACCGTCTGCTGTGTCGCGAGGCTCGCCGGCGCGGTATACAGACCCATACTCGAGATCGTCCCTACGCTGGGGCTCACCGACCATGTGACCGCCGAGGCGTCCGCCACCATCGCCGTGAACTGCTGCGTTTGCGTGGCGTAGAGAACCGCCACTGCCGGGCTGACACTCACCGGCACCATGGTGGCGTCCAGATTCAGCTTGCCTATGAAGGCGCTATAATTGCCGCCGTTGATCGTCTGAAAGCCGTTGGCCACGGGAAAATTCGGCGACAGCGTCCAGCCCGCGACATAGATGTTCGACAGCCCATCGACGGAGATAGCCGTGGCGTTATCCGCGCCCGCGCCTCCGAGATACACCAGCGCTGCGACGGCATCTCCCGTCGGAACCAGCTTGAGGATGAACGCGTCGAATATGCCGGTCGGCGGACTTGTCGAGCCGAGAAGCGAGGCTAGATTGGACGACGTGGTCTGCCCCGCGATGTAGGCGTTCCCGCTTCCGTCCACCGCGATCGCATTCGCGATGTCGAGATTCACCCCGCCGATGTAGGTGCTGTAAATCAGCGCGCCCGCTGCGCTGAATTTTGCCACGAAGACGTCCTGCCAGCCGGCATTCGTCGACTGCGCCGCCGCGCGAATTGGAAAGTCGATCGAGCTGGTTTCGCCCGTAACGTAGGCGTTTGCCTGCGCGTCCACCGTGATTCCGTGTCCGGTCTCGGCCGAGCCGAGCATTCCCGCGCTCCCACCCAAGTATGTGCTGAAGATGAGCGAGGTCCCGGCCGCGGACAACTTCGCCACGAAGGCGTCCTGCCCGCCGGCAAGCTGCGGCTGATACGCGCTCACCACGGGGAAATCGCCCGAATAGGTCGACCCCGTGACGAACGCCGATCCGCTGCCGTCCAGCGCGATTCCCGTCGCGTGATCCTCTTCGGACCCGCCCAGGTAAGTACTATACAGCAGACCCGAACCATCGGCCGCGACCTTTGCGATAAAGGCGTCCGTCCCGCCGCGGCTGCTTTTCTGGTAACCGGTGGCGGACAGGTTTGTGGACGTTATATCCACTGCGACATAGGCGTTGCCGGCGGCATCCACGGCGATTCCGTTTGCCACGTCCGAACCGTTACCGCCCAGGTATGTGCTATATACCAGGGCGTTGCCTGCCGGATTCAGCTTCAGGACGAACGCGTTCTTACCGCCCGCCAGTTTGGTTTGCAGCGCGGCGCGAACGGGGAAATTCGAAGACGTTGTGGAACCGGCTACGTATGCCGCGCCGGAGCCGTCCACTGCGATTCCGTAGGCGCGGTCGTCTGCCCTGCCTCCGATGTAAGTGCAGTACACTAATGCGCTGCCCGCCGCATTCAGCTTCGCGACGAATACTTCGTTGCCGCCGCCGCTGGAATTCTGTTCCGCATTGGCTATTGGAAGATCGGACGAAGACGTGAACCCGGCCACATAAGCCGCGCCGGTCGAATCGACGGCCATCGACATGGCAGCGTCCGAGCCGGAACCTCCCAACAGTGTGAGATACGAGAGCACCGGGTCGATCACCAGCGGGAGGGAGCGGTCGTAACCTCCGACAAGGAAGCTCACGATGTCGCCGTTGACCTGGAATCCCCCTTGCACCAATACCCGCGCGCCATCCCGCTCCTGGTAGATGACGGGCGTCGATTCGCGCAGCGCGTGCCGCCCCGCGTGGATCGATAGCGAGCCATCGCTTTCGAGCTCGAGGCGGCCGGCGCCCCCATAGCGCAGCCGGATGCGCGCCGGATCCTCGCCAGGCGCCACAAGGAATTCGGATTTGATGTGAGGGCCGCTTCCCCGGTACAACACATCGATGCCCTGGTAGAGGTCGCGGTACGCCACTCCGTCGAGGAGGGGAACGCCGGTTCGCCACGCCTCTTCGCGACCGATCAGGAAATTCGCCGTCCCGGATGCTTGACCGGTAGCTTCGATCCGGCGCGGACCCGTCGCGCCGATAAATTCGATGCGTAGCGATGCGCCCGGCATTTGAAAGCGGGCCTCGTGCGAGCTGAAATACGCGTTGAGTCGCGACCCCTTCGCCAGGAATTGAACGTCGGCATGCGCCTGTCCTCGATTGGGAACGAAGATCGCCGGCAAGGAGTCTCCTCCGCCGGCCGCGGCGCCCTGCAGCGCTGCTACCCCGAGCCAGAACAAAGGTATTGCATGCACCACAACTCCCTTCGGCGGTTCTGCAGGATAGCTTTAGCGCGTCCCTGTCCGTGTCTCGCCACGTGCAGCGTAGAAGGCGATTCGCACGATTTCCTCTTCTATTCGAGGTAGACCCAAAACAGCGCGCGTCGGATGTGGGGGGGCTCGCCGGTAGCCGAAATGATGACAGAGCACGTCGACGCTTTCCCCTATGTCGTGCAGCGCTTTGAGACGGTCGTGCTCAGCCATGTGGTTAATTGAGCCGGGTAATAGCTGGAAAAACGGGCAGGCAGTCGATCCTGGGTCCAATTCGCCGTGGGCACGGAGCATGGATAGAGAAGGGCTTACAGACGGGCCGCTAGCGAGATGAGCTCGATTTCCCTCAGGGTAGCGCCCAAATTCACAAAAACGCTCCGGTAATGCAAGCAGATGATCTCTTGCGGAGGTGGCGGCGGTCTCGAGGAGCAAGGGGATTAGATTCTTAGATCGAAGATGTAACGACGAATACTTCAACAGTATGACTCCAGAGTGCTTCTCCACCAATCCCAGGATACGAGCGCGACGGTATATGTGAGGGCTGATCGTCGCCGATAGCGCGAGCAGCCAAAGGCTGAATCGCCATCGCTCGTTGTTTTTCCCTTGGGGGCGAGCGTGCATCGTTGTTGTACACTACAAAAACGGCTCAAGTATTTGCGAATGCTGATCTTCTACTCGAAATCCGTACCGGCTAATGATCCATCGTTCTGGCCTGATTACTGGCAGCACGAACCGAACGAATTCAATGAGAATTTCATGCCGGAATATGCGTTATTCCGGCGACATGTCCAGGCGGGCGCGAAAGTGTTGGATGCCGGTTGCGGAACGGGGTTCGCCACCCGCGCCATGCTCGCGCAGGGATACCACGCCGTTGGCATCGACTTCGACGAGCTTTCCGTCACACGGTCCGCGCGCGAGCGCGGCTATTTTCCGGCGGCCGTTGCTGATGTTACCCGTCTGCCTTACGGTAATGGCGTTTTCGACGCTACTTTCATCTGTAGTGTCGCCGAACATGTGCCATCGGGCGCGCAAACCGCTATCCGGGAATGCGCCCGCGTGCTAAGGTCCGATGGGACTATCGTGGTTACATTGCCATACGTTAATGTTGTTCGCAGGCTTTATGCGCCGTTCTACCGCATTGCCGCGAAGGTTCGGGCCCGGCACGCCCCTTTGAAGTTCAACCAGTACGTTTATACACGGCGTGAGGTCATTCGCCTGCTGCAGGAGTCCGGCTTCGATGTTGTCGAGTGTCGCCGCAGCCATTATATGACGGTTCTTTTGCGTATCCCGGGGGTTAAGACTCTCCAGCGGCTGGCGTTTGGGACCCCGGCCGACGCCCGCCCGGCGACCTCGATCAAAACCGCGCAAGCGGCCGCACCGTCTCGGCGCGGACTGAAAGCGACGCTGAAACCCGTCGCCGAAGGACTCCTCAACGCTGTCATTCCCAATCGCCTGACGGTAGTTGCCAGAAAAACGGCCTGAAGCTCGGCTGGTTTCTTCCGCTCCAGTACTCCCCTGGGCAGGGGTTTTCAAGCCCAAGGCTTTATAATGTACAAGGTATCCCTTCTATGCCACGCCGAATTTTGTTTCTCCTGGGAATTGAATGTTTTGCGGCGGGCGTCTGTATCACCCAACCGTTTTTCGGCACGCTCTTCCTTGTCCTCCTTGTGTTTACCCGCCCACAAGACGACCGCCCGAATATGGTCCAGTTACATTATCAGGGTGTGATTTTTCTCAGCGTTTTATTAGGGACTCTCTGCCGTTTTGATCTGGTGCAGGCGCGCGTCGGCCGGGCATTTAGGGGTGTCAGGTTAATGTTTTTACTGCTGGTGATCATGTGGCTCTCCGCCATGGCCAACGGCTACACGCCCCAGTCTGCGTATCAGGTCGGCGAATTCGCAACGCTTACGCTATTTTGTTCGATTCTGGTCCTCTGGGTCGATTCCCCCCAACGCTTTGCGCTAACCGTCGGCACCTTGGTCTGCAGCGCCATTTATCTCGTGCAACTCGTTATTCGAAATCCCCGGATGATTCAGGAGCAAATCGGGGGCGAGCAGTTCGAGCGGGTGTTCTTTCGGGCGCTTGTAAACTGGGGCAATCCGAATTTTCAGGCGATATTCATGATCATCGCCATCTATCTGGCGCTTTCGCTGTTTGCCGCGAATCTCAGAGTGTGGATGAAACCGGCTATCCTTGGGGGGCTGGTGGGGTTTGTATATGTCTTCCTGAAATGCCAATCGCGCGGCGCGACCCTTGCCTTAGTGATCAGCTTTCCCGTTTTTTGGCTCTTTCAGAAGAGAAAAGCGCTTATCGGGGGGGCGACTGTTGCCCTGCTGTTTATCGGCTTCGCGTTTTTTGCGCCCGAAACTTATATCACTCGCCTGCTTACCATCGTAAATTACGAGCAGGACACCTCCGCGACTAGCCGTCTGGAACTCTGGAGCGTCGCTATGGACCTCATCCGGGCCCATCCGCTGACCGGGATCGGTCCTGGCAACTTCCGAATGTATACCTTCAGCAGCCAACATAATTCCTACCTGCAGACCGCCAGTGATATCGGCGTCCCGGGTCTCATAGTGTACGTCAGCTGCTTGGCTTTTGGCTTGTTTCATGCCTTTTCGGCCCGCAACTGGGCCGGTCCGAAACGAAACAATATCCCGGTGGTGTTTTCTCTTGCCGGCGGCCTGGCTGCGTCTATCGTCGCCATCATCGTCCAAGGCTTCTTTACCGGGTTTGCGTTCCGCGAATTCGTCTATACGAGTCTGATCCTGAGCTTTATCGCCAAGTGCATCGCCAGGGAGTATGTCGCTCCCGCGGTGACTGTCGCGCCTGTCGGCGCAACCACCAGCAGGTTTAAACCGGCATTCACCGCCGCCGCCACTCTCATAGGTGGCCACCAGACCGTCAATCTCGCACGCGCGTCTTACACTCAGGCTCAGGCTGGCGCCCAGCGCCTACGTCACTCCCCGGATCGGCGCGGCACGTAGCGTCGCGGGTCTGGATCGACAGGCGGTCGCCTGTCGAAAAAGCTCCCGGACGCGCTCGGGGCGAAGTGCTCCTCACCAGTTGTCGCCGCCCGAACGGCCACAACCTTCGTGCCAACCTCTGACAGCAGCCCCGGCAGAATAGGCTTTTCATATTGCCCTGAAAGCGGCGGAATTCGCCGTGGGCGTGAAGGATTCGAATCGCCGGCATCCGCAACGCTGGGCTCGCCATGGTCTCGTGCCAACCGCGCGGCAGGGTACCCAGTGTGGTGCTATACGACAGCCGCCGGCTCCAGAGCCGCCGCTGCCCGGAATTGTCAGATAGGTGCTATGCGTACTGAGCTGGCACGACTTTGAGCACCTTGTTACTATCTGCCCCGGGTGTTACCCGAGGTAAACGTAAACTATGTTGACATTCTACGCCAAATCTATTTCTGCTAGTGATCCAGCGTTCTGGGCTGATTTCTGGAAGTATGAACCGACCGTGAAGTTTATGTCGGAATATCGCGTATTCCAGCGTTACGTCAAGGCGGGTGCTAAGGTGTTAGATGCGGGTTGTGGAACCGGGTTCGCCACCCGCGCCATGCTCGCACAGGGCTATCGGGCGGTTGGCATCGACTTCGACGAGTGTTCCGTGACACGTTCCGCACGCGAGCTCGGCTATTTTCCAGCGGCGGTCGCCGATGTTACCCGCTTGCCTTACGGCAATCGCGTTTTCGATGCTGCTTTTATCTGTGGCACCGCCGAACACGTGCCATCGGCGCAAACCGCTATCCGGGAATGTGCCCGGGTGCTAAGGTGGAACGGGATCATTGTCGCTACATTGCCATACGTTAATGTGGTTCGCAAGCTTTATGCGCCGTTTTACCGTATCGCCATCAAGGTTCGCGCCCTGCGCGGCCCTTTGAAATTCGACCAATACGTTTATACGCGGCGCGAGATCGTTCGCCTCCTGCAAGACGCCGGCTTCGAGATCCTCGAGTGCCGCCGCAGCCACTATATGACCGTCCTTTTGCGTATCCCGGGCTGTAAGAGTCTCCGCCGGCTGGCGTTTGGGCCATCCGCCGACGGCCGCGCGGCGGGAGCGCCCAAAATCGCGCAACCGGCTGCACCGTTTCAGCGGAGGTTGAAAGCGGCGCTGAAACCCCCGGCCGAGGGACTCCTCAACGCTCTGATCGCCAATCGCATGACGGTGGTGGCCAGAAAAACGCCCTAACCTTCGGTGTTCGACCCCCCCCCCGGCTTTCTTGCGATCGAGACGTCCGTAGTCGCTACCGCAACACCATGCTCCCTGATGTAGTAGCCCGTCCGCCGATTCGACCCTCGGGCGTGACTGTAGCCACTACACCGACGGTAAAAGTTCCGCCCTCCGTCTCCGTAAATGTTAGGGCACCGCTGGAATCTGTCGTAGCGCTCCCCAGCAGCGTGCCGCTTTGTAACACCGGGTAGGTAGCCGCCGCAGCTAGGCCCGTCACCACGTGCTTCCCACCGCCGCTGTGGCTGGCCGTGTAGGACACACCTGCCGAGCCGGCCGATTCCGTGAACATCGCGACGAACGTCTCAATACCGTCCGTAACTTGCGCTCCGTGCCAGCCGGCGGCCGAAATGACGGCCGTTGTTGGTCCGCTTGAATCGGAAGTAGACGTCGGCGTGAGCACGTTCAGGAAGTAATCGGTTGCGGCCGATACGGACGGCTTGAACTCCACGCGCCATTGTGGCTGTGCGGCGGCCTGTAGTAAGTCTTGTGCAAACCGCCACATGCTCGCTCCTGAGCTGCCCTGCGGTCCTGATTGATCCACCCAATACCCGTATTCACAACCGCTGTGCTTGTAAATCACTGGCGCAGTCAGATTGTTTGCATTTGCGCCGATATGGCTCCACCCCGAACCAGACCACCACCATGCAGAGTTGCCGCCGTTCGCATCCGTCTGGTAAAACATTTGCCCAGCGAAAGCGCCCGCGCTGGACGGCGCGCCCGCGCCCGTATTTCCGAAAACCGTAGAGAACGATTGCAGGCTTGAGGTGTTCCACGGAGTGGCTCCTATATTGAGGGTCACGTGGTCAGCGTCTATTATGCTGCCGACCGTGAACGAGTTCGTATCCAGGAGCCAGTTGGGATGTGCGCCGAAGGAGTTGTATCCGGTCGAACTGGTCGACGAATAGGTCCCGACGTCAATCCCAATTCGCTCCCCAACCGTCAGGCCGTGGGCGGGGATCGTGAAGACGCCGGGGTTCGCGTTCGTAGCAGCGGTGATCGTCAGCGGCAAACAGGTGTTCCCGCCCACCGTCCGCAGATTCGGCGCTGCCGGAAGCAACGAGTGGACGTAGAGCCGCCCCGTCCCGTTGTCGGCCCGCATCACGGATGCCGAGACGGTGTTAATGCCCGCCGATGCCGCAGTCCAGGAGTCGGTGACCTGTGGCGCTCCGACCGTGTGCAGTAGCCAAGACTTTGAAAACGTCACGTCGGTCGAAACCACCTTGTCAAAGATGATGATCGGATCGATGCTGCCGGACACCGGCTGGAAATGCACCACGTCGCGCACAACCCCGCCGCTCGTTGGAGTTTTCGCGTGGACGTTATCCCCCAACCCCGAATAGCTGTTTGTGTAAGCCTTGCTGATGTCCACGCTGACACGCTCGTAGCCCGATCCTGCGGTGAGTGTAGGGAATGCAATGTTCTGCACCTCGTTGTAGGCCGCGCCGTACGTGGGGTCCGTGTAAAGCGTCCCCGACCAAGCACGCGAAAGATTGAATTCGCCAACTGAGAACGGCGGGTTCAAACGGCGCAGCGTAGTCCGCTGCCCGCCGTCGTTCGTGATTTTCAGCGGATCGCCAAAATCATCGGTGGTGGTTCCGCAGCTCGCGGACTTGTCGGCCCAGCAGTCTGTTGGGTCATAGACAGTGATCGTATTCGCTCCGATGCTCCGCTTCATCCATCCGGTGTAGACCGGCGACCCCACAGTCTCGTAATTGGACGGGGCGGCCAGATAACCGCTTTTGTAGAGAGAAAATCCTCCCGCGTCCTGCTTTCGGTGGTACACGCCCTTGAGACTTCCCGTTAACGTGAACATCGTGTCCGTTGGTCCCCACCCGGAGCGGATCACAACGTCTGTGCCGAAGCGCCTGGACAAGGGTAAGTCGGTCAAGTCATGTGCCCCTGGGCCATTCACGTAGGGGTAGAAGATCAGCTTCCACGCGAGGCCAGCCACCGAACATCCGTCATTCCAACTGTTGATCCCCGTTGACATCATCCACACGAAATGTGGATCTGGGAAGCGATCATTGATGATTGACAGACCAATATTGTCGCGTCCCGCGTACGGCTTGAGGTTTGCGGATTCACCGAAGCTTGCCAAAGTCCCAGCCGGGTCTCGAAGGTACAGGCGGTACATGCCCGCGTTCTTAACCGTGGAAAACTGCGTGTTCCAGAGATCAGCGCTCCTGGCCGTATACGAATCGTACGCTTCGATCGCTCGCAAAATGCGCAGGGCCGCGGCCCGCCAGTAAGTGGAGCCCTCCCAGTTCATCGCGCCTTCTGTGAGCGCGTCGATGCTGGCCTTCAAGTTGTAGGTGTACGACTCGTTTACCGCGCTCGCGGGGCGGATGGAGATGCCTTGGTAGAGATAACCGAGACCCTCCGCAAGCATGATCGGGCCAAGCGCATCGTCGCCGTCGAGTGCGATGCCCGCTTCAAGTATCGAGCTTTCTAACCAAACGGAGTAATTGTGGAAATCGGATTCCCGCACGTTATCGGCAAACCCGCTCGAGAGCCGCGTCAGCGTGGCGCTCCAGTAGGCCGCCTTGATATACCGCACTATCTCGGAAGCCTTGCCATTAGCTGCCAGCCACGGGTAGCACCAGTCATACAAATACGCCCACGATGCGAGGGTCACGCCGATTTGGGCTGTGGCATCCACGCCCTGGTAACCGCGCGTGGCCACCATGCCGTTCGTGATGATGGTCGCATTAGCTGCCATCATCGAAAACGTTATAGTGGAACCGCTCACGCCGGTGATGGTCCTCTGGCCGCAATACGCATCGTTCGCCAGGGGACATCCCCAGACGCCGATGCCTACTCCGGCGGTCAACTCCGCGCCGGGCGTCGGGCTAACAGTAACCGTCCCGACGTTGCTGGCGACCGTGTAAGCGGTGATGTCATAGACTGGCCGTGTCGTTCCGACGGCCGTTGCGGACTTCAGGCCATTGTACAGCGCGAGGGCGTACGAGTCGGCCACTGCGTCATTGCCGACCTTGTGATACATGGCGTACGACAGGCCATACGCCAGGACGTAATCAAAACTACCTTCATCCTGATAGTTGCTGAATGCCGATGGCGTGCCGCCGGTAGGCACAATGGCGCGGAGAGTAGTCCAGTCTGCCGTAGCCGTTGCATTACCGCCATTTGCCCGAGCCGTGACCGCGCTTAGACGTCCATTGCTTCCGCCGCCCGGATAAGCGCTTGAATTCCAAGTATCTCCAATTCGTTCGTTCAGGAGCATCCGGGGGTGCGGCATGCTTGTGTCTTTGAATCCGGCCAACTGCAGAACCTCCAGTTCCGCCTGAAGCTCCAGACGGCGCGATTGCTTGAGATAGTAATGGCCGCTGTCCGGACTGGCGGTCCAGGTGTTCCCGCCGCCAAGCGAACTATTTGTGCTAACGGTGATCGTATTGGTACCGGGACCGACTACCGTATAGTAGGCCCCACCGCCTGGATCACCGAGACCAATAGCCGCGAAGAATGCCGCCGTCAAGTCCCACGCGCTACGCCCATATCCGTACGCCGTGAAGGGCGCAGGTGGGTTCGTAAAGGCGCTACACACATCCGGTGTACCTGGGGGATTTGAGCATCCGTGCCCAGTGCGGTAACTCACCATCGCCTGATAGAGCGGATTGGTTGTATCAATAGCGCTTTGCAACGCCATGAACGTTGCGCCGCCCGTCGTTATCGCGCCGTTGGTATTGCCGTTAAGCCCGCCGCCACCTACCCCCATGTCTGATCCCGCAGCATAGATCGGCACGCTTTCGTTGTGGGTAAACAGATAATTAGCTGCCGTCCCGTGCGGAGCTGACGGTGAGCCGGTATTGTCATTATAAAAGTTATACTCCGGCCCGCTTCCCGGTCCCGGTGGGTAGAAAGAGGTTGGATACCAGCCCCCCATCACTACCACTGATTTCAGTTTCCTGAACAGGGTAGCGCCGTCTGACGCGATGCCGTCCTCCCCCGCCGCCGATTGCATGAAGTACATCAAGCCCGCCAGCGGACCTACCGCGACGAGGACAACCTGCCCCGCCGTCGCTGAGTCCATAACTTGTCGGTAGACGGTGGAACTCGTCGGGAAGTCGGTCTCGCGCAGCGCCGTAATACCCAAGGCGTCGTTAGCGGCCTTAGCATAGCCGCCCGTACCTGCCGCTCCCCAGTTGCACTTGTTATATTTGCAGATCCCAACCGGAACGTTGCTCAAGCCCCCGTAAGTGAGCAGCGTTTTGCTGAATGTTCCCTGATCGGCCCACCCGCCGAACGAACGTGAGCCAAAGGTTACGTCCGCGTTTACCGCGAGAATGCGCACGTAACCTAATTGATGCAGCCGGATAAGAATAGCAATCGCCTGCGTATCGTCAATGTCTGATCCCGCGTCATGCGAGATAATGATTGGGACTGGCGTAGCGGGCTTCGGTGGAAGCCCCGCCTGTCCGAACGCCACCGCGCCTATCAGAACGAACGCTAAGAGAACCTTACGCATTAATTGACCAGACCTTTCATCTGGAAGGCAAATGTGGACGGAGCCAAATAGTTCCCGGTGCCAGTTGTTGTATTAGCTGCACCGAAGTAAAACACAGGCGACATCGACGTCGTCCCTGATGGTATATGGCTACCCAGTACTGCGTCGCAGCCGGACCCAGAGGCGCAAATAGTTTTTGCAGTGCCATCTACGGTGACGGTAACCTTGGTCAAGGCGACATCCCACGACAGTTTAACTTTGTGCCATCCTGTGGTGGCTGGAATCCCGGTAGACACCTGAGCGTCGTACACCCCGCCCGTTGTCCCGGTACGGATACCCCAATTGGGAGAAACCGAGCTGTCGTACCCCACCATCAGTTGATCGTTGCCAAAACCAATTCCGTTGTTATACGCGCCTGTGGAGCTCGAACTCCACCCGAAGGCGAACCTCATATTGGTTGCGGAACTGATGTAAAAAACCCACTGCATGTCCCAGGAATGGGACATTGCAAATGTTTTCGTGTTTGAGTTGCCATAGACATTTACCAACGTCAAAAGAGCGCTGGCGGTCGAATCGAGGGCAACCTTCATGGCGCTCGGGTGGTTCCCATCCATGTCATCAGTGACTGCCGTTTCCAACGTTACCGTGGCTGTACCAATTCTGTTCACCCACGTAAATAGTGGATTCCCGCAACCCACAATAAGATTGCCACTCCCGGTCGAAGCGCTCGATACTTGCCTGCAATCGAAATCAGTGCGCCAATTCATCACGCTCGTGTCAAATGGGTCGTAACTGCCGCCCTGGCTGAGAGCACCATAGGTTCCGCTGCCGTCATACCTGATCAACACATCCTGTCCGACGGTCTTGCTCTCCTGGGCAACGCCTACGATGCAAGTCGTGCCCGCGATGTTCCCACGACTCGTCTCGCCGCTGTCTCGCACGCGGCCGGGCGTTGACGTGCCGCCCACCAGGATGTGTCCTGCCGTGACTGTGTTGTCCGCAACCGCAGTCAAGGTTAGGCCAGGCACTACATACAACTGGAACGACGCCGCGGCCGATGCGGTGGTGGCCGCGATACCCGATCCGCAACCTCCAGACGCCGGGATTACATACGCGGTCGGATTGCTCGCGTCCTTTGCGGCGAGCATTTTTGCGGTGACACCGCCTGATCCGGCAGTCGCTGTGATGCTGATCCCACCATTGATTTGACGCGACCCGTTGATAACCTCTTGGGCTTGACACGTGAAGGCGGTCATCGCCGCGAGAATTGCGAAGTGCTGTTTCATTATTGTTCTTCCTCGGAATTGAGTTGTCAGCGCCGAAAATTCGATAGCGGGACTATCGTGACCGGAATGGGACTGGACACCGACCCAAGAGAAACCCAGTCGGACGCCGCGGTGCTCCACTGCTTGGCATAGATTTGTCCCGTAGTCCCTGGCGCTGTTTCGCGCCACGCTACCACTGGACTGCTGTTAACAATCGCGATTGACGGATGGACGGCGGAACCGCTCGCCGTGTTGACATTCAGCGCTCCCCCAAGATACGACCAAGACCCGGAGCTATATTTCGCCGCATAGACCTTCGGGCGTTGCGCCAGGGCGTAATTCCATTGCACCGATGACCGGGTTGCGGTGATGCTATTACCCTGTTCCGCCCAGGTGACGTACAGGTTTCCACCGCTATTGGTGATCTCCGGCCGGAACGCCCATCCGTTGCTTTGGTCGCGGTTGAGGTAGGCTCCAACGGTTGCCCACGTGCCACTGCCAATTGTGGACTTTCGAACGAGAAGATGACTCGCCCCGCCCGAAGCACTCTCCGCCTGCCTCTCAACGAACGCAACATATATTACTCCAGACATAACAGTGAGACTGACAGCGTGGGCCTGATGCGCAGTACTCAGGTTTACACTGCCACCTTGCGCAACCCAAGCCGACCCGTTCCAGCAGTCCACGTAGACCTGAGGGACGGTTGCCGAGGTCGTGTACGACACCGTAAATTCAGTGTGCGCCACGCAGGGATGGCCGCTGCCATCGCCGGCAATGGCCTCTGTGTCCAAGCTCTTTGCGTTCGCGCCGCCGCGATTCAAAGCGCCGCCCAACATCTGTATTGCTGAACCATTCCAGTAAGCAACATAGAGATTTTGCCAGAAAATGTTCGATGACGAACGCTCACGAAACACCCAATGGGGAGTCCCATCAACATCGGCTATCTTGCATTGCACTTGTGGCAGCACGCCGCTTACCGATGACATGCGCCCGCCATCGGTCCAAGTCGATCCGTTCCACCGCTTTACCGTAATGTGGTCGGTGGCAAACGTAGGATCATACTGCGAGTGCCAGCAGGCCCAAAGCGAACCGCCCGAATAGGCCATTGAGATATCGTCAGCCTCGACAAAACCACTGTTGTAGTTCTCCATCGAATCGTAAGCCGATCCGAGGTTCGTCTTTGTGCCGCTCGAATCCACTTTCACGGCGTATGGCTTCGCGTACGGATTACTGGCCGCGGCAACCGTCTGGTTTCCATACTCCGTCTGCCCGATATAGACGTTGGTTCCGTCGCTGGCAACTGATGGTCGATCCGCTTGCGAGTAAAGTGACGAACCAGCGTTCGTATTCCGGTTGAACGATCCCGCTGGGTAGTTGTAGCTGCGCACTAATCCGCCCGCTTTGGCGCCTTGACGATACCTATACAGAAACAGCGGCGGTGTGGCCATGTCCGGTTTATTGCCCTGCCAGATTGCGATGACTCCCCATCCCGGCAGGTATGTGGCGACGTTGCCCAAACCTACCGAATCCTCTCCAGCAGGCGGTGTGCCGGCTGGCGTAATAGCTGTTGACACCAGGGTGTTTGGGTCAATAACGAAAGTGTCGTGATAAATGGTGCATGGGCACGTTGACCCCATCGATCCGCCATGCAGAAAGAACTTGTCCTCATCCTCCATGTACTGCCACACCGCCCCCTGCCGCCAGGTTGGAACGGAACCCGTGAGAGAGCTGGTGAGGTTCTCCCATGTCAAAGCAACCGGGCTGAATCGATAAAGGCCGTCGCGGTTGACCATGTAGACCTTACTATCTGCTTTCCGGTAAGCCATCGACGGCATAGGCTCGGTCGCACTGGGACAGTTCGAGGTGCTCGCGGGGACGCACGACGGAACCACGTTTGCGGTCCAGGTGTTTGTATAGGGATCGTATATGCTGGTGCCTTTGGCAAGGTTACTGTGGTAAATGAACTTGCGGTTTACCGGATCGAATATGCCGGTTCCTTGCTCGTTCATAGAGGTGTTGCTGATGGCATACGTCCCACCGTTGTCTTTCAGCCGCCCCGCACCGGCCGAGAAGTCGTACCAGTAATCGAGAAGGTGGCGCTCGGACATGCGCCCGCCGCTCTGGGTGCCAAATCCCATCATCACGCTGAACACGGGGTCTACGCCGAACTGCTGGCCGATGTGCCCCGCTTCCGGCATGTGCTCGTCGTGCGAAGAGGAGGCGCTATCCATCAAGTTGAGCCGGTTTTCATCGAATTGGTAACAGAAGGTGTTGCGCTGAATCTCGCCGGTCAGATCGCGCCATGAGCCCCAAACCATCGCGCAATCGAGAGCCGGGACGTACTGTGCAAGATCCCAAGCGGGAAACTGCGGAGCATACGGCGGCCCGCCGTACGTGCTGCCCGTAACCTGCCCGGCGCCCATATGCACCCAGGTGTTAACCGGGATGTCCACGGTCGTGGCAGAGTTCACGCCGCCTTGATGGGTGTAGAGGTCTTCATCGACAACCGCGACACCGATACTTGCGCAACCGGATCCCGAAGTCGTCAGATGCCCGCCCGAACCGCGCTTGGGAACCGTGATGACAATCGTGCAGCCTGCATCTACGGCCGTCGTCACCCAATTGCAATCCGCTCCCTCGACGCAGTTCGTGCCGGAAGAAACCGTGGTCGGGTTGCTGGTGAATGGGCTGGTGTTGGCAGTGGTTGTATCCGTGGCGAGCTGGAAATTGAAGAACCAGTCTTCCTTCGCCGCCGAGCCAGGCGTCTGCTCGATTCGGTATTGTCCCGTTTCAGTGGGGCCGTAGTTCGGATCACCGTTGATTTGGTTCAGCGGGTTGCTGCCGAGAAAGTTGGCTTGACAGGCCGTTGCGCCGGGGTTGCAATCCGCGTAGTTCGTTCCCGCGATGTCGTACTCGTGACCGGGCCCCCCTACATTGGCCTGATTAACGGTGGTCGCACTCGGGAGGTCCGTGATGAACCCGTACAACTTCCCCGAATAGCTGTACTGCGTTGAAGAGTTCGTACAGCCGCCGGGGCAGTGAGTGATGTTGCTGGCCCATACTTGCGGCCAAAGATTCGGATACGGAGCGGCTGTAACCGTCTCAGCGCGTGCCACCGTGTAGCTTTTGCCGCCCGTGTACGACCCCAGCGTTGGCGCGTTGATCGTGTGGATGATGTCCTTTTTGACAAACGAGGAATCGGTCGAAACGATCCGGTCGTAAACCATCACGTAGGCGCTAGTTCCACGCGGGATGAACAGGACGCTACGCGTGACACTTTGCGCACGATTCGATCGGTTGCTGGTATTGGGTGTGAATTGCTGCCAGTTGCCCGTCCGAACCCCGCGGCTGCCGGTGTTGTTGTACGCAGCGGTGATGTCGATCGAGGCGTACGAATAAGCGTTGCTGGCGCCTACCGCCCATCCGATCAGTTTGCCTTCGTGAAACCATTCACGACCCCGGTCCCAACCCGCCCGATCCGCTGGGCTAGACCCGAATCCCGACAGGGCGCCGATGTTTCCGTAACCGCTTCCCGGGCGCCGCTGCCCGCCCTCGTTCGGCACGGGTAGGAAAACGTTCGGCCCGCCGGCGGGATTCGAGACCTCTATCGTCTCGGTCGGATAGTAGTCTGAGGGGTCCATGATGTTGGGGACATTGTGCGCGATGGCCTGCGCGCCGTAAAACTGCCAGGTCTGACTGCCTGCGCCCCCTATATACGTTCCGCTGCGATTCACCAGGGCGCCGTTTTTGTAGACCTGATAATCCCCAACATCCTGCGAGGGATGCGACCAGTAGCTGTCGCCGTACCGCAACGACATCACCGCGTCGTCCTCGCCCCATCCCGTGCGGAAAATCAGCGTGCCCCATCCCGGAAAGTTCTTGGTCTTTGCCAACGCAGTTCGGGCAGTTGTCGAATTTGCAGACGAGTCAGGAGTAAACCAGGGGTAAGCGGATGGTTCAAATCCATCGGGAGTCGCGCCAACCCAGTTGGTTTTCCTCACCCAACCCCGAATCGTTGGATCATTGTAGATAGCCGCGATGCCCTCGATCGAGCCTAGGTTTGCCGGAATACGGTTAACGCCGCCGCCCGAGACACCAGCAATATACTCAGGCTGAAAATAGCCGTATGCCATTGTGCCGAATTTCAGGAACGTCCAATCGGGACGCACGAGGTACATCAGCCAATAGGCATAGTTCTTGACCCACGGGAAGTCCGTCGTGAACAGCGCGGTGCCCCGCCCGCTGGCGTTCGCCCACGCGAGGAGGTTGGGCACGATGTAGGCGTTGAGTGAGTTTGCGCCGAACCCGGTGTACTGGTCCCAATCGTCATACCATGCTCCGCCGCAGTCCGGGTCGGAATCCGTGCTGGAAGCTGTACAGTATCCCGCGATTTGCTGTTTCCACACAGGCAGGACGATGTTGTAGAGCCAGTCCATCGCATAGCGCAGATGAGCCAAGCCTGTAACCGGGGAGTCTGGATATTGCACTGCCGCGAGCGCCATGATCGGCATCACGCCACGCAGGTACGGCACGTCCGAATAGGGGGAGAAATAGTAATTCCAGTTCTCCTCGCCCAACGTGCTCAAGCCATCTAACGCTGTGAGAAAATTCGCCTTATCCGTAGCGTCCAGATCGCTATACACCCAGTCGTAGGCCATCGCCACGCACAGAGGCTGGGCAGCGTTGTACATCGCCTTGATGGTTGTCAGCCACGCCGTATGGTTCGGGCCACTATTGAGACGGTCAGCCAGGTACGCCGTCAGCGTGTACCGGCAGTTACCGATTCCACCAGAATTTGTCCAAGCATTAGCCGCCGCCGCATAACCAGCGTAAGCCCCGGTTGAATGGTTCGTCGCCCAAAGAGAGTTCAAGAAACTATTGGGCGGTGAACCGATGCGAGATCCGAGTCCCGTCGCCGGATCGCGGTGTGTCAAGACATAGGCGCTAGGTATGGATGGCGCATTGTCCCCGATGCCCGCCCACCCGGTCACCGACAAAGTCACAAATGCTATTAGCAATTTGGTCATAGGAGTACTTTTCTTTTCCGCGCAACGACAGGGGATGCCCCGCCTACGTTTCCGCCTTCCCAAGCGTCTCCGTTGTTGCAATAGCCCGGTGCTCCCAATCCAGGAGCGCCCCCAGTAAGTGGGCTTGATGAGTCCGTGGTGCTGACAAATTGGACCCCATTTTTATATCCGGTTAAAGTCACAGTGGAAGTTCCGGAGGCGGTTAGTGTTATAGTGTCTCCCGTCACGATAGCCACCGGCCCGCTTGTCATAATGACCGGGCTTCCCGCTGTGGTTTTAATCAGATAATAATACGACCCGTTAGCCTCCAGTAAATAGTAGGAATCCCCTCCCGCCTGGTTTCGCACCGAAGGCCCAAAGAGGCATCCGGTGTTCATCACGACTGTCATCTGCGAATAGTGGTCTCCGCTGAAGACGTCCGCGTTCCAATACATTGCGCCGTAGGTCCCTGCATAGTGATAGGCGGCAGCGCTTCCGTATATCTGCCAGTCGAGCGTCGCCCCGCCCGTCTTTGTCCAAGTTGTCCCAACGGTGGCGCGGTTGAAGTTATCTGTCGCGGGGAGTGCAGCCTGTGCTCTAGGGAGTAGCAAAAATAGGAGAGCCAACTCCATCGCCATGAGTTTTTTCATCTTTAGTTAACCGTCCCGTATGCGAAGACCTTGAGGTCCGTGGTTGTCCCGTTGGCTGTGCCCGTAACGTTAAGCACGGCATTCGCCGCGATGGCCGCGTTGGCGAACCCAGTCGAGCGGAAGCCTTCCGATCCGTCCGTTGTAGTACGTGCCGCGTAGGCAGCTGCGGATACGCAGGTAATCGTAAAGCGAGTCACCCCGCCCACGCTGACGGTAATCGTCTGTGACCCTGTGTCGCTGATACAGGACGCCTCAGTAAGCGTTTTCGCGTCAGCGTTATTGATGGCGGCGGCGAAAGCGGCGGTAAAATCCGCTGCCTGAAGTACGCCCGCAGTGCCCGTGCCAGGAAGTTCATAGCCGAGCACTCGAACTGTCTTGTACTTGGTTGCCAACGTCACAGCATTACTGCCTGACGTGGAGGCGTCACCCGACAATTCCGCCGCTGACTGCACCCCGCTTAGAAGCCGCGCAATTCCCGTGCCTGTTGCCCGCTTGCCAGTCTTACCCGCAGTGCCGGAAAATAGCACCACCTCACCGTCAACGGAGGTGCTGGTGTTGCTGGAGAAGTCGCCGCCAGAGCCAGAGCATGCCCCGCTGGAACCATCTTCGTGTACGCAGTTTGTGGAGGATGTTCCAATAGCAGACGGGACGCCTGACGTATACTTCACGACGCCATTCAGCGCGGCTGTTGGCAGGTCCGCATTAGCGATTGCCGCCGTCGCCGGGATGCCCGTGCTCGCAATGTGCGTCACGAACTGATTGGCAACTCGCGAAGCGGCGGTCAACACTGTAGCGTAAATTTTCCCGGACGAATCACGGACTTTGATCGTGTTGTCTGTCGAATTGGCTTCGACGCAGAGCACGCCCGATGCGGGATTGCTCGTGCAGACCGAGCCGGTAGTGACGAGCGAAAGCAGCCCAGTGGGGCCGCCGATGCACATCCCGCCATGAAGTGTCGTTCCATCGGGGTCAACGAAGACTTCCGCAATCGTGGTGGCGGCGCTGGTCGTCCAGACGTTGCAAACGTTATCAGCAACAGTGCTGTTCCAGGACCACGTATGCGTCCCATCGGTCGTAATAAACAGGAGTGCCCGCGCGCCCGCACTGAGATTCGTGAAGCTTGGTGTGGTTACACTGACAATCGGCGTGAATTTGATGACCGTTGGGCTCTTGCTGCTTGACGCCGCGAAAGAGAACGCGGGCGTGGCGCTGGACGATACCGTTACGCCGTTCGATCCAGCAAAGACAGGAGCCGCCCCGGCTGTGCCAGTGGTGTTTTGATTGAGGATAGGGAAGTTGGTGAGGAGCGCTGCGCTGAGGGCGGGCAATTGGGAACTGCCATTGAGTTGTACTAGATTATTTGCGCCGGTCCCGACCGTATAGGACATGCCCCACGCGCCGCCGGTAGAGGTAGTCACGCCCGCGGCGGGGTAGGCCATCGGACTCGCGCAGTCCGCGCCTGCTTCGGTAAGATTTCCATTGCCATCCGTGTGGATGCACTTACTCCCGCCTGGAGTACCTGACAATAACGGAATCTGCGTCGCGGTCCCGACGAATGTTTTCCCCGTGATGCCCGCTGCGGTGCCTGTCGTGTTTTGGTTCAGTGTCGGAATATCCCCGGCTTGAATCGCAGAGTCCGCATACGCGCTGCCGGTGGAGCGGATAACATGACCCGCCGCTCCAAATCCTGTAAGACTGCCAACCGCAGGGGAACCGCCAGTGCCGCCACCTGTCGCTACAGTACAGCTCCCGGTTTGCGCGATGGCAAAAGTCACCATCACAGTGTTGAGGTTTGTCGCCGTCTCGCTCGCTGGCTGTATTTTTACGCCAGATCCGTCAAAACACGCCAGTACGTACGCCGTCACCGGAGATAGCGCGAGATTGTGAGTGAGCGCGATATTCGTTTGCGCCGTGAAGCTTTGGGTATACGGAGCGCCCGCCGTGCTTGTCCCAAGAGACGCGTACTTGAGTCCCAGTGGCTGCGTCGAATCCGCGACAAGTGCTTGACCGTTAGAACCCACCGCAAGCCTGGCATTGGCCGTGCCGTACACCCAGATGTCGCCTTTGGTAGTCAATGGAGATGTCGATCCGCCGCCCGCGCCAGCCGCAACGAACGCGCCCAGGCCATTCAACACGTCGCCTGCATTGCCCGACAACTTCGGTAGAAATCCATGCCGCCCCGCAGTCGCGTTGTTCGTGGTCACGTCCGACAAGGCCAGGTCACTGCCTGTCGGCTGCGTGCAGTTTCCGACGCCGCTGCCGTCCGTAGTCATCCACTGACTGGCCCCGCATGGCGACGTTGGCGGTGTAAAATCCCAGGATGTGAAATTCGCGGGTGGTTTTATTCTCCATTCGCCCGCTGTGGCCCCCTGCAGGCCGAAGTGCGATGTGCCGGTCCCGCGCTGTAATGTGAGCGTGCCGGCTGCCGTTTGGTTAACGGGTTGCATCGAACCGTCGCTCGCGATGCGCCAGCCAACGCCGTTGGCGTCGGCTTGCCACGGACTCATAGATGACCCGCTCGCCGTCGTGAAATGCCCGAGAATTCCTGTTCCTGTGTTGCCGCCGCCGTCCACTAGCTTCAGCCCGTCAATGGCGCCCGTCGCGCTGTTATAAGTGAACGTCGTCTGGTTCGCCCCCATCGAAATACTCCCCGTCCTGAGGCATGTTGGACAATCGATGACTGTCCCCGTCTGAGACAGGGGAGCGGAAAACGTCAGTGGGGTTACGGCATTGCCGCCCGATGTGACCTGCGACCACTGATTCGCGATCGAACAAGAGTAGAGGGTGTTCCCCGCGTCGTCGGTTTTGAGAAATACCTCGTTTAGGGAGCACGTCACTGGTAAGACGGCGCCCGTTTTGAACGGCTTAGTGGAGGCCGCCCTTGAAAAATCGATATTCCTGCCTTGTGACGCGAGGTCCACACGGGTTTGTCCATTGCCGATTACCGCCAGCAATACAATTAAAACTGGCTGTCGCATTGATTTCGCTTCAATCTCCTCGTGCCGATAGTCCGATCGGCATGAAAACACGTAGCACGCCGGCAGTACCATCCTGCCAACCCGGCGAGCGATGTCCTTGCTGGCAAGGAAGATATAGTTGCAACTTTTTTGTGACAGATAGGTTGCTCAGATTCGGGGACGTGGAACTTGAAAGAGCACGACCACTGCCGGAGCCGCGAAATTGAATAAACCGTGCGGTGAACTAAACCCCAGCCTAATGGTTGCACATGACTGAGCCGAGCGAGGAAGGCTGTCGCCGACTGCTACCTGGTCGGATTTGCGGAGGCCGCCGGAGCGCGCCTGGCCGCCTTTGACAAAGCGCTCGCCGCAATGGCGCAGTGGCGGGACGTGCAGGTGGCGCGGCTGCAAGCTTCGAATCAGGACGAGGATCGGGTCTCGGAGGTGAGGAGTTGGACTTCTGAGGTATCGAGCGGCTTTCGAATCTCGAAGTGCGTCATTGTATGAAGGTTAAGCAAGATCTTCGTCGTTCTGGTGTTTTTGTCGATGGTTCCGATTTCATCGTTTCAAACTTGGCGGCACGACCACACTACCGCTCGCGGGAACACTTGGCCGCCCGCATGGCTCGGCGATTGGCTTGTCCAGCAAATCGCGCTGCGGCGCTCGTCCGTGCCCGAGGGGTCCTGAAATCCATATCAGTATTGGCTTCCCGAGCATACTGGACCAGCTGTGGGGTGCGGCGAGCCGGAAAACGTGTTTCACAGAAAAACCATAAAATCGCACGTTGCGTCAGATCCTCGCGCAGACCCGAAATTCTTCGCTCCAGGTCCAGTGAGATGGAGTGCGGAGATTCCGCGCTTCGGAACTCTCATCAGGTACGTGCAGGCCGCCCGTTCATTACTGCGGAGGGTGCTTGAGGAGATCGCATCCTTCGAACGGCACTCCGTCCTCGCGCTGGCCGGAGAGGCACGCATTCAGGTCGGCTGGCCGGACTTTTATATCCGCTGAACGGAAAGCGATTACAAGATCGTCGCTTTCCTGATCGATCGCCACCGGCTTCGCGCCACCCGGTCCGAAACGCAGGCTTGCCTCATCCGTGCGGGTGGCTGCGAGAGGACCCGCGCGGACCAGTTTCACTCGCCACAAATCGCCTTCAGAGCGGATCTCGATGCTCGCCGGCAAATGTCCCCATACTTGAATGGCAAAACCAGCCTCCGATGGATCTCCGTACGGCTTCATCAATTTGCCGTTCGCATCGAAGAGCTTTATCTGATGCGGCGTGCCGGTATTCACCATTGTGGGTGACCATCGCGGCCCGCTAACGCCAAATTGAATCGCTGCGCCGCCGGGCACCGACCAGTTCAAGTGATCGAAATCCAACTGCCATACAGAACTCTTGAGCCGTAACACTTGCGGCTCCCGATTGATTGAGAGCAGATTGTGGCAGTCGCACTCGATTGCGCCTGGCGTGGGCTCAGCCGTCTCCAATCCGCCAAACAGTGCTACGTTTACGCTACCGTTTGTGCCGCTTTTACCCCACACGCGAATCTTGTCGATCACCCAGACCTCGCCCGGGGCGCCGATCTTAAAAGTATCGCTAAGAAAGCCCGTTCGAGTGCTTACGGCCGCGTGCGCCTCATTCTTCAGGCCGCGATCCAGAAGTAAAAAACGTCCATAGAGTGGCAGAAGACTAACGCAACTGCCGGTAAGGATGAGAAGCGCTCGCATGAGTGGCTGCTGAGTCTTCAGTTTACGCCAGGCGATCAACTGGTGGTAAGCCGGCGAAGTCCGTGGACGGGAGGCGGCCTGAGTTTCCTCAGGCGGCCTCCGCCCGATACTTACTTCGACAGATACCCTTTATTGGTCGAGCCGCCATCGAAGTTGTTATTGATCGCGTCGACGACGTTGTTCACGTCCGAAATGGTCATTCCGGATGGCGGAGCGGCGCCGCCCAGAACGTTGTTCGCCGTGGTGAGGACCTGCTGCACGGTCTGACCCGCCATCGGTCCGGAAACGACCTTCAGGGTGGCCAGCCCTGTGGGCAGAAGGCCCTTGTTCGAGAAGTCGACGTTCAACTGTAGGGCCAGGACCTGGCCAGCGAAAACGCCAGCTGCGCTGGACATGGGATTGGTGGCGGAGGCGGTCAACTTCCCGGGAGTGCCGCCCTGCGGCAGGAAGTTGACGATAGCCAATCCGCTCTTAAACGTCAATTTGTACGTGCCCCCAACCGCGACCGAACCGCCGGTGTACACGGTTGTGAATTTAGCTTCCAGGAACACGCCTGGGCTGTTGCCTTTCGGCGATCCCCATCCTCCCTGCGTATACGTTGTGAATTGACCGGTGGCGATGCCGCCGCCACTGACCACAATGGTGCAATTGCTATAACCAAAGGCGCCCTTGGAATCCGTGGCGTAAAGCAGGAACGAATAGGCGCCTGACGTCGTGGGTTTGCCGGTGATAGCCCCCGTCGTGGCGTTCAGTGTCAGCCCCGGCGGCAGGACACTGTTGTAGAGCGCGTAAGTGTACGACCCCGTGCCGCCGCTGGCGACCGAGGACGAGGAGTAAGAACTCCCCACCGTTGCGGTGCCCAACGGGCATTTGACTGTGATGGTTGGGGGGCTCGGCTGAATCGTGATGGAGCAATCCAGCTTCACCGTGCCGGTCAAACTGCCGGGCGTTGCGGTGGCATCTTGAACCTCGATCGTGAAGTTGTAGACCCCCGTCGTGGTGGGCGTACCGGTGAGGGCTCCCGTGCTCGTGTTCAGCGTAAGGCCCGGAGGCAGTGCGCCGCCGATAATCGAGAAGGTATACGACGGGATCCCGCCGGTAACGGCGAACGAAGAGGAGTAATACATGCTCACCTGGCCGATGCCGGCTGCACAAGCCAATTTGAGAGCCGCCGGACCGTTGGAGCATCCGGGTTGAGCAGCGCCGTCCGAATTGAAGAAGTCGAGGTTGCCGGCGATGGTGGTCATTTGCTGTCCGGTCGTGGAATTCGGATCCACGTTGTACGGCAGTTTGCCGGTGAAGGTGCTCAGCAGGCTATCGGCGGCGGAAATTGCGCCTCCGTCCGTGCTTTGCGGCGTGCCATTGAAGACGTTAAACTTCGCGGCGATCAACTGGTGAGCCAGGTTGATGCTGGCATCTCCCGCGACCGGGGAAGCGAGGAGGTTGCTCAGTTCGGTTTGGCTGTAGGTTTGAGAACCGAGCTTCAGGGAAAGGACGGGCCAGGGGTGATTCTTCCAATAGCCCCAGGTCAGACCGCAGATGTTGGTGGCGGGCACAGTCACCGTGACGGAGCAATTGACGGTTCCGGTGTTGCCGTCCTTGTCTTTCACCGTAACGGTGTAGTTGAAAGTGCCACTGACGGTGGGGGTGCCGGAGATGGTGCCCGAAGTGGACATCGTGAGGCCTGCGGGCAACCCGGTGGCCGAGAAGGTGTACGTGGGGCCGTTGCCGCCGCTGCCGACCATGGTGACCGGGGTGATGGCAAAGCCCTGCACGGCGGTAATGCTGACGCAGGTGGCGCTGACCGGCGGATTGACGGTGACGGAGCAATTGACGGTTCCGGTGTTGCCGTCCTTGTCTTTCACCGTAACGG
>JADMIO010930459.1_pt1 | contig 42606 bp, 50 predicted proteins | sample 8958161 | NCBI WGS metagenome assembly JADMIO01 (sample SAMN16585339, study PRJNA669376) | soil metagenome | isolation source: Crop rotation soil | place: USA: Cullars Rotation, Alabama | collected 2011
GCCGCGACTTCAAGTCACGTGAATTCCAAGCTTCGGATCCCACTGTGCTGGAAAGCTGATTCGCCTCGGCGAATGGGACGTGTCTTTCCTGTACAATGGTTTCCGCTACCGCAATGCGCTGGCCTACTACGTCAAGGCGGTAAGCAGCATCGCCGTCTTTCTGATGTTTCTTGATTTCGTGCAATTCTTCACCATCAAGATTTACCGGCGGCGGCACAAAATCTGGGCAGAAGATAATTTTACCATAGGTATCAAACTGATTTACAGTATTTTACTGGCCATCGGAGTAGTTATTGGTATTTTATCGCTGTTCAGAATCAACGTAAAAGAATTATTTACTTCGCTTTCCATCATTTTTGCGGGGTTGGCCATTCTCTCGAAAGACTATATTTCCAATATGATCAACGGCATGATCATCACGTTTTCGGGTCAACTTTCCATTGGCGACAACGTGAGCATCGGGCAGCACCGGGGGAAAATCACCGACATTACGCTGTCCAGCCTGCACATCCAGAATGATGACGACGACGTGATTTACATTCCCAATAATGTCGTGTTGGCCTCGGAAGTGGTGAATTATACCAAGCGGGAAATCAAGCGCACCAGCATTGATTTTGAAATATATATGAAATATTTGATGAGTGTGGAGCAACTCGAACAGCAACTCATCGAAGCCCTCAGCCCGTTCAATGAACTCATCAATGCCGACAGTTACTACCTACGCGTGGCGGAGGTGAAAAAAGAAAGCGTGGCGTTGAAATTTCAGTACATCCTGAAACAGCCCAACAAAGACTTGGAACGTCAAATTCGTCGCAAAACCGTCCGTCGTTTGGTGGAAATCATCGGCGAACGCGAAAAATTTGTGGAAAAATTGCCCGACTTGCCGGATTTGCCGGAATTACCTGACCCTTCCGGACATGCGGTTATCTAATTATGAATTATAAATGATGAATTATTTTATATGTTTAAAGGTAAGTTCCAACACAACCTTAATGTTTTAATGTCATAATAATCAGGCTTTTAATCTGCCTCAAATCAATCGTGGGCAATCGTAATTCATCATTTATAATTCATCATTCATAATTTCCTATGAATCGTTTGCAACACGAAACCTCGCCTTACCTCCGCCAGCACGCCAACAACCCCGTGGATTGGTATGCCTGGAAACCCGAGGCGTTTGCGCGGGCCCAAGCCGAAGACTTGCCGATTCTGGTGAGCATTGGCTATTCCACCTGCCATTGGTGCCATGTGATGGAGCACGAATCCTTTGAAAATGAGGCGATTGCAGAATTTATGAATGAACATTTCGTCTGCATCAAAGTAGATCGCGAAGAACGTCCCGATGTAGACGCTATTTATATGGAAGTCTGCCAAATCCTGACTGGCGTGGGCGGCTGGCCTTTGAATTGCTTCCTTACGCCGGAGGGAAAGCCCTTTTACGCAGGCACTTACTATCCACCCAAAGCAGCCTTTAATCGTCCCGGTTGGCCGCAATTGCTAGAACATCTGGCAAACATTTGGGCCACCCAACGCGACGTCGCGCTCGATCAGGCGGAGAAAATACTCGATCACGTTCGCCGCAATGACAATGTATTTCTCAATCAAGGCAAGCCAGAAAAGACTGATTTTCAGTCAAATATAGTGACGAGTGTAGCGGCTCCATTTCGCGCGGGACAGGGTGGTATTTTGGAAGACATATTTTACCAAATGCGCGAACGCTTTGATCGGGTAGAAGGTGGTTTCGGGGGTGCGCCTAAGTTTCCTTCCACGATGGCGATTCAGTATTTGCTGAACTATCATCATTTTACGGGAAATGCCGAGGCGTTGGAGCAGGCGACGCTCTCGCTGGATAAGATGATTCAGGGCGGGATTTATGATCAGTTAGGTGGCGGTTTTGCCCGCTATGCTACTGATCGCGCCTGGCTGGTACCGCATTTTGAAAAAATGTTGTATGATAATGCGCTGTTAGTCAGCACCTTATCAGCCGCTTATCAATTGACGGGTAATGAATTATACGAAGAAACTGTCCACGAAACGCTGGCCTACATCCAACGCGAAATGACGCACCCGGACGCTGGCTTTTATTCCGCACAAGATGCTGATTCAGAAGGCGTAGAGGGAAAATTTTACGTTTGGGATAAAGCAGAAATTGATGATTTGCTGGGTGACGACGCGGCCTTGTTCTGCGAATTTTATGGCGTGACTGAACATGGAAATTGGGAGGAAAAAAATATTCTTTGGCGACCAAACGAAAATGTGGCACACCTTCAAGGTGTACCACATTTGAAAGAAAAACTGCAAGCCAGTCGCGAAAAACTCTTCGCCGTCCGCTCGCAACGCATTTGGCCCGGTCTGGATGATAAAATACTGCTCAACTGGAATGCGCTGATGATCAGTGCTTATGCGGCGGCTTTTACCGCTTTTGGCAAAGAAGAGTATCGGCAGGCGGCAGTGCGTGGCGTGGAATTTTTGCTGAAAAACTTTGCGACCAATCAGGAAAATAATAGTGGCGCGCTGTTGCTGCATACCTGGAAAGACGGCCAGGCGCAATACGATGCCTTCCTCGACGACTACGTTTTTTTCAGTGCCGCCCTAACAGACGTCTTCCAAATCACTTTTGATGTCCGCTATTTGCATTTGGCAGAAAAATACACGGACTATGTTTTGAGTTATTTCTCCGATGAAGAGACGGGCTTATTCTTTTTGACCGATGCCCATCAGACGGATTTGATTTTGCGGAAAAAAGACCTGTACGACAATGCGATACCTTCCGGGAATAGCACGTTGGTACACAATTTACAACGGCTCGGCATTCTGCTGGATCGGCGTGAATGGCGCGAAAAAGCCACTCAAATGTTACTGACTATGCGCGAAACAGTGAGTCGTTACCCACTTTCCTTCGAGCGATGGGCCGTAGCGATGATGTACGAAGCCTATCCAATGCACGAAATAGCCGTCGTGGGAGACAACGCTTTGGAAAAAGCCTTGACTTTACAACGGAGTTTTCTGCCGAATAGGGTAGTGGCCGCCAGTCAACAGCCGACGGATGCGCTCGCGCTATTGGCAGAAAAACCTGGTGCGGAAGATGCCTTGATATATGTGTGTCGCGATTTTGCTTGCCAACGCCCAGTGGTTTCGTTGCAGGAATTCCAAGAAATTGTAAGTCATTGATTCCTTAGTATCTCAAATTCTCCAATCGTCATTCCGCATTCCGAATTATATTTACCCTATCCAAAAACGCTTGCCCATGAAATCCTTCTTTACACCTATAATAGTATACGTGAGTTTTGTTACGGTGGTGATGGCCCAGCAGTCACCACAGTACAGCCTTTTTATGCTCAATCCGTATGTGGCAAATCCAGCTTATGCGGGCCTGGAAAATACGTTGGTAGCCACCGGCGTGTATCGGCAGCAATGGTCGGGGTTGAAAGGAGCGCCGGTGACGCAACATATTAATGCGCACATGCCGCTCTACGTGATTCGCAGCGGCGTAGGATTGAAAGTGGAAAATGACGCAGTGGGGGCGCATCGCACTACCCAGGCTTTGCTTAGTTATGATTATCAAGTGGAACTGGGAAGGAGTGCCATATTATCGCTCGGAGCCAGTGCAGGCTATATGCAGTATGCTTTGGACGGCGATAAGTTACGTGCGCCCGATGGTATCTATCCGGAGCCGGGAGGAGCCATCACTCATCAAGACGATTTATTACCGGAGGGGAAAGTACAAGCAGGGACACCTGTTTTTGAAGCGGGTATATATTTACAGGCACGGTCCTTGGAAATCGGGGCGGCAATTCAGCCAGTTTTTGCGCCAGTGTTGAGAGCCAGCAACGACGGAGAATTCCAGTTGGAGCCCATTCGCCAATATTTAGTGTCGGCTACTTACTCTATTGGGGTGGGGGAAAATGTTAAAGTTAAGCCGTCGGTGCTAATAAAAAACGATGCTCGCGAAACCCAAATAGAATTTTCGACGCTAATTCGTTGGCGTGAAAATATATTTGTCGGCGCTTCGTTCAGGGGATTCACCCAGACCGCGAAAGATGCCGCCGTAATTTTAGCCGGGTTGAAAATTAATGAAAAAACAACTTTGGCCTACGCATTTGACATTCCATTATCACCTTTGAATACGGTGAATCGCGGAAGTCACGAATTATTATTGCGCTATAGCCTCAATCAACCGATTGGAGCGGGCAAATTGCCGCCAGTGATCTACAATCCTCGCTTTTTTTAAGTGCTTAAAATTCTAAACTGGCCTTGTTTTTGTAAAGCCAACCGTCACAAAAACGATGAGCGAGAGAGCCATTTTGAGTTTAATTTTAGTATTTTCGCCCTTGTGCAAAAAAAATTCGGCTTGAATACAATGCAAAGTTAAAAAGGCGTTTGTGTCCTGCCTTGATCAGCTGAAACAGATAATCCAGCCAATTTTGTTTGGAATTTTTTTTCACATAGAATTTAATCTGCTACCTTTACGGTCACTTTTTCCAAACATAACATTTTAAAGTAGGAAAACACGGGTGCTTAACATGAAAAAATTGCAAAAATTACTCCTGCTTCTTCCCTTCCTTGCGGCTTTGGTCGCCTCATGCGGCCGGAAAGAAAGCGGTCAGCTGGTTGGCGTATTGGACCGGCCTAATTGGAAGGGTATTAATCCCTATGGTATGGTGTACGTCCCTTCTGGTACGTTGCACATTGGTACTGGCGATGAAGACCTGAGCAAATCGTTGGTGTCTCGTCCAAAAACCATTTCTATCCAAGGTTTTTTCATGGATGAAACGGAAGTTACTAACAACGAGTATCGCCAGTTTGTTGAATGGGTGCGTGACTCTATCGCTCACCGGGAACTGGATCAAGTGATTGAAGATTCTGAAAACGATCAGGAGCCACCGCAGCCTGTCATTGACTGGGATCAGGAAATTGACTGGGCTAACGACGCTGATGAAGGCGACGGGGCACTGGACAAAATGTACTATCAAGGTAACGAGCGTTTTGCCGGACGTAAAGAGTTCGACGTCAGCAAGTTCGTCTTTGAATATCAGTGGTATGACTGGCAAAAAGCTGCCCACGATCGCACGGGCAACCGCACCAGCCACATCCACCGGGAAAAAATCAAAGTTTATCCTGATACACTGGCCTGGATTCGTGACTACTCGTATTCCTACAATGAGCCGATGACGCGTAACTATTTCTGGCATCCGGCCTTCGATGATTATCCTGTAGTCGGTGTGAACTGGAAAATGGCGAAAGCGTTCAGCTACTGGCGCGGTAAACTGTGGGATATGTATTCAGATGGTGATCCAACCACAGAAGACTTCCGTTTGCCCACCGAACACGAATGGGAATATGCCGCTCGTGGTGGCCGCGAAGAAGCCCCATATCCTTGGGGGGCGTACTATACTCGCAACGCTAAAGGTTGCTTGTTGGCCAACTTTAAACCTGGCCGTGGTAACTACCCCGAAGATGGCGGTTTGTATACCGTGAAAGCCGATGCTTACTATCCAAACGATTATGGTTTGTTCTGTATGGCGGGTAATGTTGCCGAATGGACAGAAACTGCTTTCCAGGAAAACGCTTACTCTTTCATCCATGACTTGAATCCAGACATTCGTTACGATGCAAAAGAAGAAGACCCGATCACTGCCAAGCGGAAAGTAATCCGTGGCGGTTCTTGGAAAGACGTGGCCTTCTTTATGCAAACGGGTACCCGCTCCTACGAATATCAAGATACTACTAAATGCTACGTTGGCTTCCGTAACGTGTTGACCTTCCTGGGTCGCTCGATCAACGACTTCTAACATAAGCCACCCTAAGAGGGCAAAAAGCAGAAAATCGTAGTCACGATATAATATCTGTCACGACTCCTGCGTTTTGCCCTCGCTTTTTACCAACTCCGCAACATATTGCTCTACCTGTACCCATCCATTTCAGTAAATTAATTGCTGGCCTCGCCCGCTGTTCGCTTCTGGCGGACAATTTCGGAGGCTAAACATTATATTGCCTGATATATTCTGTGGATAAGTCTTTGAGTGTTTGCTACTTTTGCGGCGCTTAAAGCGCACCCTGACCGGTTGCGATCATCACTGAATCTTTTATCTAAACTGCTAAAAAGTTTAACAACAATGAGTTTCGTCAAATCCAAAGGTTTCAAACGAATCAAAAATCTTCTGATCGGTGTGGGTGCCGCTTTCGTACTAGCTGGTGCACTGTTCAAACTGGAAAGCTGGGAAGGTGCTTCCGAAATGCTGATTCTGGGTATGAGTATCGAGATCTTCATCTTCTTGATGTTGGGTATCCTGCCACCAGAGCCTGATTTCTACTGGCAAAAACTGTATCCAGGTCTGGATGATTATGATTCCCGTATGCAACCAATCACTAGCGGTGGTGCTAGCAATTTCCAAGCGGATGTTGTGCCATTGCACGGTGACGTAGTAGAACGCCAACTGGGCGGTATGTTGACTGAATTGCAATCCCTGTCGAAAAGCATGGGCGCCCTGAAAGCGCTGCAAGAAGTGGACTTCTCCGGTACGCAAGATCAGATCAAGAGCATGAGCAACTTCTATACGAAGTTGAACGAAGCCATGTCCGATATGGCTAAATCCGCCGAGGACGTGCGCGCTTACAAAGACCAAATGGGTGCCCTGAACAAGAACCTTGGTTCGCTCAACACGGTATACGGCAATATGCTTGCCGCTATGGCCAACATTGGTCGTCAGTAAGTCACACGCATTTTTTGGTATTCAATTCCAATTTCACAATCAAAAAAAGTTAAAGACTTATGTCAATACCAAAAGAGCCGCGGCAACTGATGATCAACCTGATGTATCTGGTGTTGACCGCGTTGCTGGCACTCAACGTGTCGGCCGAGGTAATGAATGCATTCTTCTCGCTGGATAAAGGCTTGACGAGTAGCCGTGCCATCGTCGAAAAAAATAATGAACAATTATTGGAAGGCATCAATAAGCAAGCAGATGCTTACAAAAATGCCAATAATGACAAATACCGTGAAAACGCTAAACAAGCGCAAGTAGTAGGAGAAGAGTTCGTCTCTTATCTGGAAGGTATTCGTGGAAAATTGTTTGAAGCAGGAAAGGGGCCATCTAAAAACGATCCGACTATTCCAAAGGATATTCGTAACAAAGACATCACTACCCGGATGTTCGTAAACGAAGGTTTGGGCAACGAGATCGAAGCCAAGATTAAAGAAACACGTGCTAAGTTGTTGGCTCTTGCCGATAATGATAATGCTGTGGCTTCTGCCCTTCCTTTGGATGTAGAGCCTCTGCCTGCTAATACAAGCATGAAGAGTTGGTCTGAGTTTAAGTTCAAACAAATGCCTATCGCTGCGGTATTCCCTATTTTGGGTAAAATCCAAAGTGATGCGAAGAACTCTACTACTGCCGTGTTGAACTACTGTGCTACTAAAGTAGGCGGGACTGATGTTAAATTCAATGCTTTTCAACCAGCGGTATCTGCTGAGAAAAGCTACATCATCCAAGGTGAAAAGTATGCTGCTGATATTTTCCTGAGTGCTTACAGCACTTCTGCCAGCAACATCAACATTTCAGTAGGCGGTAGTTCTTTGCCTATCAAAGATGGTATTGCCCGCTACGAAACTTCGCCAAGTGGTGTCGGGGAGAAAAGCTATAATGTCAGCATCTCCGTGAAAAACCCCCTCACTAATGAGGTGAAGACTTATGCTAAAGAGTTCAAGTACGAAGTTGGTCAGCGTTCGGTGGCCGTCTCGTTGGACAAAATGAACGTGTTCTACATCGGTGTAGAAAACCCTGTCTCTGTTTCGGCAGCGGGTGTTTCTTCTAACGATGTAAAAGTGAGTGCTTCTGGCGTAAATATTTCCAGCAAAGGCGGTGGCCACTTCGTGGTGACTGCTAGCACTCCCGGTGAAGCTACCCTGACGGTGTCAGGTGGTGGTGCTACCTCTTCGTTCAAATATCGTGTGAAGCGTATTCCCGATCCAATTCCACTACTCGGTGCACAGCACAAATCGGGTTCGATGAATAACGGTACTTTCCGTGCCCAAGGTGGTATTGCTGCCGTACTGCAAAACTTTGACTTCGATGCCAAATGCGATGTAGTCGGTTTTGAGATGACTTACCTGCCGAAGCGTCAAGACCCGATCACGGCTCAAAACGGTGGTGCCCGTTGGGGTGGTCAAGTAGGGGATATGGTGCAGAAAGCAAAACCAGGAGACAGTTATTTCTTCGACGATATTAAATGCAAATGCCCAGGTGACGCTGCTGCACGGAATATTGGCGGTTTGGCTTTCAAGATCAAGTAAATACATCACAGATTAAATAGCAAAGGGCAACTGGCAAAAGACAAGATGATTTGAAAGAGGCAACCTATCTGCTAAAATCAAACAATTGTCTTTTGCTGTTTGCCTTTTGCCCTTTTAAATACCTTTGTTTACTAAACACAAACTTTTTTCACTAATCAATTATCCGGGAGTCATGCAGACGTTTTTTAAATGGACTTACCTGTGTCTTTTCTTCAGCCTTTTCTCCGCGACTGCTCTGCTGGCACAGACCCCGCAGACTCCGGAGACTTCACAGCCAGAAGAAGAAGAAGTAAAAACCGAAGAAGTTATCGAAGAGGATCCAGGCGAGGCTCCCATTGATGATGTCGTCAAGAAAGAAGTGATGGGAGAACGTCGGGTGTTGCCCTACCAGCCCATTCGCGAAAGCGACATTTTCTGGGAAAAACGCGTCTGGCGTATTCTTGATGTGCGGGAGAAAATGAACTTGCCTTTCGCCTATCCAGAAGATCCATTCTTCAAAATTCTGTCGGAAGCCGCTACCAAAGGTGACCTTCCGGTGTACAGCACCGATGAAGATGGTGCTAAATTCAAAAAACGCATGAGCACCGACGACGTGCTGTCTATGCTTTCCAAAACGGATACAGTCGTAACCTTCGACCCGGAAACGTATGAGGAAAAAATTCAGATTGTCAACAACGACATCAACTGGGAAGATGTGAAGCGTTTCCGTATCAAAGAGGTCTGGTTCTTTGATAAAGAGACCTCGCAAATGCAAGTGCGCATCCTTGGTCTGGCACCTATGATCGACGTGAAAGATAACGAAGGCAACTTCCGTTTCGAGAAGCCGATGTTCTGGGTGTACTATCCACAGGCGCGTGAATTGTTCGCCCGTCACCGTGTATTCACGATGGGCGGCAACACGAACGCGACTATTTCTTGGGAAGATGTTTTTGAAATGCGCTATTTCGCGAGTTTCATCTATAAAGAATCGAACGTGTATGATCGCAAGATTGAGGAATACCTCACTGGCACGGATGTGCTAATGGAGTCTGAAAAAATCAAAAGCGACATATTCAACTGGGAACATGACTTGTGGCAATACTAGTCTTGCTGACCATTCAGTAAAAAGGGAGTTCGACACATCGTCGGGCTCCCTTTTTCTATTGTACTATGGAGACGTTACATGCAGCGTCTCTAGGCTAGAAAAATTACTTCCGTAGCCCCATAGCCATATTTGGCGTGGTATTCATTTTTAAACTTCGCTACATCCGGATGCTGGCGCAGCCGATCAGCGATGGCGTCGCGGAGCTTTCCTTCTCCGACGCCGTGGATGACAAAAATGCGGGGTACTCCTAAGCGCACGGCTTTATCCAAAAACTTTTGAAAATGCAGCATCTGTAGACGCAGTATTTCGCTCTTGTCCAAACGGGCGTAACCGTTGGTGATGTTTTGAATGTGTAAATCCACCTCCGGCAGGAAGTTGGCATACTCTTCTACATTGAAAGCCTTGAACGGCGTAGAATTAGATTCAGATTTGCTGCGACTGTCCCGTATATTTTGTTTGGCATAATTCTTCAAATCATCGGCTCCGCTGGTCTCCGATTTCGGCTCAAAGGAATCGAACAGCAGGAATTGATGCGCCAATAAATTCAGGATGGGCGCAGTTTGCAGGTTATTGAAAAACTGCTTGGCGCGGATTTTCAGGCTTTTCTCCAAAGCAGCGTCCAATCCTTCAGTCGTGATGCGCTGAATGCGGAGCAGTACTTCGGGTGCTTCGTTGAGATCATCGGATAGAAAGTCACCCAACTCCAGTGCTGTGGTGGCACCAATTTTAGAATCCACAATCAGAATATCTTTATTGGGCGTAAAAAGATCGAATTCGAGCAAAAATTCCTGCGGCGTATCATTGATGAGCCACACTTTATAGCGTGATATAGTCTCGTCGCGACCGGGCATGGGTTCAAAAGCCAGTTGCAAACCCTTGGGTTTCAGAATGAGGTATTGTCCCTTGATTTCCCGGCGTGGTGGAGCTTCCGGTTTCTTTTCTATTTTCCCGGCCACAAATCTGGCACCCGGCGCGACCGGCTCTGTATCTGCATTGCGCAGCAGGTCTTCCTCGAAAGCCGGAATCTCGAGCGAGGAATCGCTATCGAGCCGTACCTGTAACATGGCGTCGTCCAGCATGGCTGTGATGATGCCGGTTTCTCCGGTGTAACGAAAACGGACGCGCGTACCGATGGCAAATAGCATTTTTGAATTTTGAGTTTGGAAATATGAATTACTTTGGCGCGAATCTACTTCAACCTGTATTATGAATCGCTACCTCTCCGTTGATTTCTATCGCGGCCTGACCATTGCCCTCATGATTATCGTGAATACGCCCGGCACTTGGGCGTATGCTTATGCGCCACTGAAGCACGCAGACTGGCATGGAGTAACGCCCACCGACCTGGTATTTCCGTCGTTTATGTTCATTATTGGCGTTTCCATGTGGTTCGCTTTTGGCAAATACGACCGCAAATGGTCTGCCCCGCTAGCCTGGAAAATCCTTCGACGTGTCGGTTTGCTTTTTCTGTTGGGTTTACTGCTTAATAAGTTTCCTATCTACTGGAGTGATTGGGGGCACTGGCGGATATTCGGGGTGTTGCAAAGACTGGCATTAGGTTATGGCTTTGCGGCGGTCTTAGTATTAACACTGCCGCGCAAGGGATTGATTTGGATATCGGGCATTATTTTGCTGGCTTACTGGGCTATTTTATACAAATTCGGGATTCCAGATGTAGGCGGCCCTTATACTTTGGAGGGCAATGCGGTGCTGCGTTTGGATCGCTGGTTGTTAGGCAATAACCATCTTTATCATGGCGAGCACTTGCCATTTGATCCAGAGGGCTTATTGAGCACTTTGCCTGCGATAGTGACGGTGCTTTTAGGCTGGCTGAGTGGTGAATTGATGGACAAAAGAGCGGCACAAAAGGACTTGTTGGTGCGTGATTTATTGGTCTTTGGGTTGATCTGCGGCTTTCTAGGCTTAGCTTGGAATGAACTGTTTCCAATCAATAAAAAAATCTGGACGAGTTCCTATGTGCTATACGCTGGGGGCGTTTCGATGGTTCTGCTGGCGGCAAGCGTCTGGCTAATTGATGTACAAAAATGGCGCAATGGCACGGGCTTTTTCCTGGCCTTCGGAGCGAATCCGCTGTTTGCCTATTTATTGTCGGAAGTATTGATTATCACCTTTGGATATATTCAGTGGGGAAATGATATGAATGTGCAGTCTTGGCTGTACAATAACATATTCTTTCCAATTGAAGGCAGGGAATTCAGTTCGTTTCTCTTCGCACTCTTTTTCATGTTGCTCTGTTGGGTCGTCTGTCGCTGGCTATACGTCCGAAAAATTTATATAAAGATTTAGGACATATATTCAAGGTGATCAATATTCACATTTTCAAATACTTAGCCTTGCATGGAACGCCGCAATTTTTTTATCAAAACTGGTTTGATGGCAGTAGCTACTGGCTTGCAATTGCCACAAGGCATGGGTAAAACGACGGAGAATGCGCCTTTTCTACGGCATAAACCAGTCCGTCTGCGCGCGGGCGCTACGGTGGGTATTATCGCGCCGGGCAGTCCGATTGCCGGAGAAAGATATACGCAGGCATTGACGAATGTGGCGGCGATGGGCTTCCAGGTAAAAGAAGGAAAATATACCCGGGCGAGTCATGGGTATCTGGCGGGCAGCGACGATCAGCGATTGGCAGATATTCACAGCGTTTTTGCTGACCCAGAAGTGGAGGGCGTGTGGTGCATCCGTGGAGGATATGGTGCCATGCGTCTGTTGCCGCACATTGATTATGAATTGATTCGAAGAAGTCCCAAGCCTTTTATTGGGTATAGTGACATTACGGCGTTACATTTAGCTTTTTATGAGAAAACGGGCTTAGTCTGTTTCCATGGGCCAGTGGCGGCTTCTGAGTTGCCGGAGGATACGGTTCAATATTTCCGGGATGTGTTGATGGAGCCGGTATCTGGTCATTTCATAGAGGTACCCGCCGCCGATGCCGTTCTGGAGGGGGATGAGTTTCGACCTTTTGTAATCAATGCCGGACGGGCGCAGGGACCGCTAGTTGGGGGAAATTTGTCGCTGTTGTCGGCGATGGCAGGAACGCCTTATTTGCCGCCTTTCAAAGATAAAATAGTGTTCATCGAAGATATTGGCGAACAGCCCTATCGCGTGGATCGCATGCTTTACCAACTAGCGCAAGCGACGGATTTTACCCAAGCTGCCGGGATCGTGATGGGCGTTTTTAATGATTGCAATCCCAAGGGTAGTTCTCCTTCGCTGTCGCTAGTGGAGACGTTGACAGAATTTTTTATCCAATGGAAAGTGCCTGTCGTCTATGGATTTCCGTTTGGACATGTGGCGCACCAAGCAACTTTGCCTTACGGCATTCTGGCGGAACTGGATACTGCCAAGGGACGGTTGACTCTGCTGGAAACGGCTGTGGAGTAAGAAAAAGGGCAATTTACAGGAAGCAAATTTGCAAACTCCGCACTCCGAATTCCCTATTCCGTATTCCTCTACCACACCTGTCCGGGGTAGGTGCGTTGCAATTGCTGCATTTCAGCCAGCAAATAGCCAAGATGCTCCGTGTGCTTTCCCGATCTACCGCCGCTTTGCATCCAGGTTTGGCTAGGTTTTTTCAGCGTCGCTTCGGCGAGAATGTCGGTCACCTTTTCTTCCCATAAAGCCTTGATAGTCAAAAAATCAGGCCCAATGCCCGCTTCCAGCATGGCCTGATCAACACCATCCGGCGTAGTCAATTCTCCGGTGTACATCCATAGATCATCAACCGCAGCCTGCATTTTCTGGTGACTGGTGGGCGTGCCATCACCCAAACGCACCATCCATTCGGATGAATAGCGCAGGTGATAAGTGCATTCTTTGAGCGCTTTTTCGGCAATAGCCGCCAGGTAAGGGTCACTACTTTGAAGCAACGCCTGATAATGATGATAATGGTAAACGTCAAAAAAGAACTGCCGGACGATGGTGTACGCCCAATCGCGGTTGGGATATTCCACCAGTAGAGCATTGCAGTACTGGCGATCGGTGCGGAAATAAGCCAAATCATCCTCAGAACGATTTTGACCTTCTATTTCACCCGCGTGGGTGAGCAACATGCGCGCCTGTCCCAGCAAATCTAGCGCAATGTTGGCCAGCGCAATATCCTGCTCCAGCACGGGCGCGTGGCCACACCATTCGCTCAGGCGATGCGATAGAACGAGCGCATCATCGCCCAGGCGCAGCAGATATTGAAAGTAAGCGTCTTGCAAGGAAGTATTCTGCATGTTTAAATATTAAAGACAAAATGTCAACGTAACTGCACTTTTCTCCGTCTCCTACATGTGACGAAGTTCGTCGGGCAAGTCATAAAAAGTAGGATGGCGGTAGACCTTATCGTTGGCGGGATCAAAAAACGCCTCTGCATCTTCGGTAGAAGCATGAATATGAATGGATTCGATCACCCAAATGCTGATGCCTTCATTGCGGCGCGTATAGACGTCTCGAGCATTTTCAATGGCCATTTGTGCATCGGCGGCATGGAGACTTCCGACGTGCTTGTGGCTTAATCCTTGTTTGGAGCGGATAAATACTTCCCAGAGTGGCCAGTCTTTCATATGTTACAGGTAGAGTATTTGAATGGATGATTATTGGAATATTCGCTCTGGCATTTTAGCATCAAACACTAGATGAACCACGTTTCGGGGAGGCGCAAAGGTACAATGCAGAAGCCTTTCTTCCGCCTATCCAACGGCACGCGTTTTTGAATGGAACAGGAGGGAATAGAAAATTGTATTTTTGTCCGCCTCCAGCAGCACGAGAAACATTGATTTACACACATAAACTATTGATAATGAGATTGCAATACGTATTTGCGCTGCTCCTGGCGCTCTCTGCCAGTCAGGCAAACGCCCAACTTCACTACGGTTTTAAGACGGGGCTGAACTTTGCCCACTTTAATGGCCCTTCCGAAACGGATAACGCTGGGAAATCCCTGGAAACCTGGAAAAATGTAACGGGCTTTCACATTGGGGCTTCTTTTTCCTATCCTATTACTGATTACTTTGGGCTGCGCGGTGAATTGCTTTACTCCAAACGCGGTGCAAAATATGACTACAATGGCCAGTCGTACCGTGTATTCAGGCTGCCCAATAATACGACCAGCACGACGGGCAATGCCCGCTATTTGATCAATGTCAATACCTCTTACTTGGATTTGCCGATCATGGCCTACGGGCGGGTGGGGGACTTGGAAATATCAGGCGGCGGCTACGTTGGCCTGTTGCTCCAGTCGGTAGGCGATGGGTCTTTGACTTATCAGGATGCCTCTAATAATGATATTCAATTCAATTTGCGTTACAACTACCGCAAAGATGCGGCGGGCGGCAGTGAAGATGATGGTACTACTGTAACTGCCGTGGTAGATGGTCGGCAAGTGCAACTGCCTAAAACGCTGGGCGCTTATTATGATTACCCCGAAGATCGGGGTAATTTGTATAAAGCACTGGACTATGGTCTGATGGGTGGCTTGGCGTATTATTTCACGAGCTCGCTGTATTTCGGTGCGCGAGTGCAATATGGTTTGGCCGATATTACAAAAAACAGTGCTGATCTGGCGCGGGCCAAAACGGATGGTAACAACCTGCTTTACCGCGACGATAAAGACCGGAATTTCTCCCTCCAGTTTTCGGTCGGATTTGGATTTTAATTAATCATGTGTCTTTGGGTGTTGGCCTTTGGTTTTCTTAATACGAGCGACCAAAGACCAATAGCTAAAGACCAACCCTTCGGCACAACTTTTTACACTTTTCCAAAACCGATCCTTACGCTAATGATACGTTCTACTACTATTCTTCGCTCTATTGTCTGCTTTTTGCTGCTTGCTACGTTGTGGTTGGCTTGTAAGAAGAATGATTTTCAAGACATTGACTTGGGTGATCATGCTGCCGAGTTTGCTTTCCCTTTGTTCAGCACTGACTTGCTTTTAAAAGATTTGTTGGGACAAGTGCTTAATGACTCGCTTTCCACTGACACATTGATTGTCAATCCCGACGGCACGATGACACTCTTTTATACGGGCGATGTGGCCGAGAAGAAGGCGACGGACATTTTTACCTTTTTCCAGCCCGCTATATATCCCCTATCCGATAGTATTACGATGATGCCCTTGCAATTTCCCGAAGGTGTCGGACTCAAAGAAGCCCAGTTGAGTGCTGGCACACTCGGGTTCATCTTTACCAATCACTTTCCTGAAACCCTCACGGGCCGGTTTGAAGTGCCACAGTTAACCAAAAACGGCCAACCGATAGTTATCCCGTTCACCATTGCCCCCAGCGGAGCTGCATCGGTTTTTGGACCCGTTGACTTGAATGGCTATGTCCTGAGCGGTAACACGAATGATCTGACCTTTATCTATTATGCCTATTTGCCAGACGGTACTCGGGTGATGGTTCCTTCTAACGACTTGCGCGTTGGTTTTCTGAATGTCAAATTCAGCTATTTCGAGGGCAATTTTGGCTATGCCACCTATCCGTTAACCCGCGACACTATTGATATTGACATCAACCAGACCAATCTGGATGGCAATGTAACCGTGAAAAATCCGAAAATAACGATTCGAATTGCCAATTCGTGGGGCTTTCCGACGCGTGGCATTGTGCGTTATTTGAGTTTCATTGGTCAAAATGGGGAGGAATATAAACTGGAAACTACGGCTTTCGTTGATGATACTATCATTGATTTTAATTATCCTTCGTTGAATGAAGTAGGCCAAACCAAATACACTGACGTATATCTGGATAACACGAATTCCAACATCGCTGAAATATTCAACTCGCAGCCAACCAAGTTGGTCTATGATATGGGTGGGGTTTCCAATGCTTTGCAAACCCCCAATCTGGTTGGCTTCTTGACTGATAGCAGTATTATTAGCCTGCAAATCAAGGTAGAGCTGGACTTGGAAGGATCGGTCAAAAACTTTGGCTCCGACCAGACACTGGACCTGGATTTCGGTGAATACAGCGATTTTGATACCAGCAAAATTCAGGATGTAGAGTTCAAGCTCGTCACCGAAAACTCTACACCGATTTCCGCTCTGTTGCAGCTTTATTTCCTGGACAATAATAGCGTTCGGATTGATTCATTGTTCCCCAATGGCGCGCAACCCCTACTGCGTTCTGCGCCGATTGACTCGGATGGTAAAGCGACGAGCAGCACGCGTACCGAGAATTTTGTCACGATGCAGGCAAACCGTTTTGAGCGCATTCGTCAAGCTAAACAGGCCTTCTTGCATACTTCCTTCACTACCGCAGAAGATGGACAAGTGCCGGTAAAGTTGATTGCGACGGATAAGGCGATTGTCAAAATGGGCTTGAAAGTGAGGACAAAGTGAACTGCTCGCTAACTCCCTTCTACCTTCCTCTACTACTCAACCGATTACAACCAGCTCTAACAAATGCGATTAAACCATAAAATAGCTTTCTTTTGTCTCCTCTTCGCCTCCCAGTTGTCGGCACAGCAGGAATTGATGCTCCAAACGCTGCCTGATCTCTGGCATGCAACTTCTATCAATCCGGCGTTTTTTCCGGAAAATAAAAGACTGGTGATCGGCTTGCCAGCCTATTCGCTGGATGCCTCGCATTCGGGCGACATTACTTATAATGATTTGCTGAGCAAAGAGGGCGACCATACAGTTTTGGATTTTAATAACGTCATCAATAAGCTGGACCCGGAAAATACCTTGCAGTTTGATCAACGCATTGAGACGGTTTCTTTGGGTTTGCGTTTGCCGGGCAAATGGTCCATCCAAGCAGGTCACGCGAATCGTCTGACGGGCTTGGCGATCTACCCCAAAAGTCTTGCGGAGGTACTCTGGAACGGCAATGGCCCCTATATTGGGGAAAAAGTGCAATTTGGATTTCAGGCGCGCGTGTTTGACTGGAACGAGTGGAGCGTTGGTTTGGCCAAACACTTTGATAATGTGTCAGTGGGAGCACGGCTGAAATATCTGACTGGTGTAACTTCCTTAATTACGGACGAAGACCACCATTCAGCGACCATTTATACTAATCCCGATATATACCAGCTTCAAATTGAGACAGATTATGGCTTTCATTCCTCGTCTTTGATTTCGGCTATTGATACTTCCGGCCTGGGTTTCAAGGTGGATGTGGCGGATTTGGAAGGGAGTGCATTCAGCAAAAATACGGGTGCTTCCCTGGATTTGGGTTTCCAATGGCGGGTCAGCGAAAAGCTGAATGTCAGTGCCAGTGTGCTGGATTTGGGCGGCAAGATTAAATGGAAAGAGAATGCCAACTATTTCCGTAGCAACGGCTCTTTTGAATATGACGGTGTGACTTTCCCCGGCAGTGACATCATTAATGGCAGCGATAGCCTCGATTTTGACCAGAAACTTGATACGCTGAACGACATTTTTCAGTTTCAAAAAACGGCGCAGGAATTCACGACCAAACTTCCAACGCGCATCTACGTCGGCGGCACGTTTGATCTGACGGAGAAATGGGGCCTAGGCGTTAGCGCATTCACTCAATTGAGTGAAGAACGTAATATCAGTGGCTTAGGCGCGAGTGTGCGGTGGTTGCCAGTGCGTTGGTTGTCGCTGGGCGCTATGTATAGCGTGAATAATCATTCGGCGGCCAATCTGGGTTTTCATCTTGTTTTAAAACCCGGTCCAGTGCAGTTCTACTTTATGTCTGATAATCTAGCCAACGCTTTTTCGCTGAAAAGCAGTGCGGCAGTGAATTTGCGGACGGGGTTGTCGCTGGTGTTTTGATAAAATGCGGAATGCAAAATATGGAATTGGTAGCGCAGATTCAGCATTCTGTATTCCGCAATCCGCATCCATTTTCACACTGGTGCAGTAGCGTGCAAAAACTGTTTCTCATACAATTCCCGATAGCGCCCATTAGAGATTTCCAGTAAAGAATCATGCGACCCAAATTCCTGCACCTCGCCTTTTTCCAGCACCAGAATATTAGTCGCGTGGCGAATTGTGCTTAAACGGTGAGCAATAATAATGCTCGTGCGACGCTCAATTAGCCGCTCAATAGCATACTGAATAATACCTTCCGATTCCGGGTCAATAGACGAGGTAGCTTCATCCAGGATCAGAATTTCAGGCTGGAAAACGAGTGCGCGAACAAAGGAAATCAATTGCCGCTGTCCCATCGAGAGGGTCGCTCCACGTTCCATCACTGGGTAATGGTATCCGCCGGGCAGACGCATAATAAACTCGTGTGCGCCGATCATTTTGGCCGCTTCAATGGCTTGTTCTTCGGTGATGGTGTTGTCGCGTAGGGTAATATTATCCAGCACCGTTCCCGAAAATAAGAATACATCTTGCAGCACCACCGCAATGTGGCGGCGCAATGTGTACACATCATAATCACGCAGATCGTGGCCATCCACACGGATTTGGCCGCCTTGAATTTCGTAGAAGCGATTCAACAGACTAATAATCGTACTCTTACCGCTACCCGTACTGCCCACAATCGCCAGCGTCTCGCCGGGCTTGATGTTGAAAGACACCCCTTTTAAAACCGGGTCGGTGGCCATTTCGCCGCTATAAGAGAACTGGACCTTGTCAAACTCCACCGAACCATTCAATTTGGAAGGCGTAAGCGTTCCGTTATTTTGCACGCGCTCGGTATTTTCCAGCAATTTAAACACCCGTTCCGCAGCGATCAAACCCATTTGCAGAGTATTGAACTTATCAGCCAACATCCGAATCGGGCGATATAACATGGTGATATACAAAGGAAAAGCGACCATAGTGCCCAACGTCACTTCGGTACTGAGCACTTTGCCTGCACCGTACCACACCAACAAACCCAATGAAAGTGCGGAAATAATATCTACTACCGGAAAGAAAATGGCGTAGGCCGTAATTGCCTTCAGGTTGGCGTCGGTGTAGCTATGGTTAATCTGGCGAAACTTGGCGGCTTCCTGGCTTTCTGCGTTGAAAATCTGCACGATACGCATCCCGCTGATTCTTTCCTGCAAAAAAGCGTTCATCGTGGCGATTTGCGTACGCACCTTTTCATAACTCACCCGCACACTTTCCTTGAACTGGTAACTACCCCAAATCAGCAATGGAAATACCGACAGCACCACCAGTGTAAGTTTCCAAGACGTAAATGTCATAATGCCAATCACCCAGGCAATTGTCATCAAGTCGGAAATGATAGTGACGCTGCCTTCGGAAAAAATGGTGTTGATCGCTTCAATATCATTGATGGTGCGGGTGGTGCTTTGGCCGATGGGCGTACGGTCGAAATAACTTAAATTCAAGCCAGTCACGTGACGGAATACTCGTGTGCGCAGATCACGAACCGTGGCCTGCCCAAGCCAGTTGGCATAGTACAGGAAAAAGTAACGTAGCACCGTCTCCATCGCCAGCAAGCCAAAAATAGCGAACGCCAGCATGGTCATGCCGTGTATGTCGCCGATTAGTACATGCTCGTCCACCATGTTCTGCAGGAGTTTTGGACGGAAGGTAGACAAGGGTGCCAGGCAAAACACCGACAAAAACGTGGTGAAAATGAATACGTTTTTATAAGGTTTCACCAACGCCATCACTCGGCGGAACAGTGAAAAATCGAATTTCTTTTGTTTAGGATCGGACATATAGGAAGGGACAAAAGGCAATGAGCAAAAGACAACGGGCAAACGACGCGTTGACATCCCGATTTTTGCCGGAAAGCAACCGCGAAAAAAATATTCTATCCTGCTCGATGTGTACTTCCCCAATTAAGAGGAGTGAAAGGGGCTAATTCAGAGTAATCAATAATTAGTTCTCCAAACCGGAAAACATGGGCAAAGTTCGACAATAGCGAGCGTTTTTACAGAAAATCCTGCGCTGCTCTGCCAATAATAAATAGTTAATCATCGGCTTTGGTCGTCAGAAAAAGGAAAATAGTCGGAACAAAAGCCCTCCGATCCGATTGCGGCGCGTAGTTTTCGGATGGAAAAACAATCTTTCATTAAAACAGACAAATCATGAATCAATTCGACACCACTCTGGAACCCAAGAAAACCCTAAATAACCGCGCTATGACGGCGGGGCTTTATATTGCCGGAGCAACCATTGTACTGGGCTTAGTCATCTACGTGGCTGGCCTTAATGAAATGATGATGACCAACAAGCCATTAAGCTGGCTGAATAACCTCTTGAATTTGGGCATCATGTTTTATTTCATTCACACAGCCATACGTCTATATCGTGACCAGGACAACGGCGGTTATTTAACCGCTGGCAATGGAATGGGGTTAGGCAGTTTGGCTGGTTTAGTAGCTGGTATAATTACTGCTATCTGGATGGTAATTTTCATGACCTTCATCGCGCCCGACATATTGGACATGACCAAACGGGTTACCATGGAACAAATGCAGGAGAATGGTCAATCGGAAGAACAAGCAGAGCAGTTCATGGAAATGAGTGCTATGTTCTTTTCGCCGGCTTTTATTGGTATTATGACTGCTATTTTCAGCGTCTTTTTTGGTTTCCTGTGTGGTCTGGTCAGTGGCTTGATTCAAAAGCGCGAACGCCCTTACGTACAATAGTTAATAGATTTTCCTGCGTAAATATTCCAACGTCCTGCCTTTCCCGGCAGGACGTTGCTATTTTTGCGCCCGCAGAATCAGGGTTTTATGAAAAATATAAATGTTCGCTACGGATTGCTCGGCGGTGGAGCCGTTATTCTTTATTTCCTGCTCCTCTACACGGTGCGCAAGGAGCTCTTTCTCAATCCCTGGCTGCAGTGGGCGTCGTTGCTCATTTATCTGGGTTGCATGTATCGCGCGGCCCAAGAAGAAACTGCTTTAAATGGTTTTCAGCGTGATTTTCGTACAATGGTCCGCACGCCATTTATCGTATTCTTGTTGATCAATATAGTTTACTGGTTGTTCTACTACGCCTTGCATCTCGCCGATCCGGAACTGCTGCGCATGGAAACGGCAATGGATTTAGCTTTCAAAAAGCAGCAATTGGCGGGCGGTCTGGGTGATCCGCAACAAGCCAATCAATTGCGCGAACAAATTATGGCTCTGGAACGAGAAGCTAGCCAACCAGCGATGCAGCCGCTAGGACCCATCATATTCCGTTTGGCCATCGGCTCTATTGGTGGATTTATTCTGGCGGCAAGCGTAACGGCTCTCGTACGTTCGGGCGGCACGACAGAAAGAAACTGAGGCAACATTAGAACCTTTTTGATGGCAATGCAGTATGTATTAGGCAAAATGCTAAGCTTTAATTTTCATAAACCCATATTAATCCCCATCAATCGCGCGTAATGGTGAACACCCCTGAAACCTACAGCGCCCGGCTGGCGAACGCCAAAAAGTGGGTGCCCCGGTTGTATTTCTCCCGGCTGGTACGTTGGTTGATCTACGGGGTAGTCATCTGGTGGCTGTTTCAAAATTGGCATAGTGATCTGCCAATCAGTAGCCTGGCGCAAGACTATGGTTTCCCTGAATCCCGCTTTGTCACCGTAGATGATATGCAGGTGCATTACCGCACCGTCGGGCAGGGCGAACCGATTCTGTTGCTGCACGATGCTAATAGCTCATTACATACTTGGGCAGGCTGGACGCACAAATTATCGGCTTATTATCAAGTAATTAGTGTGGATTTGCCGGGTTTTGGACTTACCGGACCGCATCCACGTGGCAGTTATAGTGCCTTTATGTACGCGAATTTTTTGGAAGAAATGGTCAAGCAATTGAACCTCTCTACTTTCCATCTGGCTGGGAATGGAGTGGGTGCGCAAGTGGCGTGGTTTTATGCTGCCGAACATCCGGCCCGTCTGCGTAAACTCATTCTGCTCGATGCGCCAGGTTTTGAGCCAAAAAATACCAATTTGGTGAACTTATTGGCCCGCACACCTGTCCTGAATCGCGCGATCTGGCATATCACACCGAAGTCTTTCATTAAAATAATGCTCGACGACGTGTATGCCGATGACGCACTGGTCACCGATTCGCTGGTGCAACGGCACTTTGAATTACTGCTGCGTCCCGGTAATCGCAAGGCTTTTACCGATCATGCCGCCGTGAGTGACAATCGTCCTCCTGTGGATATTATTGAAAAAATTGCCGTACCCACGCTTATTCTGTGGGGTGCAGAAGACACCCGTATTTCGCCCGAATATGCCTACGAATTTCATCGGCGTATTCACAGCGCGGTATTGCGGGTCTATCAAAATACTGGCCATTGGCCCCAGGAAGAAAATCCCATCGAGACCGCCCAGGATGTGCGGGCATTTCTGGAGGGGAAATTTTGACGAATGCGGAATACAGAATGCTGAATTACACAAATTCCGTATTCATCATTCCGCATTCCGAATTAGTTAAGTGTTATTAAATTTTATAATAAAAGCATCTCATGGCTAAGCGCCTTCTTCCCGTCGGCATTGACGATCTGGCTTTTTATACGCCCAAACTTTACCTTGATATCCGTACGCTCGCCGAGGCGCGTGACATTCCCTACGAAAAACTTGCCCACGGCTTAGGGTTGCATAAAATGTCGTTGCCCGACGTGCATGAAGATGCCGCCACCATGGCCGCTGAAGTCATCGCTGAACTCATTGAGCGCAATAATCTCGACCCTCGCTCCATTGGAAGAATTTATTTGGGCACCGAAAGTGCACTGGATGGGGCCAAACCCACCGCCACTTATGCAGTAGGCATGGTCGAGCAACATCTTGCCGATCGCTATGGCCCGGACAGTTTTCGGCACTGTGATGTGTTAGACCTCACTTTCGCCTGCATCGGCGCGGTGGATGCTCTGCAAAACACCCTCGATTGGGTAGCTACTGACCCAAATAATATAGGCATCGTAGTGGCCAGTGATATTGCCAAATATGAAATGCACTCCACAGGAGAATATACGCAGGGAGCCGGTGCGGTGGCGATGCTGGTGCGCTGGCAGCCACGTTTGCTGGTCGTGCGTCCGCTCTATGGCGTGGCGATGGAAAGTGTGCATGATTTTTATAAACCGCGCCGTGAGCGTTTTAGCGAGACGCCTGTGTTTGACGGCCAATTTTCTAATCAATGTTATCAGCAGCGTATGAGCGAAGCACTAGCCGATTTTCGGCGGCGGGCAGTGGCGCAAGGACTATTTCGCGAAGACCAATACCCGGCTCTGAGTGAGCGTTGGGCACGTATGATTTTCCATTTGCCTTATGCTTTTCATGCTAAACGGATGTACGTCGAGCAGTTTGTAGAAGAAAGAAAAAATAAAGGCATGTGGCAAAAAGACGTGGCTCGTTTTGGGTTCCCGCAATTGGAAACAGTGCGTTTCGCCGACAAAAAAGCTTACGATAAAGCCTATATGGGTTTCCTCAAATCGGTCAGTGAATCAGCGATGTATAAGAAATTCGTCGCCGAAAAACTGGAAAAACCACAACGCGCCAGTCAGGAAACGGGCAATCTCTACACTGCCTCTATTTTCTTGGCCTTGATGAGCAGTCTGGAGTGTGATTTAAGAGAAAATTTCCCGTTAGCAGGTAAACGCATCGGTTTCGTAGCTTATGGTAGCGGTTCCAAGTCTAAAATATTTGAAGCCATTGTGCAGCCAAATTGGGCAGAGGTAGCTAAACACTTTCACGTCTTTGATAAATTAGAAAACCGACGTGCAGTAGACTATACCCAATACGAAGCACTGCATACTGGTAAGCAAACTACCTCTGTTCAAAAAGAAGATACTAATTGGGGGTTGCAACGCATTGGCAAAGAGGGCGTTACCCTAGGTGCACGCTATTATGAAATGCTGGAGAAGTAATAGCCTAACGTTTTCCTAAACAGTTCAAGTACAAACGCCCAAAGCCCATTCTCCTCGTTAAAGAGTAGTCAAGATTGCTATGTCTCTGCCAACTTGAAATGCCAAAACTCTTCGTTCATCTACATATTCTCCCAGTTCAGCGCAAAATTGGCAATGACTCCAGCGGGCACTTGCTAATTCCCCTAATTTTGTTGGACCAACTAATTCATATTTAACCGATTACTAAAAAACAAAACCATGAAAAAATACTACTTGCTTTTCCTGCTACCTTTACTCTTGGTGGCTGCGTATGCCAACGCTACCGTCCATACTATCACGGTGCAAAATTTCCAGTTTAGCCCATCCAGCATAACGACCGTCCATGTAGGCGATACGATCAAATGGACGTGGGTTAATGGATCACACACTACGACCTCAGAGGCCATTCCTGCCGGAGCTGCCGCCTGGAATTCCCCTATGAGTCAAAATGTGACATCTTTTATCTATAAGGTTACCGTTCCTGGCGTATATAATTACGTCTGCCTCCCTCACATGCCCGACATGTCGGGTAGTTTTACCGCCTCCATCGTCAGTGGCATTGGAGAAATAGCCGCTGAACCCGTTTTCAAACTCAAGGGCAGCGTCGTCACCGATGAAATCATCATTGATCTTGATATCATCCACGCGGCGCAGGTCAACGTGCAGTTGTATAACTTAGTTGGCCGTTTGGTACGCACTTTCAGCGATGCCCGTCGCGAACCCGGCACTTATCAGGAGAACTATTGGGTGGCCGATCTGCCCAAAGGCCTATATTTGTTAGCGATAAAAGTTGGCAACCAGCAGACTACACGTCGAGTGATTGTGGAATAGTAAGTTTAAAGGGCAAGGGGCAATCGGCAACAGATACTTGCTAGCTAAAAATCACTTAGCTATTTGGTTTTTGGCGGACATATTGCGCCTTGCAAATTGCCCTGTGCCCTTTATTTTCGTTCTTGGTATTAAAATTGTTAGGATTAGATCGTACCAAAATCACGATTTAATCATGTCTAATCGAAAATTCACCACCGCTCGCGCCGCTGCCTTTTGGTTTGCGCTATTTCTTCACCTCGCGCTGGGAACTGCCTTATACTATAACATCAGCGACATTCACCCTGCTCATTCAAAAAACTCCAAACCAGCATCGTCTGCCGCTTCTACCCTTACAAAACCTTGATTATAAGGCTTATACAACCTTTAAGGGGAACTTGCGGGCAATGTTTTAGCCAGAAAATATTCCTATTTGTTTTTAAACAGGAGTTATCTCGAACGTTCGAGGTAACTCCTGTCATTTTAAGTTAATCCTTACGCTGTCGGTAGGAGAGAAAGTACCTTTTCAAGAAGAAATTTATCCTCTTGGTATTCTCGTCATTGTCCTCCGCCATTTTTCTACCAGCGATTCTCTGCCATTTTGGCCATTTTTTGGGGTAAAATGGCCACAGTTCCCGAAATTGAAAAAAACTTTTAAAAAAAGATGCCACACGCTTGGTAAAACGAAACTGGTGGAGTTACCTTTGCGCTCGCTTTTGAAACAGGGGAACAAAATCTAATTTGGTTTTCCACTTTCAAAAGGAGTGAAATTGAAATTTTAAATACTTTCAGGGTAATGAATCAGAAAATTCGCATTAAACTACGTTCTTACGACTACAACTTGGTAGACAAATCTACCGAGAAAATCGTGAAAACGGTGCGTGCGAGTGGAGCCGTTGTGACTGGCCCGATTCCGCTGCCGACCGAGAAAGAAATCTTTACCGTGCTGCGCTCGCCGCACGTAAATAAGAAAGCTCGAGAGCAGTTCCAGTTACGCACCCACAAGCGCTTGATTGAAATATACACACCGACGCAAAAGACGGTGGACGCTCTCTCCAAATTGGAACTCCCGAGCGGCGTTGACATTCAAGTCAAGCTTACCTAATTCGCACTCTCTAAGCTTATCCAAGTCTGCAGTTTCCGGCAGTAGTCAAAGTGTCCCGATTTATCGGATAACTGATACTCCCGAAAGCGGTTCCGGTCACGGGAAGGTCGCCTTCTCGCATATCCGTACCCCGCGAAACTGACGGATATGTATTCAAGCAATCGTTCAAATAATAAAAATCCAAGGCACGTGAACGGTCTGATTGGCAAGAAAATCGGCATGACCAGCATCTACGACAACAACGGAAAGAACGTTGCTTGTACGATCATCGAAGCTGGTCCCTGCGTGGTGACGCAAGTGCGTACAGAGGAAACAGATGGCTACACAGCCCTCCAGTTGGCCTTTGGAACGCGCAAAGCAAAAAACACGCCCAAAGCACTGATGGGGCACTTTCAGAAAGCCAACCTCGAAGAGCCACTGCATAAGGTGCAGGAGTTCCGCGATATGAACACCTTAAAGGTGTTGGGCGATGAAGTGACCATCCAGGATGTCTTCAACGAAGGTGACAAAGTAGTCGTCACTGGTACTTCGAAAGGGAAAGGCTTCCAAGGTGTAGTAAAGCGTCACGGCTTCGGCGGTGTAATGCAACAAACCCACGGTCAGCACAACCGGCTACGGGCACCAGGTTCTCTGGGTAACTCTTCTTTCGCTGCCAAAGTTATGAAAGGCATGCGCATGGCGGGTCACATGGGACAAGACCAGGTGAAGATACGCAAAGTGCAAATCCTCAAGGTATTCCCTGAGCAGAACCTCATCCTGATCAAGGGTGCAGTTCCGGGCCACAAGGGTGCCTACGTTACGATCGAAAAATAATTTTTTTTGGCCATCAATTTCTTCGGAAATGCAAGTCAAGGTATATAACATCAAAGGCGAAGCCACCAATCGGACAATTGATTTGCCCGCAGAGGTGTTCGGTATCGACCCACATGAGCACAGTGTGTGGCTCGATGTGAAACGCTACCTCAACGCTCAGCGTCAGGGGACGCATAAGTCGAAAGAACGCAATGAACTGACTGGTTCGACGCGCAAACTGCACAAGCAAAAAGGTACTGGTGGCTCTCGTAAGGGTGACATCAACAGCCCGACTTTTCGGGGTGGTGCCCGCGTGTTTGGTCCGCGTCCCCGCAACTACGACATAAAGGTAAACGCCAAAGTGCGTAGCCTGGCCCGTCGCAGTGCCCTCTCGGCCAAAGCTGCTGCTGGCAACATCATGATCGTGGAGAATTTCGCGCTCGATACGCCAAAGACTAAGGCTTTCCAGGATATCATGCGTGCGTTGCAGGTAGGTGATCAGCGTATTCTGACCATCACCGGAGAAATGGATCAAAATCTTTATCTTTCTTGCCGCAACATACCAAAGGTCAATATCACGCCTGCAAAAGATCTGAATACGTATCAGATCATGCAAGCTGGAGTGGTGGTGATTGCTGAAAACGCCCTCAAAGGCATCATAGAAAATTGCGCAAAATTGGTTGATTAGTCGTTGGTTATCAAATAATTACCAATAACAAATCACCAGTAACCAAAATAGTCATGGCTAAGCAAATCTTAATCAAGCCGGTTATTACGGAAAAATCGACCAAACTCGCCGATAAGCGCAGCACCTATGTGTTCGTGGTGAACAAGGACGCCAACAAGATCGAAATCAGAAACGCGGTCGAGAAGATGTTCAACGTGAGCGTGGAAGGAGTGAACACGGCAGTGATGCCGGGCAAGCCCAAATCGCGCAGCACCAAAACGGCAGTTGTAAAAGGAGCGAAATCTTCTTACAAGAAGGCTTTCGTAACCCTTACGCCCGGCGAAACCATCGACATTTTCGGTAATACCGAAGAATAAGACAATTATGAATTATTAATTATGAATGACTTTGCGATTTCATAATTCCTAATTCCCAAATTCATAATTTGAAATAAAATGGCAGTCAAGAAATTCAATCCACTCACGCCGGGACAACGCTTCCGGATAGCCGTTTCGAGAGACGAGTTGACGAAAGGTGCTAAGCCGGAGAAATCCTTGCTGGGTACCAAGAGCAGCACTGGCGGTCGCAACAGCGATGGTCACCGCACGATGCGTAATCGTGGTGGCGGTCACAAACGTCGCTATCGGGTCATTGATTTCAAACGCGATAAAGAAGGTGCAGCCACCGTTTTATCGGTACAATACGATCCAAACCGTACGGCTTACATCGCTCTATTGGAATACGCTGACGGCGAAAAGGCCTACATAATTGCGCCAAGAACCATTGAGGTGGGCCAGCAAGTAGTGTCGGGTCGCGGAGTTGCCCCTGAAATTGGCAACTGCATGTATCTGTCGGAAGTGCCACTAGGTGCTTTTATCCACAATATCGAAATGCACCCAGGACAGGGTGGTGTGTTGGTGCGCAGTGCCGGTAACAGTGCCCAGATGATGGGTCGCGAAGACCGTTACGCTTCCATCAAAATGCCTTCCGGTGAAGTTCGGCGCATCCTGTTGACTTGCCGTGCAACTATCGGTATCGTCAGCAACCCCGACCATAACCTGGAAGTAATGGGTAAAGCCGGTCGGAACCGTTGGAAAGGCTGGCGTCCACGTACTCGTCCAGTAGTGATGAACCCGGTCGATCACCCGATGGGTGGTGGTGAGGGTCGCGCTTCCGGTGGTCACCCACGTACCCGCAAAGGTCTTAAGGCAAAAGGCGCAAAAACACGTAGCCGTACCAAGGCTTCTAATGCGCTCATTATCAGCCGCCGGAAGACGGGTAATAAATAAACAATTCGGAACCACCAGTAGGTTTCTAATTCATAATTCATAATTCATAATTCATAATTAGCCTTATGCCGCGTTCACTTAAAAAAGGACCTTACGTACAATTCACGTTGATGGAGAAGGTCGTTAAGTCCAAACAGAGCAACCGCAAGTCGGTGATCAAAACGTGGAGCCGCGCTTCGATGATTATCCCCGATATGGTGGGCGAAACCATCGCTGTGCACAACGGCAAAACCTTTGTTCCTGTCTTCGTGACGGAAAACATGGTTGGTCATAAACTCGGTGAATTCTCTCCAACCCGGAATTTCCGTGGCCATGGGGGCAATAAAAAATAAATGTGGACAATGGAATTGATGTGGTCAATATGGTTAAGAGTTACCGGCCATATTCAACACATTAGTACATGCAACACATTGACCACATTAACACATTAGCACATTTTTTATAAAATGGAAGCAGTAGCAAAACTGAGAAACTGTCCGATGTCGCCGCGCAAAATGCGCCTCGTAGTGGACAACATTCGCGGTCGCAAAGTGGTGGATGCCCTGGGTATCTTGAAATACACCAACAAAGAAGCGGCAATGTGGCTGGAGAAACTCGTGCTTTCCGCCATCAATAACTGGGAGCAGAAATCCGACCAGGTGGGTGCCGCCGATGACTACGAACTGTACATCAAAACGGCATTCGTAGATCCGGGCAGCATTATCTACCGCTTTTTGCCAGCACCACAAGGCCGTGCCTATCGTGTACGCAAGCGTCGCAACCATGTAACCATCGTTGTTGCCAACCGCAAAGCCCTAGAACAAGAGTAAATTAAATATGGCCAATTAAATTAATGAGATCAATGTGGCCAATTAATTTAAGCACACATTGACCACATTAAACACATTGACCACATTAACACAATCAGCAAATTAGCAAATTAATATAATGGGTCAGAAAGCAAATCCGATTGGTAACCGTTTGGGCATTATCCGCGGTTGGGATTCTAACTGGTACGCCGATAAAGACTACGGTCTGAAAGTCGTAGAGGACGAAAAGATACGCAACTACTTGCGCATCCGCCGCCCAAAGACAGCCACGGCCGATCCGCGCGATCGCAACAAACCGATGCAGAACGGTATCAGCCGGATCGTCATCGAGCGTTCGATGAAGCGTGTGACCGTGACTATCCACACTAGCCGCCCCGGTATCATTATCGGTAAAGGTGGTAAAGAGGTGGACCTCATTAAAGAAGAACTCAAAGTATTGACGGGCAAAGAAGTCCAGATCAACATCTTCGAGATTCGCAAGCCAGAACTGGACGCCAACATCGTTGGTGAACAAGTGGCTAAGCAGATCGAAGCACGGATCAACTTCCGTCGTGCAGTGAAAGGTTCTATCCAAGGCACCATGCGTGCCGGAGCAGAAGGGATTAAGATTCGCGTAAGCGGTCGTTTGGGCGGAGCCGAAATTGCCCGTACCGAAGAATATAAAGAAGGACGTACGCCGCTCCATACTTTCCGTGCTGATATTGACTATGCTTGGGTAGAAGCCCAAACGGTTTATGGCAAAATCGGTATCAAAGTGTGGTTGTTCAAAGGCGAAGTACTTCAAAAACGTGAACTGACCCCATTTGCAGCCGCAGAAGGTACTGGCGGAGATCGCCGGGATGGCGGTGGCGGTGGTGACCAACGTCGCGGTGGCGGAGATCGTCGGGAAGGCGGTGATCGCGGTGGAGATCGTCGCGGTGGCGGAGATCGACGTGGTAGTGGAGATCGTCGCGAAGGCGGTGATCGCGAGGGCGGAAACAATCGTGGTGGCGGCAACCGTGGCGGTAGCGGCGGTGGTGGTAATCGCGGTGGAAGCGGTGGCGGTGGTAACCGTGGCGGAAGTGGCGGTGGCGGCAACCGTGGTGGAAGCGGCGGAAGTGGTGGTGGCGGTGGTCGCCGATAAGAATTGCAATCAAGACGAAGTCTGTTTATTCAACTGACCAGACCTACGTTCCCAATATTTAACGGTGCATTTGATTTTCTCTTTTTGAAAATTCTGTTATGCGTCGTACATTTGCAGCCCCTTTCATAAAAGGGAATAGACTGTTGAACATAAAACACTGATTGACAGGCTTTTAAATTGTACTTTCGATGTTACAGCCAAGACGTACAAAATATCGCAAACAGCAGAAAGGCCGCAACCGTGGCTATGCTCATAAAGGTAGCTCCATTGCTTTCGGCTCTTTTGCCTTGAAATCTTTGGAATTTAGCCGGATCACGAGCCGCCAGATTGAGTCTGCTCGTATCGCGCTCACCCGCAACATGAAACGGGAAGGCAAGGTATGGATTCGTATTTTCCCTGATAAGCCGATTACTGGTAAACCAGCCGAAGTGCGGATGGGTAAAGGTAAAGGTGCAGTGGACCACTACGTCATCGAGGTGCAACCTGGTCGCATCATGTTTGAGATCGAAGGGGTCACCGAAGAGTTGGCTTACGCCTCCTTGCGTTTGGCTGCACAAAAGTTGCCGGTACTTTGCAAAACCGTCACTCGTTACGATTTCGAGGGATAAAAGTTATTATCAACTTTTATCAATCATTACCGAATAATAGTCAATACAATAATACCATGGCAAAGGAAAAATTAGACGTTGCTGCGATGACCGAGGCGGATATGCAAACCGAACTGGCTAGCATGACGAACGAATATCAGACCATGAAATTCGATCATGCCGTTAAAGGCCTCGCTAACCCGCTCGAACTCCGCGAGCTGCGCCGTAACATTGCGCGCATCAACACGGAAGCACGTAGCCGCGAACTGGCCGCTATGACTCCTGATCAACTGGAACTGCGTTCTAAACTGCGGGCCCGTCGTCGTCGCCAGTCCTAATCAATATCATTCGCAAGCATATTTTACATCTAATTTGAGATGGAAGCAGCAGCAACAACAGAAAGAAACCTCCGCAAGCAGAAAACTGGCACTGTGGTCTCCAATAAAATGGACAAGACTATTACGGTAAAAGTAGAACGCCGGTTGATTCACCCACTTTATGGCAAATTCGTAAAGCGGTCCAAAAAATTCTTTGCCCACGATGAAGAGAACACCTGCAAAGTAGGTGATACCGTGCGCATCATGGAGACGCGTCCATTGAGCAAGAATAAGTGCTGGCGCTTAGTGGAAGTCATTGAAAGAGCGAAATAACTAAGAGTTATGAGTTATAAGTCATGGGTTACACTCTTGATTACTGATTCCTAATTCCTAACTCCTAATTAATAAAAGTCATGATTCAGCAAGAATCTCGTTTGAATGTGGCCGATAACTCCGGCGCGAAACAAGTGCTCTGCATTCGAGTACTGGGCCACACGCGTCAGCGCTACGCCAGCGTAGGCGACAAGATCGTGGTAGCGGTAAAAGATGCTTCTCCAGGTGGTGTAAAGAAAGGTACAGTGAGCAAAGCTGTAATCGTTCGCACCAGCAAAGAGATCCGCCGTAAAGATGGTTCTTATATTCGCTTCGACGACAATGCCGTGGTATTGCTGAATGCTTCTGACGAACCACGTGGTACTCGTATCTTTGGCCCAGTAGCCCGCGAATTGCGCGAAAAAGATTATATGCGTATCGTGTCGTTGGCACCAGAAGTACTGTAAATGTGGCCAATTATTTAAATGTGAACAATGTGGTCAACTAGCCACACAATCACATTGACCACATTAGTCACATTGACCACATTAAAAAATTTAGCACATTAATACAATGGCTACGCAAAATAAATCAAAACGCTTTTCACCAAAAGTAAACATCCGCAAGGGTGACAAGGTGATCGTGATCTCAGGTGACGATAAGGGTAAAACGGGTGAAGTTCTCCGTGTATTCCCTGACAAAAACCGCGCGATCGTGGAAGGTGTAAATATGGCGAAGAAGCACGTGAAAGCGACGCAAAATGAAGAAGGTGGCATCCAGGATATGGAAAAAACCATCGACATCTCTAACCTCTCGCTTGTCGATCCAACCAGTGGTGGCGCTACCCGCGTTGGCTACCGTATGGAAAACGATGTGAAGGTTCGCTATTCTATCAAATCCGGCAATATCATCAAGTGATGAAATACGTACCACGTCTTAAGACAAAATATCAGGGTGAAGTAGTGCCTGCGCTAATGCAGCAGTTCAACTATTCGTCCATCATGCAGGTGCCTCGTTTGCAGAAAATCTGCATCAACCAAGGTATTGGTGACGCAACGGGCGACAAAAAAATGATCGAAACCGCAGCTACCGAACTGACAACTATCGTTGGTCAGAAAGCTGTCTCGACCAAAGCCCGTACTTCGGTATCTAACTTCAAACTCCGGGAAGGTATGCCGATCGGGGTGCGTGTAACACTGCGCGGAGAGCGGATGTACGAATTCTTGGATCGTTTCATTTCGATTGCCATGCCACGTGTGCGTGACTTCCGTGGGATCAATGATAAATCATTTGATGGTCGTGGTAACTTCACGATGGGCGTCACCGAGCAGATCATCTTCCCGGAGATTGATATCGACAAAGTAAGCAAAATCATGGGTATGGACATTACGTTCGTTACCTCTGCCCAAACGGATGCCGAGGCTTATGCCCTGCTGAAAGAGATGGGTATGCCCTTCGTCAAAAAATAAACAAGAGTTTCATTATCAAGCTGATATAGAGCAAAATGGCTAAGAAATCCGTCATTGCCCGTGAAAATAAGCGTCGGCGCATCGTTGCCAAATACGCAGATCTACGCAAGAAGCTGAAAGAAGCTGGTGACTATGATGCACTGGATAGACTTCCACGCAATGCTAACCCGATCCGCCTGCACAATCGTTGCTTGTTGACCGGTCGTCCAAAAGGCTACATGCGTAAGTTCGGTCTTTGCCGGGTGAAATTCCGCGAAATGGCCCTGTATGGCAAAATTCCAGGTGTCACCAAAGCATCCTGGTAGTTGGTTACAGGCTGGTCACTAAACCTGCCGACTAATCACAAACAATTATTAATTATCAACTTTTCCGCATACAATGCAAGTCACTGATCCGATAGCAGACTATTTGACCCGCATCCGCAACGCACAGTTGGCGGGCCATCGTATTCTTGAGATCCCGGCTTCCCGCATAAAGAAGTCCATCACGGAGATCTTGTACGATCAGGGGTATATTCTCAAATATACGTTCGAGGATAAGACCGCCGAGAACAAACAGGGCATCATTAAGATCGCTTTGAAGTACGATCCAACTACCAAGAAGCCGATCATTCGCGAACTTGTTCGTGTAAGTCGTCCGGGTCTGCGCAAATTCTCTGGATCTGGCGAAATTCCGCGCATCATCAACGGATTGGGCACTATGATTGTGTCTACTTCCAAAGGGGTAATGACCGACAAGAAAGCCCGCGAATTGAACGTGGGTGGCGAGTTGCTTTGCTATATTTGCTAATACCCTGATAATCAAAATACTAAGAACTTAAACGCTCGACTGGTATGTCACGTATTGGTAAATTGCCGATTGCTCTCCCGGCTAAAGTGGAAGTTTCCGTGGCCTCCGATAACGTGGTCACCGTGAAAGGGCCAAAAGGTACCCTCACGCAAAAAATTGACCCGGATATTACTGTGGAAATGGAGGACGGTACGCTGTTTGTGAAACGGCCAACCGAGCAGAAACGCCACAAAGCACTGCACGGCTTGTATCGCGCTCTGATCAACAATTTGGTAGTGGGTGTTAGCGAAGGCTACGTCCGCCAGATGGAGGTCATCGGTGTAGGTTACCGTGTGGAAAATCAAGGTAATCTCTTGACGCTTACTGTGGGTTATTCTCACCCGATCATCTTTTACATCCCTTCCGAAATCAAGTTGACGACGGCGATGGAAAAAGGTCAACCACCGCTGATTCGTCTCGAAGGGATTGACAAAGAACTGCTCGGTCAGGTCTGCGCTAAGATTCGCGGATTCCGCAAACCTGAGCCCTACAAAGGAAAGGGTATCATGTTCAAAGGGGAGAAAATCCGTCGCAAAGCTGGTAAAACCGCTGGCGGTAAGAAATAATATTAATCAATTGATTATCATGCTTTTCCGGTCGGAAATCGGCGAAGCCCAAATTGATAAAAGCAATGAAACGTACGAAAAAGCAGAGTCGCCAGCGCATTCACCTGCGCGTTCGCAAGAAACTGAGCGGCACCGCAGAACGTCCACGCCTAAGCGTTTACCGTTCTAATAAATCTATCTATTGCCAGGTCATTGATGATTTGACTGGCCATACATTAGCCGCCGCCAGTTCCAGCGATGCAACTGGCACCAAAGTTGAACAAGCCATGCAAGTCGGCAAAATGATTGCTGAACGTGCCCAGGCTGCCGGTATTACATCGGTAGTGTTTGACCGGAGCGGATACTTGTATCACGGTCGTATCAAATCCTTGGCCGAAGGTGCCCGCGAAGGCGGTTTACAATTCTAATTGCCCACATTCTCACATTAGCACAGACCAATATAATGGCTAAGCAAGACAGAGAAAGAGATAATTCCCGGACCAGCGAAGATTCCGGCCTCAAAGAAAAACTCGTTGCCCTCAACCGTGTTGCGAAAGTAACGAAAGGTGGTCGCACGTTCAGTTTCGCTGCCGTAGTGGTAGTAGGTGACGGCAAAGGCCAGGTAGGTCAAGGCTTGGGTAAAGCCCGTGAGGTGCAGGAAGCGATTGCGAAAGCAACGAAAGACGCCGAGAAAAACCTCATCAAAGTGCCTGTACACAATGGTACCATCCCACACGAAGCCTACGGCAAATTTGATGCTGGCCGCGTGTTGATCAAGCCTGCCGCCCACGGTACGGGTGTGATCGCTGGTGGAGCTATGCGCGCAGTACTTGAAATGGCTGGTGTACACGACGTATTGGCCAAATCGCAAGGTTCTGCTAATCCGCACAACGTGGTAAAAGCAACCATCGCTGCTCTGGCTAGCCTGCGCAGTCCGATCGAAGTGGCTCGCCAACGTGGCATTTCCTTGGAAAAACTGTTTAACGGTTAAAAATAGTTATGAGTTATACATTACAAGTTATAATTACTTGTACTCTTATATAACTCATACCTTCTAACTCATAACTCATAACTTTAAGAAGGTGAGCAAGGTAAGAATTAAACTGATGAGAAGCCCGATCGACAAAGCCAAACGGCAGAAGTTGACGCTGGTAGCCCTTGGGTTCCGTAAGGTGCACCAAGTGGTGGAGCACGAAAACATTCCACAGATTCAGGGGATGTTGCGGGTAGTGGAACACCTCGTACACATAGAGAACGTCTAGTACGTTGTACATAAACTATTGACATTCAACCTAAAACCTGTGGGGCTTGGCCTTTACAGGTTTTCACATCGAATAAAACACAGCCATGGAGCTCAATAATCTTCGTCCGGCAGAGGGTGCTACAAAAAACCGCAAACGCATTGGTCGTGGTACTGGTTCGGGTCGCGGCGGCACTTCCACACGTGGTCACAAGGGTGATAAAGCCCGTAGCGGCGCGAAAGAAAAGCGTCACTTTGAGGGTGGTCAAACCCCTATGCAACGTCGTTTGCCGAAACGCGGTTTCCAAAATGTGAATCGCACTGACTATGTTGCACTGAATCTCAGCCAATTAGAGAAAATGGCGCAACAAAGCGACGTCATCAATCTGGAATCGCTGCAGACTTCAGGCTTCGCCAGATCGACTGATAAAGTCAAAGTATTGGGCAACGGTAAACTGACGTCCAAAGTGAACGTTACCGTTCATGCTATTTCGGCTTCGGCTCAAGCTGCTATCGAAGCGGCGGGCGGAAGCGTTCAAATCGTCTAAATACACTCCGGTCGTAATGAAATTCTTTACGGTTATCAAGAATATCTGGAGCATTAAGGAGCTCCGCCAGCGTATTCTATTTACGTTGGCACTGCTGCTGATCTATCGGGTCGGTACGTTCGTGGTGTTGCCAGGTGTTGTACCGGCTGCGCTTGAGAATGCCAGCAAAAATCGTGGTGCCAATGACCTGTTGGGATTGATCAACATCTTTACTGGCGGTGCCTTTGACAAAGCGGCTATCTTCGCTCTGGGCGTAATGCCTTATATTACTGCTTCTATCGTGGTGCAGTTGTTGGGCTTTGCCGTTCCTTATTTCCAACGTTTGCAAACAAAAGAGGGAGAGAGTGGCCGTAAACGCCTCAATCAGATTACTCGTTTGTTGACGGTGGCCCTCACTTTGGTACAAGGCGGCGGCTTCTTGCAATTGATCCGCAGCATTCCTGGTGCAGTATCGCCAAATATTCCGGACAGTATTTTCTGGTTTAGTAATATCATTATCCTGACTGCTGGTACCGTATTCTGTATGTGGTTGGGCGAACGGATTACGGACAAGGGTATTGGCAATGGTACTTCGCTGATCATTCAAGCTGGTATTATTGCTCGTCTTCCAGGTGCTTTCGCGTTCGAGTTCCAGACACTGTTTGGCGACAACAAATTGCTCCTGTTCTTCATTGAGTTGGCCATATTCTTCCTGATTGTTTTGGCTACTATTTTGGTCATTCAAGGGGTTCGACGAATACCCATTCAGTTTGCGAAGCGAATGGTTGGACGTTCCGGAGGGGCATTACCCACGGCCAGTGCTCGTGATTACTTACCCTTGAAAGTGAACTCGGCGGGCGTTATGCCGATCATCTTTGCGCAAGCCCTGATGTTCCTGCCTGCTACCGCTATCCAATATTTTTCGGGTACCGAGTCTCAAGGTGGACGTATTCACGCTTTCAACGATATTTACTCTTTCGGTTATAACATTACGTTCTTCATTTTGATCGTCGTATTCACTTATGTGTACACGGCTCTGATGATTAACCCTACGAACTACGCCGAATACCTGAAACGCAGTAATGCTTTCATTCCTGGCGTAAAACCAGGCGAAGCGACTTCTGAGTACATTGATAATATCATGACTCGCATCACGCTTCCAGGTGCTTTCTTCTTAGGCTTGATCGGTATCCTGCCATCCATTGCAGCTACGTTTGGCGTCAACCAGCAATTTGCTTTGTTCTTCGGTGGTACTACGTTGTTGATCATGGTTGGTGTTGCGCTCGATACGTTACAAGTCATTGAAAGTTACCTGCTGACGCAGAAGTATGATGGTCTGATCAAATCTGGTCGTATCCAGGGTCGTAGCACCCAGGGTCTACAGGTTGGCCAACCTCAATAAGCTGATCTATGGGTTTTTTCACGAAAGGTGGGGAAGGCAAGCAGATCTTCTACAAGACGAAAGACGAAGTGGAGTTAATGCGGAATGCCAATACTTTGGTTTCCAAAACATTAGCCCACGTAGGCAGTCTGCTTAAGCCGGGTGTAACGGGTCAAGTGATTGACAAAGCTGCGGAAGAGTTTATTCGGGATCATGGTGGTAGACCAGCTTTTAAAGGCTATGGCATGCCAAATAATCCATTCCCGGCTTCACTGTGTGTTTCTTATAATGACATCGTAGTGCATGGTATACCAGCTCAACGAGAATTTAAAGAAAACGATGTAGTTTCGGTAGATTGCGGGGTGGAGTTGGAAGGTTATTTTGGTGATGCGGCATTTACGTTCGCTTTTGCTGAAGTAGAAGAATCAGTAATGGATTTATTGCGGGTTACTTATGGCTCGCTTTATAAAGGAATTGAACAGGCAGTAGTTGGAAAAAGGATTGGCGATGTTTCTTTCGCGATTCAAGACTACTGCGAAAAACATAAATACGGAGTGGTGCGGGATTTGGTAGGTCATGGAATCGGACGCTCAATGCACGAAGAACCAGATGTACCAAATTATGGCCGACGTGGTAAAGGCATGCTTTTGCAAGATGGGTTAGCGATAGCCATCGAACCAATGGTCAATCTGGGAACGAAAGATGTGTATCAGGATAACGATGGATGGACCATTCATACCCGCGACCGCAAGCCCAGCGCCCACTACGAACACTCGGTAGTAGTCCGTAAAGGAAAGGCCGATATTCTATCCACGCACGCGTTTATTTTGGAAGAAATAAAAAATAACGCGGCATTGCAGGAAGTTTCACCAAAAAGTTAGACATTTGCAGCCCGAAATTCAAAAGGGCCTCTTATGGCAAAAGAAGATATTATCAAACAAGATGGAGAAGTCGCCGAAGCGCTCTCCAACGCCAATTTTAAAGTCCGCCTGGAGAATGGTCACGTTATTCTGGCTACTATCTCCGGTAAAATGCGCATGCACTATATCCGGATTTTACCAGGCGACAAAGTATCCATTGAAATGTCCCCCTACGATTTAACTCGCGGACGGATTATTTACCGATACAAATAACCTGTTGAAAGCCAATCATTTACACAATAACAATAAACGGCTCACACCTACGTCATGAAGGTCAAACCATCCATCAAGAAGCGTTCTGTTGACTGTAAGATCGTCCGTCGTAAGGGCAAGCTCTACGTGATCAACAAAAAGAACCCCAAGTTCAAACAACGTCAAGGATAATTAAATTCAAGAATAATGGCACGTATTGCTGGTACGGACTTACCCAGAAATAAAAGAGGCGTCATTGGTCTGACGTATATCTACGGGATTGGAGACTCATCTGCTAAATCCATTCTGGAAAAAGCTGGTGTAGACGAAAACACGAAAGTGGAAGCATGGACGGATGACAACATCAAATCCATTGCGCGGATCATTGCTGATGAATACAAGACGGAAGGTCAGTTGCGCTCCGAAGTGCAATTGAACATCAAACGTCTGATGGACATCGGTTGCTACCGCGGATTGCGCCACCGGAAAGGACTTCCTCTGCGTGGCCAACGCACCCGCACCAATGCACGCACTCGTAAGGGCAAGCGGAAGACGGTGGCAAACAAGAAAAAAGTAACGAAATAATTTTGTCTTTGGGGATAAGTCTTTGGCTACAATGCATTTAAACCAAAGACTAAGGACCAAGGACCCAATTTCTACATACAATGGCAAAAGCAGCTGCAAAAAAGGTTGTTAAGCGCAAAGTAAAGATCACGCCGGAAGGCATCGTCTTTATCCAGGCTAGCTTCAACAACATCATTATCTCGATCACCAACAAGCAGGGTGAAGTCGTGTCTTGGGCATCAGCCGGTAAAGCTGGTTTCCGCGGCTCGAAGAAAAACACTCCCTATGCTGCGCAAGTCGCTGCCAACGATGCCGCTAAAACGGCTTTCGACGCAGGCATTCGTTCAGCAGAAGTGTTTGTGAAAGGCCCGGGTTCTGGTCGGGAAGCGGCCATCCGTGCTATTGATCAATCTGGCATTAAAGTGCTGATTATCAATGACGTGACGCCAATGCCACACAATGGCTGCCGTCCACCAAAGCGTCGTCGCGTATAATTTTAATGTGGCAAATGATTACAATGTGATTAATGTGGCCAATCAACCACACGAACACATTGACCACATTTAGCACATTGACCACATTATCTTACATTGACTACATTCCAATAAAATGGCTCGTTATACAGGACCAACCACCAAAAAATCCCGCTCGTTTGGCGAATCCATCTTCGGGTACGATAAGGCGTTTGAAAAACGCAAATATCCACCCGGACAACATGGCCAGAGCCGCAAGAAGAAAGCAGCCTCCAACTACTCTTTGCAGTTGTCGGAAAAGCAAAAGGCAAAATACACCTATGGTGTGTTGGAACGCCAGTTCCGCAAAACCTTCGTCAGTGCGACTCGTCGTCACGGCGTAACAGGCGAAGTATTGCTCCAATTGCTGGAAGCTCGTTTGGACAACACTGTGTTCCGTTTGGGCATTTCGCCTACTCGTCGCGGTGCTCGTCAATTGGTTGGTCACCGTCACGTTACGGTCAATGGTAATGTGGTAAATATTCCATCCTACACTTTGAAGCCAGGTGATGTGATTGCAGTGCGTGGTAAGTCGCAAGGTTTGGATATTGTGACCACGCACGTCGGTGCCAAGACTTCTAACGTCCGCCAATTCGGTTGGCTGGAATGGAATCCAGATAAGATGCAAGGTACGTTTCTGTCGTATCCACAGCGCGATCAGATTCCAGAAAAAATCAAAGAACAATTGATCGTCGAGTTATACTCGAAGTAAGATAAAGATAGCGAAGGGGTTGGCGTTCGATGACGGCGCCAACCATTTTCGCATTTATGCGTTTCAATCCTCTGGATCCGCATTCGATCCCAAATTCACGATTGATTTCCCACCCATTTCAACTTTGGAGCATTCCACTATATGAGTATTCTCAATTTCCAAAAGCCTGAAAAAATCCTGCTGCAAAAAGCAACTGATTTTGAAGGCACGTTCGAGTTCAAACCGTTGGAGCCAGGTTTTGGCCAGACGGTGGGTAACTCCCTCCGCCGGGTTCTTCTTTCCTCCCTGGAAGGCTACGCCATCAGCGCAGTGCGCATTGGTGGAGTAGATCACGAGTTTGCCACCATGCGTGGGGTAGTGGAGGACGTGGTGGATATTGTATTGAACCTGAAACAAATCCGTATTAAGCCACTTATTGTGGACGAAAAGAATCCACAGGAGAAAATCTACCTGACCGTTAGTGGGAAGGAAGAATTTCGTGCCGGACAGATCGAAGAATTCACCAATGTATTCAAGGTGATGAACCCTGAACTGTTGATCTGCCGCATGGAACCCTCGGTGACGCTGGAAATGGAATTCACCATTACCAAAGGCCGTGGCTATCAACCAGCCGACGATGGTGCGCCTAAAGATGCCCCGATCGGTGTAATTCCGATTGATGCGATCTATACGCCGATCAAAAACGTTTCCTACAAAGTAGAAAATACACGTGTCGGACAACGTACGGACTATGAAAAACTGACGATCGACGTTAAAACGGATGGTACCATTCACCCCGAAGAAGCTATTCGCGAAGCCAGCCGGATCATGATCCAGCACTTGATGCTGATCACCGACGACAATATTACTTTTGATACACCGGCCAGCCGCGAAGAAAACGTGGTAGACGAGCACATCCTTCACATGCGCAAGCTGTTGAAGACCTCACTCGAAGACCTCGATCTCAGCGTTCGTGCCTACAACTGCCTCAAAGCAGCCAAGATCAATACGTTGGCTGAACTGGTACGCTACGACACACACGAGTTACTGAAATTCCGCAATTTTGGTAAAAAGTCGCTGGTCGAAATTGAAGAACTTCTGCAAGATAAAGGTCTGACGTTCGGAATGGACCTGGCTAAGTACAAGCTGGAAGAAGATTAGTATTTTCAACTATAAACGATGAAGTATGAACTATGAGTTAATCTACGCTCGGTTCATATTTCATCGTTTATACTTTATAGTTCATTACTCACCAAGTGTGGTAACCATCGAGCGGAACTTTAATAGTGTGGTGAAATAATTTATAATTCATCATTCATAATTAAATTCCTGCCCTGGTGCCGCCACCTACAAACTTAGGTACCCGTCAACATGAGACACGGAGACAAAGTAAACAACCTCGGCCGCACCGCCGCCCACCGCCGCGCCCTGCTTGCCAACCTGGCCATCGCGCTGATTGAACACAAACGTATTACCACAACTGTTGCCAAGGCCAAAGCCCTGCGCCGTTATGCGGAGCCGCTGATCACTAAAGCTAAGGACAACACCACTAATTCTCGCCGGATCGTATTCAGCTACTTGCAAAACAAGGAAGCGGTGAACGAACTATTCAGCACCGTAGCTGCCAAAATTGGCCTTTCCAGCACATTGGGATCCTAAGCTTAGAATTCCACGTGGACAAGTTGTCGCGGCCGCTTCTATAGTGTCACCTAAATACTAGTGACTCCAGCGTAACTGGACTGGCCACAGTTAGGCCGCAAATGTAATCACACTGGCTCACCT
>JADMIO010803660.1_pt1 | contig 42594 bp, 49 predicted proteins | sample 8958161 | NCBI WGS metagenome assembly JADMIO01 (sample SAMN16585339, study PRJNA669376) | soil metagenome | isolation source: Crop rotation soil | place: USA: Cullars Rotation, Alabama | collected 2011
CTTTCCCAAGGCGATCGAACGATCCATTCCTCCGCCAACCGCCATTCTTTGCATTTCGGCGCATTGGTATGTTCCAACGACTGCTGTGACTGCGATGCTGCAGCCGCGAACTATTCATGATTTCGGCGGGTTTCCGCCTGAGCTGTTCGAGGTGCGGTATCCGGCTCATGGTTCGCCGCAATTGGCGGCGCGTGTGTCTGACCTTCTAGCCGATGAAGTACATCTTGATCAAAGCGATTGGGGACTCGATCACGGGACTTGGTCGGTGCTCTGTCACGTCTTTCCTGAGGCGGATGTTCCGATAGTTCAGCTTTCGATAAATGAAACTAAGCCCGCCGTATTTCACTACGATCTGGGAATCAAGCTTTCAACGCTTCGGGACGAGGGCGTTCTTATGATCGGCAGCGGGAATCTCGTTCATAATTTGCATACGTACGCGTGGGGAAAGCATGGCGTCGAACCACTCGATTGGGCAATGCGATTCGACGAAAAGGCACGTGAACTGATAACAATCGAAGACCACGAGCCGCTAATAAATTATGAGACATTGGGACGAGACGCGATGCTCTCGATTCCAACGCCCGATCATTACTTACCGCTTCTATACGTGCTCGGCTCAAAGCGGAAAGCAGAAAAGATAACATTTCCTGTTAAGGGTTTCGACGGCGGATCGATATCGATGACATCAGTGCAGATCGGATAAACTAAAAGCAAATTATGAGAGAAAAAATAAAAATAATTGGATTTTCAGGAAGCCTGCGAAAAGGCTCATTTAATACGGCGGCGCTCGTCGCCGCTCAGCAGTTATGTAGTGACGCCGCCGAGATCGAAATATACGACATCTCGGATTTCCCACCGTTCAATCAGGATCACGACCAGGCACCGCCTGAAAATGTCACAAAACTAAAGGCTGCTATCCGCGCGGCCGACGCGGTGATCTTCTCTTCGCCGGAATACAATTATTCCGTTCCGGGCCACTTGAAGAACGTAATCGATTGGGCGTCACGTCCTTACGGCGATTCGGCGTGGGACGGCAAACCGGCATTGATAATGGGAGCTTCGCCCGGCGCGATCGGCACCGCGCGAATGCAGTATCACCTTCGACAGACTATGGTGTTTCTCAATATGTTTCCGCTCAATCGACCTGAAATAATGATCAATAATTGCGCACAAAAGTTCGGCGAAAGCGGCGAACTGACCGACGAGGCTACACGCAACCATATAAAGAAGGCCGTCGCAGCTTTAGTCGAAGAGGTTCGCCTCCGCAAAAATTAAGTGTCTTATTTTCCTTTTAGCTCGATAACGATCGCCTCAAGCGGCGTTTTTCCGATATTCTCGGTTTGATGTTTGACGGCGTCACGCCAAACTACCATTCCCGGCTTCGCCTTTGTATTGGTTTTCGTGCCGTCTTCTGCGGTAGATCTCATCGTAGCCGTTGTCAGAAAGATCGCGACGCTTGCGGGATGAGCGTGCATTTTTGGTTTTTCGTGTGGGGCGATCTTCACGCGCAAGACGCGGACCCGATCGTTTTCGAGTTCGACTTTGTGATGTTTGGGATCGACCTTTGCGGCATCATTGGACGAATCCGGCATTGAACCGACGTCGCCTCCGCCCTTGAGCTCGACCAGGATCACTTCAAAAGATTTGGAGCCGAGGTTTTGCGGCAGGTGCGTTTCCGCCGGCGTCCACCTAACCTGACCGTTTTTGAATGTCCTTATCTGCGAAGCGCCTGTCGGAAATGAAAATTTGCCCCGCATATTGCCCATTGAAACCGCGACGGCATCCGGGTGCTCGTGCATTGCGGACTTTTCCTTGGCGCCATAATGCACCCGTAAGATCCTAACTGCCGCATTCTCAAACTCGACCTTGTAATGTTTCGCGTCTACGGCGACAGGGTCCTGCGCCGCTGAGGGCTTTACGGCAAAAACGGAGACAAAAAACATCACTCCGAGGACGAGATAGATTAGATTTTTCATATTGAATTCTCCTTTTTTGAATTGCGCTCGCCGGACGCTCGCAAAAAACCCGTGACGTCCCGCTCTGACGGTACCGTGTAACGACAGGGATTATAAATTTTTTTCTTTGGAACGCCTAACTCAAATACTGAACTCCGCGACGACCGGTGCATGATCCGAGGGATGATCCCAGGAACGCGGCACCCGATCGACCCAACAATCCGTACAAAGCTCAGCGAGCGACTCGCTGGCCCAAATGTGATCGAGCCGAAGTCCGCGATTTTTTGGAAACGAAGATTCACGAAATGTATCCCACCAGGTGTACTCGCCGGGCTGATCGTTTATTTGACGAAACACGTCGACAAAGCCCCAGCGCTTGAGCGTCTGAAAAACTTCGCGTTCTTCTTTTGTAAAGTGCATCCGCTTTGCCCAGTAGCGAACGTTCCACATATCCATTTCGTGCGGGCAGATGTTCGTGTCACCGCACAGCAGAACGTCGTCCTCGCGGCTGTAGAGCTTGTCAAAGTATTTACGCAGCCGGTTGACCCAGTCGATCTTAAAGTGAAATTTGTCACTGCCGATCAAAGTCCCGTGAGGAAAGTAGGCGTTGACAATTCGCACGCCCTCGATCGTCGCAGCGATTACGCGTTTAGGCTCTGATGCACTCTCGCCTGGAAAACCTTTGAGAACGTCGGCGAGCGGTAGCCGTGAAAGGATCGCAACGCCGTTATATGATTTTTCACCGTGGACGGCGATATCGCTGTAGCCGAGCTGCTGTAATTTCGCGAGAGGGAATCTAGCGTCCGGTGTCTTCGTTTCCTGCAGGCAAAGAACGTCGGGCCGCGCCGTCCCGCTCCATTTGATCACGTGTTCTAGGCGAGACGAGATTCCGTTGATGTTCCACGTCGCGATCTTCATCGTGCTAGATCGAAAACTCGGCGATCACTGGAGCGTGATCGCTCGGTAGATTGAGTTCGCGCGGGCTTCTGTCGATCCAACATTTTTTGCACTTTGCGGTAAGCGAAGCAGATGTCCAGATGTGATCAATACGCAAACCCTGATTTTTTTGCCACGAACCGGCGCGGTAATCCCACCATGAATATTCCTGCGCATCACCGTTCATTTGACGAAACAGATCGCTAAAACCCCATTGTTTGACATAAGTAACGGCAGCGCGCTCCGGCCGCGAAAAATGAAGTTTGCCCTCCATCGCGGCCGGGTTCCAGACGTCGAGATCGGTCAGCGCGACGTTAAAATCACCACACAAAAGAACGTCTTTTCCCCCGGAGCAAGTTTCGTCAAACATACGCCTCAGGCGGTGCAGCCAGTCGAGTTTGAACGCAAATTTATCGCTGCCTAGTTCGCTGCCGTTCGGCACATACGTGTTGACGATACGAATTCCCCTGACTGTTGCGGCTATCAACCGTTTAGGCGCATCGTCGTCATCGTCAAGGAAATTTTTTTGAGTGTCGGCTATCGAAAACCTAGATATGATCGCGACACCGTTATACGATTTTTGGCCGGTAAAAACCGACTCATAGCCCGCGGCTTTTAATTCGATTTCAGGGAATTTGTCGTCAACCGTTTTTGTTTCCTGCAGGCACGCAACGTCCGGCTCCGCCTTTCTTAGCCAGTCGAGAAGCTGCGGCATCCGGACATTGATCGAATTGACGTTCCATGTCGCGATCTTCATAAAAAGATTTCACCACAGGGACACAAAGGACACAAAGATTAGGCTGGCAAAAGGACATAAAAACCCAATCTTCCGCCTACTTCTTTCCTGAATTCCGTTCCCAAAACACGCCGTCGGAAAAGCCCTGTATTGATTTATCCCCGTCGGCGATTTCCAGCCGTTTTTGCGTAAGGAGACAGTATTTCTCATCCGATTCGATGGCGACGAAATCACGTCCGAGTTTTTTTGCCGTTACCGCAGTTGTTCCCGAGCCTGCGAATGGATCCAGTATCAGATCGCCGCGGTTCGTACTGGCCAAGATGATCTTCGCAAGCAGCTTTTCGGATTTCTGCGTCGGATGATCGGTGTTTTCGCGCATCGACCAGAAAGGAATGCTGATATCGGTCCAGATATTTGACGGATGCGTGTTGCGATATGCGCCATTTGTAGACGATTCCCAATCCTTTGGCTGGCCATTTTCTTTGTACGGAGCAAGCACCTTACGACGAACTTTCACTGCCTCAAGATTAAAAACAAATTTGTCAGCAACCGTGAAGAACCAGATGTCTTCAGCCGCGTTCTTCCAATTAGCTCTAGCTCCGCGCCCTTTTTCGCGTTCCCACGTGATGCGGTTTTGCAGTTTTAGATATTTTGAACCGACCTTTTGAATGCTCGCTCCCGAGCGCCAATCACCGCAAATATAGACGGATGCGGTTGTTTTCAAAAGCGGAATACACAACGAGAGCCAGGAATCGAGCCACTCCTCATATAAGTCAGCAGAACGCTGTTTGAACTTCTGCTTTCCAAAATCTTTGGTCAAATTATATGGCGGATCGGCGAAAAGTAGGTCAAAACGGGCTCTCGGCAGCTCCGCTAGTATCTCTAAGGCGTCACCGCAAATAACGCGGCTCCGAATTTTCGAAAAATCGTTTATTTTATCGGTAAAAATAAGCTGCTCTCTTAAAGCAACGGTCTCATTTGGCACGACGTCAAGCGTGCGGTTTCTGGCTGCACGAATTTTTGCTTTTCTGGGGGTTGCGGGCATAAAAAATAGCGTCAAAAAAACCTTACCACAGATCGACGCAGGCGGCTTCCTTGACCGCAAAAATAGGCGCGTGATACTCTTTTATCTTTTGAGAATCGGGCGGTTTTGTCTATCCGAACTATCTCAACCACACTTTTAGAATATGCATTTGCTGGCGTTTGCCGAGACAATACAGCTTTTTCCGGACGGCAGTCTTTTTCTTCACATCGGGATCATTCTTGTGATGATCTGGGTGCTGAATAGAACGCTCTATCGCCCCATAAACCGAATTCTCGATGCGCGCGAGAGAAACAAAGGCGGCCATTTTACAGAAGCCGAAGAAATACTAAAAAATGCCGAAGGCAAAGAGTCTGATTATTCCAGGGAAATGCTCGATGCCCGCTCGCACGGCTATGAGCTTATCGAAAAAGAGCAGAAAAAGGCGGTCGAAGATCGCAATAAGAGGATAAGTGATGTAAAGGCGGAGGTCGCACAGAGCTATGAGACCGGTAAAGCCGAGCTCGAACGGCAGGTTGCCGATGCGCGCGTTGCTATTGCCGCGGATGCAGAAAAAGCTGCCGACACGATCGCCGCTAACATTTTGAAAGGCTAGTTATGTTTGCTTTCTTTACAAGTTTTGCTCTTTTTCTTTTCGAATCGCATTCGTCCGGCGGCGGCTCATTCATGAGGTTTTATGACGAGTGGCTGAATATTCCGGGTTTTGAGGCGTGGAAGTTCGTAAACTTAGCCATTTTTATCGCTATCGGCGTTTATTTAGGAAAAAAGAGCCTCACACCTGCGTTTAAGGCGAAACGTGAAGAGATACGTGCTGAGCTCATTAAAGCCGAAAAAGAGAAACAAGCAGCTCTGGCTAAGTTGACCGTCGCCGAAGCGAAACTTGCCCAACTCGAAAATGAAAAGGCGTCTGTTCTGCAAAAGGCAAAAGACGAAGCCGCAGCCGAGACCAAACGCCTCGCCGAAAGCACGGCAGCCGAGATCGAACGCCTTCGTCAACAAACTGAAGCCGAACTTCGACGTCTCGCGGGACAATCGCGTGCTGAGCTAAAGCGTTTCTCCGCTCAGGAGAGCATTCGTCTCGCCGAGGAAAAGATCCGTGCCCGGATAAACGGCGACAGCGATTCACGGCTTGTTAAAGCGAGCATTCAGGAGATCGGAGGGCTGAACTAATATGAGCAGTGAAACAATAGCCCGCCGCTATGCCTCCGCACTTGCCGATGTCGTCATCGCGTCGAATGAAGCTGACACTGTCAAAAGCGAACTTGCTTTGTTGAGCATGATGCTCGGTGCAAGTGCCGAACTCGGGAATCTGTTTAGCAATCCGACGGTGATGCATGCCGCGAAGGAAAAAGTACTCGAGCAGTTAATAAGCAAAACGGGCCCTACAAAAACAACCGCGAATTTTCTCCGTGTTCTTTTGCAAAACGGGCGTCTTGCTGATCTAACGGAGATCAACGAACGTTTCACGGCAGTTCTAAATGAACGGAACAATCTCGTTTCTGCAGAAATTATAGCCGCCCGCGAACTACCGCAATCCGAAAAATCGGAATTCGAGCAAAGCCTTGCCAAGCTGACCGGCAAAAAGGTGAACGTAAACTACAGAGTTGATGAAGGCCTAATAGGCGGTGTCGTAACACGCATCGGCTCGACAGTTTACGACAGTTCGGTGAAAACGAAATTAGAGAATCTTAAAGAACAATTGGTAAACGCATAATAGACATATGGAAGCAATCAAAGCAAACGAGATCAACGAGATCATTCGTGCACAGATAGAGAATTTTGACGCATCGATGACGGTTAACGAGGTCGGCACTGTCATAAAAGTCGGCGACGGTATCGCCGAGATCTACGGTCTTGAAAAGGTAATGGCCGGTGAGCTTTTGGAATTTGCTTACGGGGTTCGCGGCCTCGCTCTAAACCTTGAGGAAGACAAGGTTGGCTGCGTGCTCTTTGGTGATTTTCAAAAGATCAAAGAGGGCGACGAAGCAAAACGCACACAACGCATCATGAGCGTTCCCGTGGGCGATGCGTTGATCGGCCGCGTGGTAGACGCACTTGGCAATCCGATCGATGACGCCGGCGAGATCGTTACCGATACATATTTTCCTGTCGAGCGTATCGCTCCGGGAATCATCGACCGTCAGCCGGTGAAAGAACCGCTGCAAACCGGTCTGAAGGCTATCGACTCAATGGTTCCGATCGGCCGTGGACAGCGGGAGCTCATCATTGGCGACCGCCAGACCGGCAAGACCGCCGTTGCTATCGACACGATCATCAACCAAAAGGGCAAGGACGTTATTTGCGTTTACGTAGCAATCGGCCAAAAGGCTTCGACCGTTGCGCAGGTCCGTCAGAAGCTCGAAGAATATGGAGCGATGGATTATACGATCATCGTCAACGCTTCGGCATCCGATCCCGCTGCAATGCAGTTCCTCGCCCCGTATTCTGGTTGCGCCATGGGCGAGTATTTCCGTGACAACGGACGTCATGCTTTGACGATTTACGACGATCTTTCGAAACAGGCAGCGGCATATCGCGAAATTTCGCTGCTCTTAAGACGTCCGCCGGGCCGCGAAGCTTATCCGGGCGACGTATTCTATTTGCATTCCCGCCTGCTCGAACGCGCCGCGAAAATGTCCGACGCAAAGGGCGGCGGAAGCTTAACCAGCTTGCCCATTATCGAAACGCAGGCCGGCGACATTTCGGCGTACATTCCAACGAATGTGATCTCGATCACCGATGGTCAGATCTTTTTGGAATCAGATCTTTTCAACTCCGGCGTGCGGCCGGCTATCAACGTCGGTAATTCGGTTTCCCGTGTGGGCGGTTCGGCACAGATCAAGGCTATGAAGCAGGTCGCCGGTACGCTCCGTATCGATCTTGCACAGTTCCGCGAGTTGGCGGCATTCGCTCAGTTTGGTTCCGATCTCGACAAAGCGACTCAGGATCAGCTCGAACGCGGAAAGCGCCTGACCGAGATCCTCAAGCAGCCGCAGTACAAGCCAATGGACGTCGTCGAGCAGGTTTTCATCATCTGGGCTATCACTAACGGTCACGGCGACGATATCGAAGTTGGCGACCTCAAGCGTTTCGAGGACGAGTTGCTCAAATTTGCCGAGGAAGCCCATCCGGGCGTTCTGAATTCCATGCGTGAAAAACGCTCGATCGACGATGACCTGAAAGCGTCGATGAAAGAAGCTGTTGAGGATTTTAAGGCGACGCGGTGGAGTAAAGCTGCAGGTGCGGCCGCATAGGTTGACTTTCCACTTATAGACATATCTCATTTATGCCTAGTTTGTTAGACATGCGCCGACGCATTAAGTCGGTCAAGAATACACAGCAGATCACCAAGGCGATGAAGATGGTCGCTGCGGCGAAATTAAAACGCGCGCAGGACCGCGTGACTGCGTCGCGTCCGTTTGCAGGCAAGATGTCAGAGGTTCTCGGCGGCTTGAGTGCAAAGGTTGCAGGTGAAATATCGCATCCGCTGCTCGACGAACGCGGTGATGAGAAATATTTAATCGTTCTTATCAGCGCCGATAAAGGCCTAGCCGGAGCCTTTAATGCAAACGTTATAAAAGCAACGCAGGCTTTTCTAAAAGAGAATTCCGCGAAATCGTCCGAGATGATACCCGTCGGCCGAAAAGGCCGTGACTTTTTCAAACGACGCAGCGTTAAATTCGCTGAGGAATTCGTTGGTCTCACCGGTTCGGGACAGGTCAAACATGCAGATGCGGTGCGCATCGCCGACAAAGTTATCACTGCATTCACGGAAGACACGACCATCGACAAGGTGTTTGTCGTCTTTACCGAATTCAAGACAGTTCTCTCGCAAAAACCAGTTATCGAGCAGCTACTTCCGATACCGAAAACCAAGACTGAAGAAACATCCGAAACCGGCGCTCAGGCTGAATATATTTACGAACAATCGGCCGCTTCGATCTTTGCAAAACTGCTGCCGAAACAGGTCGAAACGCAGATCTACAAAGGCATGCTCGAGTCAGTTGCTTCCGAGCAAGGCTCGCGAATGACCGCGATGGACTCCGCTTCGAAAAACGCAGGCGAGCTTATCGACACGCTTACGCTGAACATGAACCGCATCCGACAAGCGGCGATCACAAAAGAGATCATCGAGGTCGTCAGCGGAGCGGCGGCGGCGTAATTTTTACACGCCTTGTGAACGATCAGGCATCACAAAAGCGGCGCGATAACCTATTAAGGTACGCTCCGCTTTTCTTGTGGATCGGTGTCATATTTTTCCTTTCCAGTCCCGAAGCCTCTTCTGAACAAACGTCGAGGATAATCGGGCCGCTCCTCCACTTCTTTTTCCCGGACATCTCGCCGACGACTGAGGCTGGTGTCCACGCCATCGTCCGCAAAACAGCTCATTTTACCGAATATGCTGTTCTGGCCTTTCTCGCAATGCGAGCGTTTTCGACTTCTGCCTCTATTTTCGTTAGACAGCGAAAATACGTTTTCGCTCTCGCCATTGTTGTCGCCGTCGCCTCACTTGACGAATATAACCAAAGTTTTGAAGCTTCTCGAACGAGTTCGATCTGGGACGTGCTTCTGGATATTTTCGGAGGCGTGACGATGTTATTGGCTATTATCTGGTATAACTTCAGAGCAGATAAAGCTAGTCGTTAAGAGATATTGCGTGCTCGATGAGTTCGGGAATCAATACCGATTCCGGCAGCGTCGGCCAATGGCGCGCGGGAAACTCGCGTTTCATAGCATTTATCTTGAGACGGAACGGATTGAAGATCGATCTGTAATACAGCAGCCAAAAATTCTCCATCTCATCACCTTTCGGCGCAATGCTTTTATCAGCCGGGGCGCTGAAAGTAAGTCTATTCAGGTCCCAATGAGCACACCCCTTCGGCGTTAAAATCGAGAACTTCATCGCCCCAAATCTCCGTGCAAAAAATGGCGTAGCTCGCTCGACCGTCCAATGCTGCGGTTCATGCCACGCCGTAAATATTTCCTCGCCATCCAATTCGACCCGTCGAAAGCGAACAAATGCGTGAAATTTATGAGTATCGCGTCCGACCGCTTTTTCGATCAGCCGGGCATCACGGATATCCTTGTCCGATTCGATCGCGAGCAAACTGCGGTTTTCATAAACCAAACGGAATAATATGCGATAAAGCAAAGGCCACTTTTCCGCGTCGTCAAAGCATGCGACCGCCTTTGCCAAAGACATGAACGAATTCGGAACTGCGATCTTTTTCGAAACATTTGATAACGGATTTGTATCGAATAAATTGGATTCAGCTCCATTCATCCAAACGATGTCATCCGGTCGCACGGCGCCGGCGAGCAGTGATCGAGCGGCGCGACGCCAGCTCACGAAGTTTTGGTCGATTTCGAGGTGTATCGTCATTCAGATCTCTCCGGTAATGGCGGTCGAGAGCAGGGTCTGGTCGCCGAAAAGCGATGGCTGTATCGCGTTTCGTTTTACAAGTGAGGATAATTTCGCCGTATCGAGTTGAAAGACATCCGGATTATGATCGGCGGTCGTGATGAACCACTTTGCTCGGGACAGAGTTACTTTCAGACGAGCAAGATCTTCAAGCCCGAGCCGATGAAAGCGGCGAATGCTCAGGATTCGCGATACGTTACGAATACCGATGCCCGGAATGCGCAGAAGTAAGCTTTTTGATGCGCGATTTACGTCCACAGGGAAAAGGCTTCGATGCCGAAGCGCCCAGGCAAGCTTTGGATCGTTTTCAAGATCGAGGTTGCCTCCCTCCAAACCCGTCGTGACCTCGTGCGCCGCAAAACCGTAATTTCTGATAAGCCAATCGGCTTCGTATAAACGATGCTCGCGCATAGGCGGCGTTTTCTCTTTTTTCAAATTGGGATCGGTAAATGCGGCTGGCGAAAACGCCGAATAATAGACGCGGCGAAGCTGAAATTTATTATATAATGCCTCGGCTTTCGTCAATATTGTCTTATCGGTGCTGTCGCTCGCCCCTACGACGAGCTGCGTTGATTGACCGGCACGGGCAAAGGTAAACTTTTTTCCCCGATCGCGTGCATCATCAATCCCGAGTTTTACGTCAGCCATCGTATCTTCGATCTCGGCGATCGTTTTTTCCGGCGCGAGTTTGTCGAGATCGCCTTGAACAGGCATTTCGATATTTGCACTCAATCGGTCCGCGTATTTTCCCGCCTCTAGAAGCAATTCGCGGGAGGCTCCAGGCACGGCCTTTAGGTGAACATAACCGCCAAACGAATGTTCCTCGCGCAGCGTTTTGGCAACGCGAATAAGCTGCTCCATCGTGTAATCAGCGTTTTGTATAATGCCCGAGCTGAGAAAAAGGCCTTCAATGTAATTTCGTTTGTAAAAATCGATCGTCAGCTGAACCACTTCGTCAGGTTTAAAGCGCGCTCGCGGCACGTTCGAGGATCTTCGATTGATACAATACGAACAATCCCAAATACACACATTGGTCAGCAGCAGTTTTAAAAGCGATATGCATCGCCCGTCCGGCGTATAGCTGTGACATATACCCATGCCTTCTGTATTGCCGATGCCGTTTCGTTTTCGTGTTCTGTGAGAACCGCTCGACGCGCAGGAGGCGTCGTATTTTGCCGCATCAGCCAAAATTTCAAGCTTGCGTTTAAGTTCCATCTGAAACAGTATTGCATAAATGGCAAACTAATACAACGTTGCATGCCCGCAACGCGTGGCGAGTACCTTCCAAAATCACGAACTTTGTGTCAAAATTTATCGTTAAGTTATAGGGCGAGGAGAAACAAGAAATGAGCATTATCGACAAAGTAAAAGAAGCGGCGATGAACCAGTTTATTGAGGTGATCGAGTGGCTTGACGCGACGCAGGATACGCTGGTCTATCGCTTTCCGGTTGCCGGCCAGGAGATAAAGAATGGTGCGCAGCTTATCGTTCGCGAATCGCAAGCCGCCGTCTTTGTCTTTGAGGGTCAGGTTGCCGACGTTTTCTCACCCGGCAAATATACGATCGATGGTGGAAACACGCCGATCCTTACCAAACTCGGTGCTTGGAAATATGGTTTTAATTCACCATTCAAGTCCGAAGTCTATTTTGTAAATACAAAACAGTTCACCGATATGAAATGGGGCACCTCAAATCCGGTGATGCTTCGTGATGCGGATTTCGGCATCGTTCGCCTCCGGGCATTTGGCGCGTACAGCATGCGTGTCGCCGACCCTGCCGAGTTTATCAAACAGATCGCCGGAACTAATGCAATATTCCAGACCGAGGACCTCGACGTCCAATTAAAACGAGCGATCGTCACGGAATTTTCTGATGCGTTGGGCGAGCTGAAAATTCCCGCGCTCGATCTCGCTGCGCAGTACAAAGAGATCGGCGAAAAGATACGCGGGCTCATAAATGAAGATTTCAAGAGCTACGGCCTCGAGGTAACAAAATTCTACGTCGAGAACGTCAGTTTGCCGCCAGAGGTCGAGGCAGCGATGGACAAGCGTGCGTCGATGGGAGCGCTGGGCAATGTCGATCAGTACATGAAATTCCAAGCCGCGGATGCCCTTCGTGACGCCGCCCAGAACGAAGGCGGCGGAGCCGGACTCGGTGCCGGACTCGGCGCAGGTTTTGCCGTTGGTAATCAGATGGCTGGGGCGTTCGGTGCGGGAACACAAGGCGGTGGCGCGGCCACGTCAACTACACCATGTCCGTCATGCGGCAAGGCCAACGCAGCCGGCGCAAAATTCTGCGCGGACTGTGGCGGCAAGATGGAGGTCGCAAAAGTTCCCTGTGTTAAATGCGGTGCCGAGCTTCGCGAAGGTGCAAAATTCTGCTCGGAGTGCGGTTCGACACAAGAAAAAGCAAAATGCGGAAACTGCGAACACGAGCTCGCTCCCGGCGCAAAATTCTGCCCGGAATGCGGAACGAAAACAGAGGGCTAAATTATGGCTATCAGCCCCGAACTATTAGAAATTCTTCGGTGTCCGCAATGCAAATTCGAACTGCAGATCGACGACGCGCAGACGCGTCTAAAATGCCTTAATCCCGAGTGCTGCCTCGTCTATCCCATCCGCGATGAGATCCCCGTAATGCTCGTCGAGGAAGCAACGGTCGAGAAATAAAGAGCGAAAACTGGAAAATGCAAAACGGATAATTCAGAATATGAGTTATCCGTTATGCCGCGCATTCCCTGGAAACGAGTCCGACGCGTTCTCGTCGTCAAGCTTCGCTCGATCGGCGATACAGTTCTTGCAACGCCTTCACTCACCGCGCTCAGGCGTTTTCTACCGGCGGCCGAGATCGATATTCTGCTCGAAGACTGGGTCGCGCCGGTGCTCGACGGGTTCGAAAGCGTGAATATTATCACGGTCGGCTCCTCATTCGCTGATCGTTTGCGTACGGCGTTTGAATTGCGAAGGCAGCACTACGACGTAGCCTTTAACCTCCACGGTGGAACTACCGCGACGTTTTTCACCCGGGCAAGTTGCGCCGGCCATCTTGTCGGACTCGCGAATTATCAATACTCTTTTCTCTACGATCACTTGCTCGCATCGCCGCTCGATTTTTGGAATGCGGAAACCGTGCATTCCGCCGAGCAGCAGCTTGCGTTACTTGGTTCCGTCGGCGTGCCGGTTGATGACCGGCCGCGAACGCGGCTTGTTGTAACCGAGAAGGCAAAACGCTCGGTCGAGGAACGGCTAGAATCGAGCATATTCGATCCGTCAAATTTAGCGCTGCTTCACCCGGCCGCAGCGTTTGCGACAAAGCAATGGGCGAGCGAAAATTTTGCGGCTGTCGCTGAGTTTTTCGAGAGCAAAGGCTTTCAGGTCGTAGCGATAGCGGCAAAGCAGGAGTCGCAAGTACTCGACGATCTGCGAGCAAAGTCGCGCGTTCCAGTGACAACATTTACCGACCTCTCGCTTCCGGAAATAACCGCGCTCGCTGCGAAGTCAAAACTGTTTGTCGGAAATGATTCCGGCATCGCTCATATCGCGGCGGCGGTAAATACTCCGAGCGTCATAGTCTTCGGTTCGTCCAATCGCAACCACTGGCACCCCTGGACAAATGCTCCCTACGAGCTCGTCTATTCGGAATTTCACTGTCAGCCCTGCGCCGGCTACGAGTGCAAAGAGTTCGGCGAGCCAAAGTGTATTCTTAGCGTAAAACCCGAATCAGTCTTCGCCGCCATCGATCGCATACTTCGCAAGATGCACTCGTAAAAAAGCGATATTCAAAAGTTGCACGGGAAAAAGGCCGCCACGCGGACGGCCTTTTCAGATCACACAAAATAACGTGCGTTCTATTTCTTCGGCGCCATTTTGCTTGTGTTCGCATTTGAAGTCGAGCTTGTGTTCGAGTTCGTCTTCATGTTGGTCACCGAGTCATTGGGAGCAACCTTCAGCTCGTTCTTGACGCCTTTCTGACCTTCGATGGATTTCGCTATCTTTTCCGCCGAAGCCTTTTGAGCAGCGTTGGCGACCGTTCCCTTCAGAGTGATCACGTCGTTCGTGACGTCTACGTTAATGGTCGACTCGCGCAGGTCGCTCGCCGTCATTAGCGCTGTACGCGTCTTGAACCAGATCCAACTATCGTTCACGCCCTGACCGATCGTGCTCGAACCCTTTTCCTTTTCACACTCGGCGCGGTTCTTGTCGTACTCCTCGCGCGTCATATTTTTACAGTCGACGGCGGTCGGCGCCGGCGAAGGCTTGGTCGCGTTCGCATTTGTAGTGTTCGCCGGACGAACATTCACGTTCGTCTCGGCTCCGCCGCAAGCCGCGAGCAGCGACATTCCCGCGATCATAATAATTGTCAAAATATTCTTGGTTTTCATAACAGTTCCTCCGGTTTCTCGTAACATCCTGCCGCGCATGCATTGCACAAAGCGCGCAAAGCCGCCCGGCATCCATAAAGCCTATCGCGGCCCGTAAAATAGTTTGGTCTGCCAGAATACGTTAGGTTCCGGCCGGCCTGCTCACATTACGAAGGAGGGTGGCAGCCGCTTCTCCCCTACACGATGGAAGGCGTGGTGTCTTTTATGTAAATTGTTAGCTATCCGTTTAACGGTATTACATTAATGCAACGCAGTGTCAAGGGTGGGTGGAACAAAACCGGACGCAGAATCTATTAATTTTGATAGACTTATCCTTTCAGAGTTGTGGAGGTATCCTGAGCTTTTTTGTTGCAGTAAAGAGCCGTTTCAGTAGGCAGCTAATCAGCCTTGTCTGGTTACTGTGTACTATTTTTGGCTCGTTTGTCTTCACGACTGCGTCGGCGCTCGACCGGAACAACGGATTAGTGTATTGCCCTCTGCAGATGCAGTGGGTCGCAAAACTTGAAACAAGATACATTCAATCGAAAGAAAGCCTTTCGGAGGTCTGCTCCCCGGACAACTACAAGACTCTTTTTCTAGAGAAAGCTTCTCTGTTTGTCGGGGCGATTCACTTAGCCTCTGATACTAATGAACCATTTTTCACCTTTTTAACCAAAGGTGAACGCGCATTTCAAGAAATGCCGTCCGGACCCCAGGGATCAAACAAACCGATACAGGTTGTTCAGATAACCAAAAGCGGCGGGGCTTCAGGTTTTAGTAATTTTGGCTCGGTCATCACACAGATCTTCTCCTTTGACGGGCTTTCGCGTCCCCAGACACCGGACTCTGCTGCAAAGATCGTCTCACGCCTTCCGACATATTCTCGCTCAAGCGCTCTCGCGATAACTACTCGCGGACCTCCGTCCTCCTTTAAGTAATAACGATCTCGTTTAGTCAGTAGCGCTTTCTTGCGCGCATTCGCCAAGCCTTCGAAGATTCGGCTTGGAGTTAATACTTAGAGGAGAACCGATCATGAAATTTAGAAAGTTATTGTTACTGGCAGCATTCTTGATATTGCCGCCCATTACCGCATTTTCGCAGAATACGAACACAGTTCTGAGGGGGACAATATCGGATCCTAACGGAGCGGCGATCGCCGGTGCGAAAGTCACACTTACGGGCGCGGCACCGTTTGTCACCCGAAACACCCAAAGGACGTCGAAGGAAAATTTGTATTTACCGATTTGCCGCCCGCCCGCTATACGGTCAGAGTTTCCGTTGCGGGATTCCAGGATTTTGTGAACAGTGTTGAGCCTTTTTCGTCGGCGATAGATGTCCGTTTATCAGTAAACTCTGTGGCTGCTCAAGTCAGTGTAGATGCAGAGGCAGCAAAGATCGAGCTTGAGCGCGTGCCTGGCAGCACACAACTTGTCAGGCGAAGCGAGATACAGCAGACTGCCGCAAACAATATTAAAGACGTTCTCAATTTTACACCCGGAGTCCTGGCACAGCCGCGTTACGGATCGGACGAATTGCAGATCTCGGTACGCGGTTCGGGCCTGAGGAATAACTATCATTTGCGGGGCGTGAATATTTTGGTCAACGGGATGCCGTACGGCGATGCGGACGGTTTCTCTGATTTCGAGTCGCTGGAATTTCTGACGGCGGATCGAGTCGAGGTTTGGAAGGGAGCGAACGCGCTGCGATACGGCGGAAATACTGCCGGCGGTGCCATCAACCTTGTCACCGAAAACGGTGAGAGCGCTTTTCCGCTCGAGCTGCGCGTTCAGGGCGGTTCTTTCGGATCGTTCAAAGGATATCTCTCCACGGGCGGCGAGCGTGGACGCTTTGGTTACTATCTAGGTGTGTCCGATTCAGAACTCGACGGTTATCGTGAGCACGGCGCTCAGGGCAGGCGGAGGCTTTTTGGTAATTTTACTTATGCTTATGACGAAAACACCGATTTTTTTGCCGACGTGATGTTTGCTAATTTTGCCGAGAACTATCCCGGTTCGCTCACATACGCGGAATTTAAAGCCGATCCGCGTCAGGCGAATCCCGAAGATGTTTCGGCAAACTGGGGAAGATTTGCCAATTATTATCGAGGCGCCTTTGGAATGAAAAAACGCATCGGGCGTCACGAGCTTTCCTTCAACGCGTCTGCGCAATATCGCGATCTCATCCATCCGATCTTTAATTTTCTCGACCAGGACACACGCAGCGTCGAGGGGGAAGTTCGCTACAGTTACGCGGGCGTAAAAGAGCGTTTTGTCGCCGGCTTTGCACCGCAAAACACGTGGACAGCTGGGCGCCGATTCGACAATAATTTTGGCGTGCAGGGGGCGCAGGCCGCGCACTTCGATTCGCTGGCGTCTAATTACGGCATATATTTTGAGAATCAATACGATGTCGGCACAAAGTTCACGTTGGTGACCGGAGGACGCATTGATTTCTCAAAGAGACGATACACGGACCTCTTTTTATCGGACGGCGACCAATCGGATAAGCGCACATACAATTCGTTTACGCCGAAGGTCGGTTTCGTTTGGCGCGCACGCGAAAACGCGCAGGTCTTTGCCAACGTGAGCCGCTCATATGAACCGCCCTTGCTGCTTGAGCTGACAAGTTTCGGCTTTGTGCCGGGATTCTTGCCTTTGAACGCGCAGAATAGCTGGCAGGTCGAGGCGGGCACGCGCGGCGATATTTTTACAAAACGCCTCAACTATGAACTTGCTTTTTATAACTCGACTATCTCGAACGAGGTCCTCAATCAAAACCTACAACCGTTTCCCGGAGCGCCCTTTACTATTCCGAGTTTCCGAAGCATTCCTGGCTCGCGCCATACCGGATTTGAACTTTCAACCGATGCGATCCTGGCAAAAAATGTCTTTGCTGAAAATGCACAATTAAGCTGGCGCACGGCCTACACCTACGCAAATTTTAAGTTTACTGAAGAGGCAAATTTCGACGGCAACTTTATTCCCGGCCAGCCGAAGCATCTCTTGAGGAGCGAAGTTCGTTATGATCATGCCAAGGGTTTCTGGATCGCTCCCGGCATAGACTGGTCTCCGGCGGCATATTTTGTCGACAGCGGCAACACGACAAAAAATGAGCAGTATGCAGTCTTCAACATGCGGGCCGGCTTTGACCGGAAAAGGTTTGGCATCTTTCTCGACGCGAATAACCTGTTCGATCGAAATTATTCAGGTTCGGTCGTGGTTGACGACGGTACCGGACGATTCTACGAACCGTCAAACGGCCGCGGCACCACGGTCGGTTTCGTTTACAGGTTGGGCAGAAAATAGGAACGCGAGATGCGAACATCTGAGAAAGTCGAAGACGGTTTAGCAGCTCCTGACGCTGACGCTTCCAAATTCTATCGCGGGGTATGGCGATGGCATTTTTATGCCGGCATATTCGCCATACCGTTTTTGCTGGTGCTCTCGGTCACTGGAACGATATACCTGTTCAAACCGCAGTTGGATTCGCTGATGTATCGGAACCTTATGTTCGTGTCACCCCGAACTAAGACCGTTTCGGCAGACGATCAATTGAGTGCCGTTGACGCGGCATTTCCCGACGCGACGATCAAGGCGTATTCGCCCGCACCCGCACTTGATAGGAGCTCAAAATTCGACATTACTGCGGGCGATAAACGAAATTTATTTGTCTTTGTCGATCCACATGATGCGCGAGTGCTCGGCAGCTACGATGCTGACAGAAATCTTCAGAATTATGCTGTTCTGCTGCACGGCGAACTCATGATCGGCCGCGTCGGCGATACGCTGGTCGAACTTGCGGCGTGTTGGGCGCTAGTGCTGATGATCACCGGACTTTATATGTGGTTTCCGCGCGGCGGCTCCGGCATCCGCGGAACTTTGCTGCCGCGATTGCTCACCAAAAGCAAACGAATATTCTGGCGCGACATTCATGCGACCGTTGGGTTTTACGGGTCTCTGATCGTTATCTTCATGATCCTTACGGGATTGTTTTGGACCGGATTTTGGGGCGAGAAATTTGCGAGTGTATGGTCCGATTTTCCGCCGCAAAAGGATGCGGGAAGCGTCAACTCAACCGTTTTGACAGGTTCTCTAAATACGACTTCCGACAAAAAAGTCGCCTGGGCAGCCGAGCAGATGCCGATGCCCGAATCACAACACGGAGCGCACGACCACAGCAAAATGATGGCGGCCGCGTTACAAAACGGCTCGCTTATCTCAAAAGGCATCGACCTCAACACGGTAGAGAACATCGCCGTGCAAAATAAGCTCATTGAAGGATACTCGATAATTTTCCCGCAAAAAGAAAACGGTGTGTTTACGATATCGGCGCCGTTGGGCGATCCATATCGGCAAAGGACCATTCATGTTGACCGCTTCTCGGGTAAAATTCTCGCCGACGTAGGCTGGCAGGATTACGCAACCGTCCCGCGAGCCGTCACCATAGGCATCTCGCTTCACGAAGGCCTCGTCTTTGGGATTTGGAACCAGATCCTAATGCTGTTTGCTGCGCTGACGGTTTTTATCTTGGCCGTTAGCGGCACAATAATGTGGTGGCGCCGACGTCCGTCCGGACAATTAGGTGCTCCGCCAATGCCCGAGAATCTTCGCATCTGGAAAACAGCCGTTATCGTCATCGCACTCCTTGGCATCGCCTTTCCACTGGTAGGCATTTCGCTGATCGCGGTACTCTTGCTCGACTATCTCGTGATCTCGCGAATTCCCTTGTTGCAGCGGATCTTTTTGTGATCCGTCATGGACGTTGAAAGCCTAGGCCTTTACGCACCTTCCTTAATCCAAATCCGCGAGTGATTCTTCTGTGAGCGGCCTTCTGCCAAGGTGCGGATAGTTCAAGCTTACCGCAATTGAGAAGCTTGTTCCTCTTCAATCATTTCAACCCACAGTTTTAGTGTGAGGTCTTCGCGGTCGGGATTGCCGAGATAAACTCGCAGTTCGTCGTGATAGCGCTGTTTTAGAACCGATGGGTCGAACGGCATGACACGGGCGAGGTGTTTTACGTCTTCACGGTCTTTTTCTATATTGCGTTCAATTTTTGTGAGCGCGATGTCATAAGGATCGAGCGCAAAAAGCTTGAGTCTTTCATACACGGCGGGAAATATTTCGGTTAAGCGTTGCTCGTAATTTTCAGGCAGCGGCGCAACGCCGACTGGATCAAAATAGACCTTGTGTTTCTGGTGAAGTTCGCTGCCTCGCCCGGCATACTCGAGAAGTTTTGGGTCTTGCCGGATGATGGTAAGTGCATCCAGATCCCTGGTCGTTCGACCTGCACCGTGCACAACGGTAACGACAAATCCGCCGAGCAGATGAAAGATCGTCTCCTCGTCGACAAATTCATCAATATCGAAAAGGAACGAGTGCCATGGTTCTGGTGGCTTGTTATTCGACATAATGGTCCAGATAACGCGGTGAAAGGTCGGTCAGCAAGTTCCAGTGTTTCGCAGCCTCCGGCCGGTTGGTGTTGAGCCAGTTTCGTTCAGCCCTTGTCATTGTCTGATTGCAAAGCGTATCTTCACGCTCCAATCTGGAACGTTCAAGCGTTGACTCAACCTTTTGCAGTGCTTTAGCCGTCTCTTTATCGCCGCGAAGCTCGGCGAGTGCCCGCGCAACGCCCGCTATATATCCGAGACGGTTCTGAAGATCGAATAGCTTCGCCGTTGCAACCAGATCATTGAAGTCAGTCGGCGCAAACGTCAAAAGCAGCCACGGAAAAGCCTCGACTAATCTCGCATCGCGTTTGTCAGCCTTTAAGCCGGACAAGAGAACGTCTGCTGGATTTTTTGGCCGCGAAGTTTTCCAATGAGAGAAACCCGGATAGCCCAAGGCCGCAAGATCTGCCGTCAGTTGATCGTCCGAGACTTCGGCAACTTTATATTTGCTTGCATTCGACGGCAGCTCTATCGCCGGCAGTTCCAACGAAGCGACCATTTTCTGCTTCAGTTTCTCACTAAGCGGACGCTGTTCCTTTTCCAAGAGTGAAAGATAAGGCTGTGAAACTCCAAGAGCCCGCGCTGCTTCCTGCTGCGTCAGCTTTTTTTTTCGTCGATATTGTCTCAATTCCCTTCCTGTCATATATTACAACTCTGTAATATTTTCTGTTTATTTTGGATGTTTGTCAATAGTTGAATCCGGTGCGTTTGTCGACGCAGCGGATTCCGCAAAAACAGCCGAATCGATTGACGAGGTTAGCGCTAGTTGATGCGAAAATCTCAGCGACGCTGGGGGTTGCGGGTTGAAGCGAGTCCGTGTCTGAAAAGGCGCGAAAATGGCGTTTTTGCCGATGGCATTTTGAGGGGTGTCCGATGGCATTTTGGAGGGTCTCGGACGGCTTTTTGAGGTGCTCCGAGCATCATCCAGCCGTCTTTTATGCGTAAATCGTTGAATTTCAACAGTTACAAACTTTGTAGTTGCAAAATGGCCTAAAAAGTTCCCGCACCCGCCGCAACCACCCACGCCGCCAAGATTGGCTATTTAAATGACTAGATAAGGAGAGAACCACCACGTCAGCCCAAAAACGGCTGGCACCCCGCCTTCGTAAGGCGGGAGCCGTTTGAGCCGGAAAGTAGCGCCAATTGTTTGACAGTTTTGGCTTAAAACACTAGTATTTATAGTTTCGACTATTGTAGGCGAAGTGTCTCTACTAGTTGGTTTTATATGTTCGAATCGCTGTCCGATAAACTGAAAAATACGCTGCGAAACCTGAGCGGCAAGGGCAAATTGACGCCTGAGCACGTTGACGCAGCCCTGCGCGAGATCCGGATGGCCCTGCTTGAGGCCGACGTTAACTATAAGGTCGCAAAGGACTTTGTCGATTCGGTTCGTGTTAGGGCCGAGGGGCAAGAGGTCTGGAACGGTTTAAAGCCGCACGAGCAGGTCGTCAAGATCGTCTACGACGAGCTTGCGGAATTGATGGGCGGCACTTCGTCGCGGCTCGTTTTTACGCGAGCTGTCCCGAACGTCGTGATGATTGTCGGTCTGCAAGGTTCGGGTAAGACGACCTCGACAGGAAAGATCTCGCGTTGGCTCGCTGACAACCAGGAGCGTAAGCCTTTGCTGGTGTCGGTCGACGTTTACCGTCCCGCCGCTCGCGAACAGCTCAAAGTTGTAGGAAATGCCGTAAACATCCCTGTTTACGAGGGCAAGGAGTCGAACGACCCGTTGACGATCGTTCGCGGCGCGATGAAACACGCCGTCGAGACGGGCTTTGACACGCTCATGATCGACACGGCCGGCCGACTGCACATCGACGATGAGTTGATGGTCGAGCTTGAGCAAATTAAGTCCGAAACAAAGCCCGTCGAGGTTTTGTTTGTCGCGGACGCGATGACCGGTCAGGACGCTGTTCGTTCGGCTGAGGTGTTTCATGAACGCGTCGGAATTACGGGCGTTGTCCTTACAAAAATGGACGGCGACGCCCGCGGCGGTGCGGCTTTATCAATAAGACAGGTCATTGGGCAGCCGGTAAAGTTTGTAGGCGTTGGAGAAAAGTACGACGCGATCGAGCCGTTTTATCCCGATCGTATCGCCCAGCGGATCCTCGGAATGGGCGACGTTCTGTCGCTGATCGAGGAAGTTCAGGGCAAGATCGACGAAAAAGACGCCCAGGAACAGCTGCGAAAAATGACGAGCAATCAGTTCACGCTCGAGGATTTTCGCAATCAATTAGGACAGTTCAAAAAGCTCGGCTCGATGTCAAAGCTTATGAAAATGCTGCCCGAGCAGATGACCGGCGGCATGCGTATAACCGACGAGCAATCAGCCGTTGTCGATCACCAAATGCAGCGAACTGAGGCAATTATCGGCTCGATGACGCGACAAGAGCGTAATGATCACAAGGTCATCGACGCCAGTCGCAAAACTCGTATTGCGGGCGGTTCGGGCTCGACGATAGGTGAAGTTAATCAACTGCTTCGGCAATATGAGCAGATGAAAAAGATGATGGCCCAGATGAACCGCGGCGGCGGTTTATTTGGCGGCATGGCCCGTAAAATGGCCGGCGGTCTGGCAGGAGGCCTTGGCAATATGCTCGGCGGCGGCAACCCGTTGGCGGCTTTGGGCGGCGGCTCGGCGATAGATTATTCCGACGATGAACCGAACGGTTCGCCGTCAAAAAGTATCAGAAAAAAGAAAAGGCACAAAAAAAGAAGATAAAATTATGTTAGCAATCAGCTTAATGAGAATGGGCGCGAAGGGCGAACCTTTCTACCGCCTCGTGGTGAAGGAAAAACGTTCAAAACGCGACGGTAAATACCTCGAAAACGTCGGTACGTATAACCCGATGCTCGATCCCGCGGAGGTGATATTGAATCACGACCGTATCAACTACTGGATCGGCGTTGGCGCGCAGCCTACCGACACGGTCAAGAGCCTTATCAAGAATAATCCAGTTCAAACCGAGGAAGCGCGCGCAGCCGCATTGGCGGCCCGTGAAGAAAAACGCCAGGCAGCCGAACAGGCAAAGCTCGATGCCCAAAAAGCCGAAGTCGAAAGGATCGAGGCTGAACGCCTCGCCTCAGAGCAAGCTGATCGAGATGCGTCTGCTGAAGAACTCGATACGCCTGTCAGCGAATCGGAACAGGCTAATGACCCCATGAAGGCGCCGGCGAACGAAGGTACAGAATTTGTCGAGGCATCAGCCGTTGCCGAATCTGAAGGCGGTGCGACTGAAAGCGAAGGGTCGGCTGAAGAAGCTAAAGGTGCGGAATAACTTTGCGTTAGGAGATGAAAAATGCGGTAGAAAAAATCGTAAGCGCGCTAGTCGGTGATCCGGATGCAGTTGATGTTTCGGAAAGCGGCGATGGCAAGAATGTTCGAATTGAAGTTCGTGTTGCAGATAGCGATATGGGCCGCGTCATTGGTCGTGAAGGCCGAACGGTAAAGGCTATCCGCAGCATTCTGTTCGTTGCCGGCCAGAAACAGCACAAACGATTCCAACTTGATCTGGTGGAAGACTAATAGTTCACGGTGGATGAACTTGTTGCGATCGCAAAAATTGTAAGGATTCGCGGACTTAAGGGCGAGGTCGTTGCAAATATTCTGACAGACTTTCCTGAGCGGTTTGAGGGGTTAGATGATGTCACCGCCGTTCGCGAAAGCGGCGAACGGTTTGAATTGAAAATTGAGAAGTTCTGGTTTCAGACTGGTCGCGTGATATTGCATTTCGTCGGTTTTGATTCCGTCGAACAAGCTGAAACGTTGCGAGATTGCGAGATCTGCGTGTTGGAATCCGAAGCGGTCGAGCTTCATGCAGACGAGTATTTTGACTGGCAGCTTGAGGGCTGTACGGTCAATACTGTCAGCGAAAGCCGGGTCGGCAAAGTTCGTGAAGTAATGAGAACCGGCGGCACTGAGTTACTGGTTGTCGAGGGCCATGGAAAAGAACACTTGATCCCTTTTGCAAATACGATCTGCGTCGAGGTTGATATTGAAAATAAATTGATCAAGATCGATCCGCCCGCGGGTTTGTTGGAGTTTTAGGTGAAGGTTGATGTTTTAACAATTTTCCCTGAATTCTTCGTCGCAGTTTTTGATTTTGGAATTATCCGCCGGGCAAGGCTAGCGAGAATCGTCGAAATAAATGTCCACGACATACGTGAGTATGCAATGGACAAACATAAGATGGTCGACGACCGTCCATTCGGCGGCGGCGATGGGATGGTTTTGAAACCCGAGCCGATCTTTACCGCGATTGAAAATTTAGTCGGAACTAGCGACCGCGATGCGTATCCTAATAAGACGCGGGTGATTCTGCTCTCGCCTCAGGGTAAGCCGTTTGAACAAGCGACTGCAAGAATGATGGCGGGTGAAGCCGAGCACGTTGTTTTGATCTGCGGACGCTACGAAGGTATTGACGAACGCGTCAATGATGCGCTTGTTACCGACGAGATATCGATCGGCGATTACGTTTTGTCGGGAGGCGAACCCGCTGCGATTGTTGTAGTGGACAGTATCGTCAGGCTTTTGCCTAATGCACTGGGAAGTGAAACATCGGCCGAAAACGATTCATTCTCCGATGGCTTACTTGATTGTCCACATTACACCCGACCGGCGAGCTGGCGTGGAATGACAGTTCCGGAAGTTTTATTGAATGGCAATCATGCCGAAATTGAGAAATGGCGCAAGGAAAAAGCTCTTGAGAAAACAAAGCTGAATCGAAAAGATCTATTAACAGGAGAAAATGGTGATATGTGAGCGCTGCTAAAGCGTTGACCTCTGGCCGAAAATAAAATGAATAGACTAGATATTGTTGAACAGACACAAATAAAAGGGAATGTTCCCGAATTTCAGCCGGGCGACACGCTGCGCGTGCACGTACGCATTAAGGAAGGCAACAAGGAACGTTTGCAGGCTTTCGAAGGCATTTGTATTGCGATCAAGCACGGTGGTATTCGCGAGACGGTCACTGTTCGCAAGGTGAGTTTTGGCGTTGGAGTTGAGCGTATATTTCCGCTCCACGCTACTGTTATCGATCATATCGATGTTGTCCGCCGAGGCAAGGTTCGACGGGCGAAACTCTACTACCTTCGCGACCTCCGCGGCAAGGCGGCCCGCATCAAGGAACGCGATACTCGGACGAAAAAACAAGCGAGCTGAGGAACGTGAGAATGAAACCGGCGCGGAAAGTCGATACGTTGAAGGACGGATCGGCGCTCCGCGTTTCGTTGTTTGACGATCTCGAAGTAACATCGATCGGTTTGGTTTTCGAGGAAGAGGCTCGCGAGCTTGGCTTTCGATACATCGCCGGCATTGACGAGGTAGGTCGTGGCTGTGTCGCCGGACCCGTCGTTGCGGCCGCATGTATCCTTGATGTTAATAAACCGCTTCCAGATGGTATTGACGATTCAAAAAAGCTCACATCCGGAAAACGCGAAGAGATCGCGACTCAACTTAAATCGGAATGCGTCGCATACGCCGTCGGACAGATCGAGGCGGACGAAATCGACCGAATTAACATTCTCGAAGCAACAAAAAAGGCGATGCTGGCCGCCATTGCTGCGCTGGTACCGGCCGCCGATTTTCTCCTGATAGATGCGCTGCAGTTAAAACATTCGCCGCTCCCGCAACGTGCGGTCATTAAGGGAGATGCACTATCGGCTTCTATCGCGGCTGCATCAATACTTGCAAAAACATATCGTGATGCGCTGATGTCCGACTATGACGCTATGTTCCCGGTTTATGGTTTTGCGAGTCATAAGGGCTACGGCTGTCGCGACCACTGGGTCGCGCTTGACGAGTACGGTCCTTGCGCTATTCATCGTTTGAGTTTTCGCGGTGTCCTACAAAAACCTGATCTGCCTTTACCGTTAATTGACCCGGCGAATGCTTAGAGCGTTATGACTTCGTACTTATCGCGAGTCACTATATTACATATCAAAGGAGTATCGTCATGTTCTATCGTAAATTTTCGAAATTTGTTTTGTGTGCCAGTTTATCCCTAGTTGTCGCATCTATTACCGATGCGCAAGCGACGCGGACGTGGGTGTCCGGCGTTGGCGACGACGTTAACCCATGCAGTCGCACCGCCCCATGCAAGACATTTGCGGGGGCAATCTCGAAAACCGCTGTCAACGGCGAGATCAACTGTCTTGACCCTGCCGGATACGGAGCCGTGACCATTACTAAATCAATGACCATCGATTGTCGTGATACTCAAGGATCGATACTTTCCGCCGGAACAAACGGCATCATCATTAACATAACGTCTGAGGCCGATACCAAAAAAGCCGTGAAGCTGCACGGTCTGAGCATAAATGGAGCCGCAACGGGGATCAATGGCATCCGTCTCTTGGCGGCCAAAACACTCAGCGTTGAGGACGTTGTAATCGACGGAACGACGCAGCATGGAATATCAATTGAAGGCAGTGCACAAGTTACGGTCAATAATTCGACGATACGAAGCAATAAAGGTGCCGGCATAAGCGGATTTATTACCGACGGAGCTATCGATGTCCTGGTAAGCAATTCGCTAATCACCGGAAACGCCACCGGAGTTTCTGCCGGAACGGGAACAACCGTCAGGCTTTCAAATAGCTCGGTCGTTTTCAATACGACTGGATTATCGGCATCTAACGGAAAGATTGTTTCATTTAAGAACAATACGATCGACGGAAATGGAACAAATGGAGCTCCGACCGTGACCTCCTCGTTGCAATGATCAAAATCCAAACCACGGTGTTGGGTGCTTGGGGTGTGAGACCGTTATTGTTGTCTCGGCCTTAAAAAGCGGCGGACGCATTTGCAGGGCAGTTTCGGCTGAGATACGCGCAAGATGAGGTTCGTTGGCTCGCTGCGAAAGATGGGCGAGGACAACGTGCCGTGCGCTTCCGTCAAATTCGCACAGCAGCCAGTCGTAGAGGTCTTCGTTGGAAAGATGTCCGACGCGTGACATTATTCGTTGTTTTAGATCCCACGGGTAAAAGGAACAGGCTCGAAGCATGTCGCGGCTGTGATTTGATTCGATAACGATAGCGTCACAGCCTCTTAATCTTTCTTTTATCAGTTCGCTAATGTGTCCAAAGTCCATCAACGTTGCTATCCGCACGCCGTTTTTCTTCGCTACGAAACCAAAATTATCGACCGCGTCGTGCGGCACACTGAACGGGTCGAAATCTATATCTCCGATGCGAAAGTCTTGGCTTGATTTGATCTCAACTGTCCGGTCTCGCAGTGCGGCGCGTCTTTTTGACGATTCGCTATCGCCGTTTTGACCACCTTTTCGCGTGTTGTAAAACGCGTCTTCAGTGGGCCGTGAAACGTAGATCGGACAGAACACCGACGTGAGTAAAACGCGCAATCCGCCGGCGTGATCACTGTGTTCGTGAGTGAGAAGGATCGCATCAAGCTTCTGCGGCTCGACACCGACCTCATGAAGTCTTCGCAATATTTCACGGGAGCTCATTCCGGCATCGACAAGAACGTTTGTGCTCTCCGTCGATATCAGAACGGCATTGCCGCTCGAACCGCTGCCTAGAACCGTAAACTTCATTCGTTTCCCTGATACTTCGAACGCAAAGCTCTCGCCATAACACGGGTGATCACAAAATTCGGAACAAAAGTGACTGCGCGCGAAACAACATCGTTCATAAAACCCGACACGATCCTAGTCCGACCGTTTTTTACTCCTCTCAGAGCGGCCCCGACGACTTCCTCGGCGGTTTGTTTTCCTTTTATCTGGACAGGGAGGTCTAATCCTGCGACCGACTGGAAATTTGTTCTTGTCGGCCCCGGACAGAGCGCCATTACCTGAATGCCAAACGGCCGATTCTCTTCGGCGACCGCCTCCGAAAACGAAGTCACGAAGGCTTTTGTCGCCGCGTAAGTCGACATAAACGGTATTGGCTGAAATCCAGCGCCAGAGGAAACATTGATGATCGTCCCGCGTTTTCGTGTTCTCATTCCACGCAAATATCGGTGTGTCAGGGCAACAAGGCAGCGAATGTTTAGATCGATCATCTCTTTTTCTCGATCGAGCTCGAGACGGGAAAAATCACCGTACGAACCAAACCCCGCGTTATTGATCAGCCAATCTATCTCAAATCCGTGCCGCTCCGTCTCTTCGAAAAGTTTTTCGTCCGCGTCTTCCTCCGTCAGATCAAGGACAACATAATGAGCAGTTATTTTATGGACAAGCATCAGCTCATCGCATAGTTCATGCAGAGATTTTTGAGAGCGGGCGACCAGCACAAGGTCATGTTTTTCTGCAGCAAGCCGTTTTGCAAACGCTTCGCCGATGCCGCTCGATGCTCCTGTAATGAGAGTTGCTTTCATAGATCGTCTTCTGCGGGAACTAACGAAAAATAGATCGCCGACACACCGCCTACAAAGATCGTAACGGTTCCGAAAAACCTGATGATGCCCGCTACCGTCCTAGTCGAATTTAACAATCCGGTCGCGGTCAAAAGATAATTCCAATCGTGAAAGCTGCCCTCGCTGCCGGTAAAACCGCTGGTTAGAATAAGCTGCATCACAACTGCATCAGCGGCGTATACCCAAACATTTAAGATGCTCTGACCAACCCACAATAAAACTATTGCGGCGGAATAAAAGCTCCGTTGCCAAACAAAATATCCGACAAAAACCGCAGGAAAGATCACCTGAAACAGCGAGCCGCCTGCAATGCCAATAAACTCGCCCAAGATGCGAAAGATCAAATGCCCGGTCTCATGTATCGGCAGATCCACATTGTCCAAAAAGCTGCCGCCCATCGGATCGTAAGCGATTCGGAGAAAATAGATGCTCAGCAAAAGAGCAAAAGCAAGTTTTGGAATATTGGGACGCATCGAACAGAACTAACGTTTACAAAAGTTTGTTTTTAGTGATGAATGATCTGACGGCCTCATTAAATTCTTTTGGCTTTTCCATCATCATGAAATGACTGACCCCTCTCCATACCCGGTAGTCAATATCCGGTGCGATAGTTTTGTAAATAGAGGCATTATCTTTAGGCCAGGGATTTTCGGCCATTATCGCGAGGGCCGGAACTTTGACCTGATCGTGCGCCCAGATGCTTTCATCAAGCATTCCTTTCATTGCGCTTACGGCCACATAATCAGGAACGGAAATCATCGTCGAGCGAATCGCTGGTTTCAGATCGGCACGTGTCGGGCTGAGTATACCGTCAATAAATCTCGGAGCATTAGATCTGAAATCGGTGAGAAGAGGCTCAAAAAATTTATCCATCTGCTCTTTTGGACCAAAAGGCTTCAGAGCTCCGTCAACGATAACAAGCGCAAGGGTTTTCTTTGGATAAAGTCTGTAAAACTGCCGGATAATAGGAGTGCCCATGCTGTGTCCGACTAGAACGGCCTTTTCTATCTTAGCGTCTTTCATCACCGCGTCCACGGAGCTCGCAAAATACTCCATCGTATAATCGGCACGCGGTTTGTCGCTTTGGCCGTGACCCGGAAGGTCGATCGCGACTACACGATATTCTGGAAATGCGTCGTGATTGTCCTTCCAAAAATCCGCGTTGCACGTCCAGCCGTGAATAAAGATCAGGGCTTTCCTGTTATTCTTACCAGTGTCGTAATAGTGGACATTTCCTGAATCGAACTTTGCCCAATGACCCATGGGTGTTTGGCTCGCGACTGATGATGCGGCAATTAGCATCCAACTAAAAAACAACAATGAAATCTTTTTCATAAATTCCTCATGAAATGATATTTTTCAAAAACTCTTCACGTGTAACAGCGTAGAAAACGCAATCGGCGCCGTAATGTGCTTCGGTTTTTTCGTAACGCATTCCACACTTTTCCATTATCCGCCATGAGCCGGTATTTTCAGGATAGGAAACAGCTACTATGCGTTCGAGCCCGCACGTTTCAAAGCCATGCTTTAGCCAGCCATACGCGCATTCAAAACCGTAACCATGGCGCCAGAATCGTTCCGACAAGTTATAGCCGACTTCGATCTCGCCCGTATCTTCGAGCGGCTGTAAACCGCTCGTACCGATCAGCTCGCCGGTCTCTTTCAAACCCATCGCACAGTTTCCAAAACCAAATTTGTCGTAACAATCAATATAGAATCGCAACCGTCTTGCGAGCGATTCGGGATTCTGCATTTTCGTGCCGCCGAGATAACGGTTCACCGGTTCCGGCGATCGCATCTCGATCAGCCACGGCAGGTCGTCGTTGGTAAGCTTCCTAAAGAAAAGTCGTTCGGTCTCGATCATGCGGTTTAAGGCGATAGGCGTGAAATTTTCCAAGCATTATCTATGCGTTCGTAACATATCCGGTCATGCAGTCTGCTTGCTCGTCCCTGCCAGAATTCAAACCGGTTGGGCGTCACGCGATAGCCGCCCCAAAACGGCGGACATGGAATATCTTTGCCTTCAAATTCCTGCGTGATCTTTGCAAAACGATCCTCCAGTTCTTGCCGGTCTGCCAAAACGCTGCTCTGATGCGAGGCCCACGCGCCGGCCTGGCTTTCGCGAGGGCGAGTGGCAAAATACTCTTCCGCTTCTTCACGCGGAGTTTTTGACGTGGTGCCGCTGATACCGATCTGACGATGCAGTCCCGGCCAAAAGAAATGAAGAAAGATCTTACTGTTGTTTGCGATATCGTCGGCCTTCTTGCTTTCATAGTTTGTGAAGAAAACCAAACCGTTCTCGTCGACGCTTTTTAGGAGAACTACACGCGAAGACGGATGCCCCGCCGCATCGACCGTTGAGATCGTCATCGCATTAGCATCGATCTCGGCCGATGCAAAGGCTTCATCCAGCCATTTAGAGAACTGCGCAAATGGGTCGGCGTCTATCGACACCTCCGACAATTCTTCGGATGAATAGTCTCGCCTCAATGCTGCTAACCGCTTGTTTTCCATGGACTTAAATCATATGAACTAGGAGGCCGTCCTTCAGCTTCGGTTCGAACCATGTGGATTTTGGAGGCATGATCTCGCCCATATCCGAGACGGCAAAAAGGTCGTCCATTGTTGTCGGGAACATCGAAAACGCGACTTTTGCGATGCCTTCATCGACTATTCTTTCTAATTCCTGTGTACCTCGTGCGCCGCCGACGAAACCGATGCGGTTATTGGTTCGGGCATCATCGATTCCCAAATAGGGCTTTAGCAGATAGTCCTGCAAAATGCTCACGTCGAGCCGCTCGATCGGGTCGGGCTGCCGATAATATGCGACGCTGAAAAACAGTTTGTACCATTTGCTGTCCATGTACATGCAGAGCTCGCCGTGATTTTGCGGGACCTTTTCATCCGTCTCGCTCACGACAAAATTCTCTTGAATAAGTGAAATGAAATCTTCTTTCGACAGGCCATTTAGATCCTTTATTACGCGATTATACGGCAATATCCTGAGGTCTTCGGCGGGAAACAGTCCGGCTACGACGAAATTATAGTCCTCGTCGCCAGTGTGTTTGGGATTTGCATTACGCATAGCATCGCGAGCGAGCTTGGCGCTTTCGGCGCGGTGATGGCCGTCTGCGATATAGAGCGAAGGAACTTCGGCAAAGGCATTTTGCCACGCTTCCGTTTCCGTCAGCCGCCAGACCTTTTGCTTAATACCGTCCGGACATTCGAAACTATAGATCGGCTCGGCGATAATGGCCTCGGCGAGCAGCCGGCGAATATTCTCCGTGTTCCGAAACGCTAAAAATATCAAGCCCGTCTGAGCCTTTACCGCAAGGAGGTGGCCGGTCCTATCCTTGACCTTATCGGGTCGTACATTCTCGTGTTTTCGGATCACACCTTGCTCGTATTCATCGATCGAGCAGCAGCCGACTACGCCTGTTTGGGTGTGGCTGTTAGTCGCTAACTGATAGACGTAAAACGCATCCTCTCGATCGGCAGCGTATATGTTTTCGCTAATGAACCGCTGAAGATTTTCTTTGGCCAAAGCAAATACTTCTTCCGGCGACGGCTTGCTCTCCTCGGAAAATTCTGCCTCGGCGCGCGTCACGCGCAAAAAACTCAGCGGATTTGCCTCGATGAATCTACGCACTTCCGACTCGTAAACAACGTCGTACGGCACACATGATACCTGCTTTGCGTCTGATGCTCTGGGTCGCAAAGCTTTAAAAGCCTTTATGATCGCCAATTTATTTACTCCTTGCTTGGCTCATCTGCCGGAGCCATATCGTCGACTTCGCCGAACGAAGGCTCTTGTTTGTCGATACCGTCATCGCCAAACGCCTGCTTTTGACGGTTCAGAATCTCTTTCATCATTTGATTCATTTGGCCAAGTTTGTCGATCTTCCAAACGCCTTCTTCTCGTACGAAGGGCACAGTTTCCCACGACCCGAACGAGTTCTTGACCTGCAGTGTCGCTTTGTCGCCGTCGATCCTTTCGTCGCGGTATTCGACAGACTTCTGGCTTTCGATAAAGAGCGTTTCGCGTTTCACGATGTCATCGAGAGACACGTTCTGGGCCTTTGCCTCATCCTCATCCATTTTGAGCGTCGCTTCGGAAAGCAGCAGCTTCATTGTGTCAATATCTTTTTTCTTGATCGCTTTTGTATAAGTCTTATAAGTTTCCAGCGGTGTTGCCGGAGCCCGCTCGCCACAGGACAACAGAAACGCGGCAAACGAAAATATAAGAATCCTTGACCAAATACGCATAATACGGATACCTTTTATAATGTCACCAAAAACCATAAGTATACCGTAAAAGGGGCAGAACCGCCTGCGTAGGCCGCCGGCAAAAACAGAAAAATCATGCAGCGTAAGAATTTAGACGAAAATGAACTGAAGATGGCCATCAATACGCTCAATGACTGGCGGGTCGAAGGTACGAAGCTTAAAAAACAACTAAAATTTCCGAACTTCGCCGAAGCTTTGAGTTTTGTAAACCGTGTCGGTGCCCTTGCCGATGCCGCCGATCATCATCCCGATATTACATTCGGCTGGGGCTATGCCGAGATCGCTCTGACCACGCACGACCGCGGCGGTGTTACGGATGTTGACATCGCTTTGGCAAAAAGGATCGACGAGATATGAAAAGATTTACCTGTGCATTTGGATTTATTGCTTTATGGGCTGTTTCACTCATCTTATCCGGGTGCTCGGACAGCAAAACTGGGACCCCCGATACAAATGCCGATAATGCATACGTTACGCCGATCCCTATAACGTGGAAGAGAGATATTACGGAAACAGATATCGCCGGTTTGAAATGGCTTGAAGGTACATGGCGCGGTACCGGCGAGAACCAAGAGCCATTTTATGAACGCTATACGCTTGAAGCTCGATCACTTACCGTAGATAGCTTTGCCGACGGAACCCTTGAGACCGTCACAGATACGACGCGCTACGCTCTTATTAACGGCGAGTTTCGTTATACCGACAGTAAATCCAGCAAAACCCGGAGGGTCGCGGCCAGTGAGATTACTCCCGATCATATCCAATTCATTCCTGTCGTTGGCGGCGGAAACTCCTACCGTTTTGAACGGCAGCCTGGCGGCAGATGGCGTGCTGTGCTGGAGTGGCCTGCAACTAATGACAAGGCGGCGAAGCAAGTCATTTATAACATGGAGCCTTACAAGAAGTAATTATGGAGATAACGATTAAGGAATTTCTGATTTTGGATCTGCCATAGAGGGAAACTTTTCGGTAAGTATGTCTTTATACGCGTTGACTTCGGAGGGGACGTCGCTTATTTTAGGCTCTTTTCCGTTCAGAATTTCACGGCCTTTTATTCCGTAGAGAGCTTTATTGATATTGTTGTCTGGATTTAAAACAACTGATATTACTGCATCACTATCAAGCCCAAAGCCTTTCAGCTTCCCGTCAACAAAGGCATATATCAATACATTTGCTCCGCTGATCTTTTTTTTTGCGTCTTGCGTAAGATCGCCAATTGGTCCGGCTACGCCTGTCCGTATGCCTTTTAGTTTCACCAAACCTTTATCGAACCAACTCACCGCATTTTCATTCATAAATAGCATCGCAACGTCGAATGATTTTCCACCCACTTTCCACTTGTATTTTGTCCCGCCGAACCCATAGTAGGCTGGACGAGTCCAACCCGTATCGATCCGACTTGAAATTACACCATAACCCTTCAGAGAGCTTTGAAAAATAAGACTTATCTCCGCTACATCCGGAATCACAGCCACAGCATAAGCTCGACGGAAAAGATCTGGTGAAATGCCTTCCGAGGATGGCAAAGAGCTGAGTAGCTGGATGGTTTTTGCCGCGTTTTTAGAGCGTCGAATCGCGGTTTCGGTTTCGGAGGACATTTTTGTTTGACCGTATATATTAAGCCCGAAAAACAAAACTATAATTACCAGGAATACGAGAAGGCTTTTACCACTACACAGTATAGATCTCATAGATTCAAAATAATGGCGATGAACTAGTTTTTGCCAAATCAAATATGATTCGGCTAAAATCACTTCTTAAACAAAGTCATTTTAACACAGGTGCTTATGAGTAATGTTTCAATCACAGTAGCGCATGGCGACGGCATCGGGCCCGAGATCATGGCTGCGACGCTGCACATTTTGAAGGAAGCCGGTGCGCGGCTCGATATCGAAGAGATCGAGATCGGTGAGAAGGTTTATTTATCAGGTAATCTGGCCGGTATTGCGCCGGAATCATGGGAATCGCTGCGGCGTACAAAGGTTTTTCTAAAAGCCCCGATAACAACCCCGCAAGGCGGCGGTTATAGCTCGCTGAACGTTGCCGTGCGAAAAACGCTCGGACTTTATGCGAACGTGCGACCGTGCGTTTCCTATCATCCTTTTGTAAGAACGAAACATCCGGTGATGGATGTTGTCATCATCCGTGAGAACGAAGAAGATACGTATGCCGGAATCGAATATCGCCAAACGGATCAGGTTGAGGAATGCCTGAAACTGATCTCGCGTCCCGGCTCGGAAAGGATAGTACGCTACGCGTTTGAATACGCACGCAAATTCGGCCGCAAAAAGATCACATGCTTCATCAAGGACAATATCATGAAGCGCACGGACGGCCTGTTTCACCGCATTTTCGACGAGATCGCACCCGAATATCCCGACATTGAGGCCGATCACTGGATCGTCGATATCGGTTCGGCAAAAATGGCCGATACGCCTGAGAATTTTGACGTAATCGTAATGCCAAATCTTTATGGCGACGTGCTGTCCGACGTAGCGGCTCAGATCGCTGGTTCTGTCGGTCTTGCGGGTTCATCAAATATTGGGGAAAAAGTTGCTATGTTCGAGGCTATCCACGGCAGCGCTCCCCGCCGAGCAGGTCAGAACCTGGCAAATCCCAGCGGCTTATTTTTAGGTGCGATACTGATGCTTGTTCACATCAACCAGCCGGACGTTGCCGAGCTCGCTCACAATGCCTGGCTTCGCACCATCGAAGACGGCGTGCACACATACGATATGTTCAAAGAGGGCATTTCGAAAGAAAAAGTCGGCACAAAGGAGTTTGCTGACGCGGTCGTCGCCCGGCTTGGTCAAAAACCGGAGACTCTTAAAAGCGTATCCTATGTTGCCAACGAATACGAAACTACATCGAAACCCATCGTTTCTTCACCAAAGCCGCAAAAGAAGGATCTTGTCGGCGTCGATGTGTTTCTCGACTGGTGGAAAGGCTCGTTTTACGGGGTTGCGGATGATCTCGGAGCCCTTGTCGAGAAGGTGAATGGGGATGGACTAAAACTCCACACGATCGCAAACCGCGGCGTAAAGGTCTACCCTGGCGGCCAGCCAGACACATTCACCGTAGATCATTGGCGCTGCCGCTTCCTTCCCGAATCGGGCGAAGGAAATGCGGTTTCGCATTCAAAGATAATCTCGCTGCTTGAACGACTGGACGCCGCTGGCCTGGATGTTATAAAAACCGAGAATCTTTATTATTTTGACGGTGTAAGAGGATATTCGGCCTAAGAATCGGTGTTTAAAAATGATCAGGGGAATCGTGATTTCGTCATTAATTTTCGGTATGACCGTCCTATCTTTAACGGCGTGCAAAAAGGCGAAGAACGAATATCCGGCATATGCTACAGAAAGTTTTATGAACTCATGTCAGAGCAATCCTAATACAACCAAAGAAGTATGTGCGTGTGTTCTCGACCTGCTCCGCGATAAATATAGCTTTGAGGAATACACTGAACTGCAGGAAAAGGCAAAATCGGAGCAAATTCCTCATGACTTCTTTTTCTTCCTCGGGGACGCGAAGGGAAAGTGTGTCCGACAATAAAACAGCTGACGCGTGCCAAATAAAACCAAAGAGATACTTATATCGATGATCATGGGTAGTAGGTCTGACTGGCCCACGATGCAGATCGCTTCACAGACTCTCAAAGAGTTTGGAGTCGCGCATGAAACAAAGATCGTGTCTGCACACCGAACGCCGGATTTGCTTTTTGAGTTTGCAAAGTCCGCCGAGGAACGAGGCATCGAAGTCATTATCGCCGGTGCTGGCGGAGCGGCGCATCTTCCCGGTATGTGCGCTTCGCAAACTGTCTTACCGGTCCTTGGCGTTCCGATTGAAAGTAAAGCTTTGAAGGGGCTTGATTCACTGCTGTCGATCGTTCAGATGCCTGCCGGTGTGCCGGTAGGTTCGCTTGCGATCGGACAGGCGGGGGCAAAGAATGCGGCGCTGTTGGCAATTGCAATACTTGCAAATTCGCGACCTGAGCTTCGGAAAAAGCTTGCCGCATTTCGCTCAAAGCAGACAAAGGCCGTTCTCAAAACCAAACTGAAGTGACGGTTGACGACGAGATCATCGACGAGCTGCGGCGATCGAACTTCTGCGAAAAACATTGACAGCAAAACGTCCCTCGCGGTATTTTTTTAAAACGGCGTCTATCGCCAAACCTCACTTCGATCCGATACACACAGGCCACTTTCCCTTAAAATGAAACTTATCAAATGTAACCGCTGCGCCCTCATTAACACCGAGTCTGATTCCTTTTGCCGACGCTGTAAACAAGATCTATTGCTCAATCCGCTTCCTGTAATCCCGTCACAAACCCCGCAACCGCCGCCCGGGAAACAATTCTCCATTTTTCCTTATCTTTTGACATTTCTTGCGGCCATTGCGGTTATTTATATTGGCTTACGGTTCCTATAGAACAGCTGCTTTCTTGACTCAGCACGATCAACATCGGCCGCTTGTGTTAAAACTTGTTGACAATTAGCTGGCGCTGGGGCCTAAAATAAAAGATAGGCTCCCGATTCTTGTCTTCGAGGTTCAACGTATGGACAAAGTGAAATGCATTAAATGCAGCCTGGTCAACTTGTCATCGGATCACGACTGTCGGCGGTGCGGCAACGATCTCGGTACGAGGTTCCTGACCAGCAGCCAGCGGATCGGCCCGCGCGAAGCGGCAAAAAGCAGCTCGTGGCTTTGGACGCTTCTTTTTATAGCGCTTATCGGCGGCGGTGCCTACTACATTTTTTCGGGAGTTGAAAAATCGTTTGACAGTGTAAAGGCTAACGATGAAAAACGCGTCGCTTCGGCGCCGACCGACGGCCTTAGTACACGCAGCGAATACGAGCAGCGTCAAAAACAGAATTACAAAACGGGCATCTCAAACAGCCAGGGCCTGTCCGAATCGCAAAAGCATAACGAAGACGTTCAGAAAGCGATGCAGGCCGCTCAGAAATAAGTTGTATTGTATAAGCCCGCGCGTGAGCAAGGGCGATACATTCGACCTTGAGTTGTATCGCCCTTGCTTACAAGCGCTCCTGTGCATTTTTGAGTCACCCGCGAACTTGGGTTAGTCTATTGCGGCGCGTGTGATAAAGGAAGTACTTCCAAACTCAACCATCGGTGTGTTCGGCAGCGGACAGCTTGGGCGTATGTTCGCTATCGAGGCGCGTAAGATGGGTTATCGCGTTCACACCTTCTCGCCCGAGAGCGATACGCCGACCGGACAGGTGGCCGATATCGAAACCTGCGCTTCGTATAACGACCTCGATGCCGTGCGCGCATTTGCTAGAGGCGTTGACGTTGTAACCTTCGAATTTGAAAATGTTCCGTTTGAAGCTGTCGATGCGGCGTCGGAGCTTGTCGATGTGCATCCGCGCGGCGACATTCTTCACACAACGCAAAACCGGCTGCGCGAAAAAACTTTTCTTTCCGAAAACGGATTTCCTGTTGCACCCTTCAAACACATAAAACTGATCGAAGACCTCCATCAGGCGGCGAGCGAGATCGGCCGGCCGGCGATATTAAAAACCGCTGGGTTTGGTTATGACGGTAAAGGCCAACGTAAACTGACGGCCGTCGGTGAGTTCGAGAGGGCCTTTGCCGACCTAAACGGACAGGAAGGTGTTCTCGAAGCGCTTATCGATTTTGAAAGGGAGGTCTCCGTCGTCTGCGCGCGTGACCGACATGGTAATTTCGCACATTACGGAGTTATGGAGAACGCTCATTCAAACAGTATTCTCGATGTTTCTTTTTCACCGGCCGTGGTTTCAGAAAGTGCGTATGCGGAGGCGATAGAAATCGCACGAAACCTGACTGAGATCATGGATTACGTCGGCACGCTCTGCGTAGAGTTTTTTGTGACGAAGGACGAGAGGCTGTTGGTGAACGAGATGGCTCCTCGCCCTCACAACTCCGGCCATCTGACATTCGACGCGTGTGTCACTTCACAGTTTGAGCAGCAGTTGCGTGCGGTATGCGGGTTGCCACTCGGCTCGACTGAATTTTATCGTCCCGCGGCGATGGCAAATCTGCTTGGCGACATTTGGCAGGGCGGTGAACCGAACTGGGCAGCGGCGGTCGCGGATAAAAATATCAAACTGCATCTTTACGGAAAGATCGAACCGCGCGTCGGAAGGAAGATGGGTCACCTAACGGCGATTGCCGATAATGCTCAGGACGCGGTCACGATCGTAACGGAAGTGCGTCAAAAACTAAACCCTGCGGCCCAGGGCCACGCCAGCTAGCACACCGACAAAACCAACGAGAACGCTCAGAAAAAGGTAGAGAAAGGCGATCATTAGATGCCTTTCGCGCATCAATCCAAAGATCTCCATTTCAAACGTCGAGAACGTCGTAAACGCTCCGAGAAATCCGACGATCAAGGCCATTCGGATGTTCTCGCTTCCTGCCATCTTATCCGCAAGAACGACCATCAAAAATCCGATCAGAAAAGAGCCGACAACGTTTATTAGAAATGTCGGAAGCGGAAATTTCTCGAAGACAGAAGCTAGCGGCGAGATGTTTACCAGGTAACGAGCCACGGCCCCGAACGAACCGCCGATCGCAACAGAGAGAATTTTAGAGACCGCTTCCACCACTTGGATTATACAGGTTTTGGCACCGGGTGATCATTGCAAGCTTATGCGCTGCGAGCTAAACTCAAGGTTTATGGCCGAATCGCTTATTTTGCCCGATACGACCGACCGCAGCGTCATATACAGCGAACTCGTGCCTCAGGTCGAGTCACTCGTCATGGCGGAGACTGATCTGATCGCAAATCTGGCGAACATCACGGCTGTTCTCAAGGAAGCATTTGGCTTTTTCTGGGTCGGATTTTATTTGGTAAAGGGCGGCCAACTTGTGCTTGGACCTTTTCAGGGGCCACTCGCCTGCACGCGTATAAACTTTGACCAGGGCGTCTGCGGATATGCTTACACGACACGTGAAACTGTGATGGTCGCCGACGTAGACCAATTTCCCGGACACATCGCCTGCAGCTCGGCCGCACGATCCGAGATCGTCGTGCCTATTTTTGACGGAGAAGAGATCATCGGCGTTTTGGATGTCGATAGCGACAGGCTTGACGATTTCTCATCGGTCGATGCTGACGGGCTGGGACGTATCGTCAACGTTCTGGAGAATACGCTCTCGCGTACACAAACTGCGCTTACAATATGAGTGTGATCGAATTTCCATATTGGGTTTGGATAACGTTTTTTGCTGTCGTTTTGACCGCCCTTTTTGTCGATATCGGCATCGTAAACCGCAGCTCGCACACTCCGTCCCGAAAAGAAACGCTCACATGGAGCGCTGTGTGGATCTCGCTCGCGCTTTTGTTCAATGTATTTATTTATGTATTTGTAAATAATACCTACGACGGCGGAGCGGCGGCCTTCAAGGCAAAGGAGTTCTTTACCGGTTATCTCATCGAGCTCTCGCTTTCGATCGATAACCTATTTGTCTTCCTGCTTATTTTTGGGTATTTCAAAGTCCCGAAAAAATACCAGCACCGCGTCCTTTTCTGGGGCATTTTCATGGCGCTCGTGATGCGCCTTGTAATGATCTTCGCCGGTGCGGAACTGGTAGAGAGCTTTCACTGGGTCTTGTACGTATTTGGCGCGTTTCTTATTTATACGGGCATGAAAATGTTCGGCGAGGATGAGACGTTTCATCCCGAGGATAGCGTCATCGTAAAGATCACGACCAAATTTGTCCGGATCTCAAAACATTACGACGGCGATAAGTTTTTCGTACAGGTCGACGGAAAGCGAACCGGAACTCTGCTACTGCTTGTCTTGATTGTCATAAATATTGCCGACCTTGTTTTTGCTGTCGATTCGATCCCCGCGATATTCGGCATTACGACAGACAGGTTTATCGTTTATACCTCTAACATTTTTGCAATACTGGGTTTACGAACTTTTTTCTTTCTGCTTGTCGATATGGCCGAGAAATTCCACTTTCTCAAATACGGTCTGGCGTTCGTGTTGAGCTTTATCGGCGTGAAAATGCTCTTGCCTCTCGCCGCCGAAGGGCTGATAATGGTTCTGGGCGATGGAAATAGTTCGGCGTTTGCTCAATTTTTGCAGCGGTATGCGCATCACGAATTCGATCAGGTCGTCATCAATCTGTCGCTGGCAATAGTTGCTGGGGCGATCTTCATTTCTGTGATCCTGTCTTTGATCTTTCCGCCAAAAACAAAAGTCGTCAGCGATAACAGCGAGTAGCCGCCACGATCCGATGGAAGAACATAAGTACCGCAAATTTTACGTCGATTGGTGGAATATCCGACGTAGCACGATCTACGGTCTGATCGCGATCGTACTGCTCGCCGGCGCGGTCGTCGCGGGCGTAAAATGGGCGTCAAGAAATAACTGGTTTGCGACCGTTACTACCGATGACGCTCCAAAGGACGCTGCCCGCATAGCGTCGTTTGAAGGTGAGGTCCGCATCACCCGCGCCTCGACGCGCGAGACGATCCTTGTAAAAAGTCCCACGTGGGTCGCCGCAGGTGACACCATACAAACCCAATCGGACGGTCGGGCGATAATCCAGATGATCGACGGCTCGGTTTATTCCGTCAGGCCAAACAGTACTGTTGTAATTCGCGATACGACATCGCTCTTTGGCGGCAAGAACGTTCGTGTGCGTGTCGATGACGGGCAGCTCAACGTTCGGACCGACGAACAGCCTGACGATACGAAAAATATCGTCGAGCTCGGAGAAAGCGAAAACCAGCTCGGGCCAAAGACCGACGCAAGTTTTAATGCCGACGGCCCGGACGGCGGCGAGATTCGCGTCAGCCGCGGCGGCGTCGAAACGACATTGAACGGCGAAAAGACTGCGATCGGCGCAGACACTTACGCGTCGATAAACGGATCCAAGCTATCGGCCCGCGAAAAACTGATGGCTCCGCCGAGATTGAACTCACCTGCAAATTCCGAGCAGATCGTCGACTCGTCGGGCAACGGCGTGACGGTCAATTTTAGCTGGGCCGATCCGGAAGGTAATCCCGCATTGAATTTTTCACTGCAGATCGCCAAGGCATCCGATTTTCGTTCCGATTCGATAATGGTCGACCGGAACGAGGTTTACGCCCGCGAATTTCGATTGTCGGGCTTGTCGCCGGGCACTTACTACTGGAAGCTTCGAGCAACGGCAAAATCGGGCCAAACCACGGACTGGAACGAGCCCTGGAAATTCTCGGTGGTGCGCAGCGGCGAAAGCGTTAATATTTCCGCCAGCGATTGGCATGTCGAGCCGGTCGGTGGGAACGTTTTTCTCGTCACAGGCCGCACCCAGCCCGGAATGATCGTCCGCGCACAGGGCCGCCAGGTAAACGCCGGAGCCGACGGTGCATTTAGGATACAGATCTATTCGCCGTCCGTTGAATCTGCCGTCGAGATAGGCGACGACCGAGGCAACCGTACGGGTTTTGTCATTTCCCTTCGAAACGGCCGCGTGCTCAGGCGCTACTAAGCGAATTGAGGAGGTGAAAAGATCGCACACCAACATTCGCCCGACAAAATCACCAAAACCAATCGATTAACTGCGGCGCTCGTACTGACCTTTCTTTACATGATCGCCGAAGCGGTGGGCGGCTGGCTGACAAATTCGCTCGCACTCGTCGCGGACGCAGGTCACATGCTGACAGATGTTGCCGCTTTGAGTTTGACGCTTGCGGCCGTATGGTTTGGCTCGCGTCCGGCGACGGCGCAAAAAACCTTTGGTTATTATCGCCTCGAAATTCTCGCCGCGTTTGTCAACGGCATCGGGCTCGCAGTGCTGTCGATATTTGTGATTTACGAAGCTTTGCTTCGGTGGCGCGTCCCGCCCGCTATCGACGGTTTTCGTCTCACTGTTATCGCGTTTGGCGGCCTATTAGTAAATATCATCGCGGCAAAATTGCTGCATCATGGTCATAAGCACGACCTTAATATGCGCGGAGCGTGGCTGCATGTAATGCTTTCCAGCACAGTGGGATCCGAAGCTTGGAATTCACGTGACTTGAAGTCGCGGC
>JADMIO010690294.1_pt1 | contig 42576 bp, 24 predicted proteins | sample 8958161 | NCBI WGS metagenome assembly JADMIO01 (sample SAMN16585339, study PRJNA669376) | soil metagenome | isolation source: Crop rotation soil | place: USA: Cullars Rotation, Alabama | collected 2011
AACAATAACTTTCCCCACTACCGCCACTCAAAGAGCTGTAATTAAGATGGACAGCGTCAGGTATGTTACTTTTGATAGCCTTGTTGTTGTTCCCACAGGAGCCACGTGGGGATACGGGATACAACTGTTGAGAAACTCGGATAATGACACAATAAGGCACTGTACGATTAATGTAAATGCTACTTCCAACTCTGTTAATTTTGCCGGTATTGTTATGAATGGCGCAGAAGGATTGCCTACTGCTACGGGAGCAAGCGCCTGCGACAATAATGGCATAGATGGTAACATTATCACGGGAGGATACTATGGAATAACGGATGTCGGCTCCGGTGCTCCGAGCGCCGGTAACGGTACCAATACTTTTAGTAACAACATCATCAGGGATTTTTACCAGTATGGTATTTACGTTACCTCCACTTTCAACACTACGTTTGACCACAACCATATCAGTCGTCCTACACGTGTTGCGCCTATCGGGGCTTTTAACGGAATTTATTTTACGGGTACCAGCGCTACCGCAACTATATCCCGCAACAGGATAATGTACCCATTTGGCGGCGATCCTGCCAATACAGGAGCTTTTTACGGAATTAAGTTTGACAACGTAGCGGTGCCTTCAGGTTTAAATTTCACTGTCGTCAACAATCTTATTGCTGACTCAAGCGGAAATGGTCTTGCTTATGGAATAGACATAAATGGTGCGCAAAACATAAACTTCATTCACAACACTATTTCAATAGACTATGTTGGATCTACTTCCACTGCAGCCACCCGGGGCGTAAGCGAAACAGGCACAGTAAACGGACTGATTTTTTACAACAACATTATTAAAATTGCACGGGGCGGTACGGGAGTAAAGCACGGACTCTACTTTGGAACTCCTGCCGGTATTGTGTCAGACTACAACGATCTGTACATAAGTGGTGTAAGCGGGGCAACTGCCCACGTGGGCTTCAGCGGCAGCAACAGGACTACTTTGGCAGCATGGCAAGCTACAGGAAACGACTTAACTTCATTTTCTACAGACCCGATATTTCGCACAGCAGGCACTTCGAGCCATATTCCTCAAAGCGCTATCATTGATAATAGAGCTGCACCATTTCTTATCCCCATTGACATTGACAGCAACGCAAGAAATCTTGGAGCGCCAGGTCCTGACCCGGATATGGGATGCTATGAGTTTATTCCACCTACTTGCGTAGCTCCGCCTATTCCTGGCTTTACCACTATTTACGGCACCAGGACGTATGCTGATACTGTTTGCTACGGAACTATTGTACCGTTGGGACTTGACAGTAATTCAAATGGCTTTACTCAAACTTACCAATGGCAGAGTTCACCAGACAATGTAACCTACACTAATATTGATACGCCAACTTCTTCTCCCGATTATCTCTTGAGTGCGGTAAGTACTTTGTGGTATAGAGCGAAAGTACGGTGCGGTACTGACAGCCTTTATTCTGTTCCAATGCTATTGCACGTGAAGCTGAGACTGCCAGGCGGTACTTACACTATTAATTCCGCCGCTCCTTATACCTACGTGTCTGGTGTGTCTGGTGGTAATTTCAAAACCTTTAACCAGGTGAAAGATGCATTGGAATGTGGTATAGGGGGAACCGTGATAGTAAATGTTCAATACGGCGACAGCGGTATTTACAATGAGCAACTGCGGTTGGATACAATACCTTACCAGTCTCCAATCAATTCACTTACGTTTAATGGTAACCATAACAAGATTACCTATGCTGCCACAGCAACGAACGAAAAAGCCACTATTAAACTTTGCGGCGCTAAGTATATCACCTTCAATAACCTCGTTATTGAAGCAACAGGCGCAGCACAGGGCTTTGGCGTTCAATTGTTGAAGGATGCCGACTCAAATACCTTCCGCCAGTGTCGTGTTCTGATCGATACAACCAAAATCTCCAACGCTTTTTGTGGTATTGTAATTAATGGCTCGCATACAGGCGCTATTACCGCTAACAACTCTAATTGTGATGCTAATGTGTTTGACAAGGATACTATTATCGGGGGTTATTATGGTATGGTTGCAATGGATACAGCCGGATACCTTATGGAGGGTAACCAGTTCACTGGCAATGTGATTACTGAGTTCTACAATTCAGGCATCTATCTTGGTATTGGCAATAAAGGAACACTGGTTGAGCATAACCGCATTACCCGTCCGGCGAGAACTACTAATATCGCAACGATTTATGGAATCTATGCGACAGGGGCAAGCTCGAACATGATGATTTCTAAAAACAAGATTCACAACCTGTTTGGCGCCAACAATTCCAATACTTCCACTCAATACGGTATTCACTTTGTTGACGCTGATGCCAATTCTGATGTTAACGCAAATACGGTGGTAAACAACCTGATTTTCCATCTTACAGGGGCAGGTCCTATATATGGGATTGCAAACTCAAGCTCGGATTATGCCAACTACTGGCATAATACCATTGCCATTGAGAATGTTGGAGCAAATGCAACCGGGCTATCAAGAGGCTTCTACCAATTTGGGGGAACCTTAGGTAGCGGAATTCAGTTCAAAAACAATATTGTTACGGTAACCCGTGATGGGTCGGCTGCGAAACATGCGGTTTATGTTTCGGCTGCAACATCCGATATTGACATGAACTACAACGATTACTATGTAGAAGGTGCCGGAACTAATAACTATATCGGATTTTGGGGTGCAGCAGCGCAACAGGCAACTACTATACCAGCATGGAATGCTGCTTCATCCGGACGTGATCTTAATTCATTCAATTATGACCCGGGATGGTATGCAACTATTGCTGCAGAAAATTATTCTCCTGTGGTGGCTCCTCTGGATAACCAGGGAACTCCGTTAGGCATACCTCAGGATATCAATGATAATCCGAGGACAGCACCGGACATTGGAGCATTTGAATTCACTGTGCCTCCTTGTTCAAATCCTGCTGCTGTTACAACAGCAACAATTACCCAGGTTAATACACCAAGCTGTATCAACGACCCCATAACCCTGAATATTCCGGGGGCCGCTTCTGCGTCAGGCTTGACCTACGTGTGGACTGCAAGTACTACTGGTACACCTGGAACTTTTGTGCCTATCAGCCCGGCGTTGTACTTCCCGAAATATACTTTTGGAGCCGCTGGTCCTAAGTATTTTCAGGCGCAGATTATTTGTAATGGGACAACTACTTTGTCAACGATTGTAGTTGCGGTTATGGATACTTACCTAGTGCCCGGTGACTACACAATTAATCCCGGCCTACCCGACAACTATGTTGGGGTACCCGGCGCAAACTTTAGCTCCTTCAATTCCGCAAACAATAAATTGAAATGTGGTATTGTCGGCGATGTTCGATTCCATGCTTCAGCAAATACTTTCAGCGAGCAGGTTCTCATAAACAGTATTCCGAGAAGTGTATTAGGCCCGCAAGCCAAAGTAACCTTCGTGGCTGCGAATGGTAATGCTGCAACTTCCATATTGACTTATAATGCATTGGCTGCGACAGCTAACTATACTTTAAAGATCGACAGTGTTGACTTTGTGCGTTTCCGCAATCTCACTATTAAATCTGAAAACCCTGCCTTGGGTAGAGTGGTAGAGTTTGCCGGCACTTCATCAGACGACAGCCTTGTCAGTTGCAACATTATTGCGCCTGCCGCTACTCTGGGTACGGACGTCGTTGCCGCAGTATATGTCAAATCGATTTTTGTCGACTCAATTATTGTAAAGGACAACACAGTTACCGGCGGTTCTAACGGAATTTATTTCTCCGGTAACTCGGCAACAGCACTGATGCGGAAGACTCACCTGATTGATGGTAATACCGTAAGCGGAAGCTATTCACATGGTATAGCTATCAACTTTACAAACAGGATGCCGGTCACAAACAACACCGTATCTCTCAGTGGCGCAAATCAAAATAACAGTGCAGCCATTTATGCCAACAATGCTGACACGGTTACAAGAATTCAACACAATCTCATCAATATCGACAACGAAAGCGGTGCTGTTGTGCATGGAATTTATGTTGCCGCCTCGCACAATCCAAACATGATAAGCGATTCAAGCATTGTGTCGTCTAATAGGGTTATTGCCGGTGCCGGTAATACAAGAACTGTTAACGGGATTACCATCACCACTTCCAAAATGGTGAAAGTGGTGAACAACGTGATTTCAATTACAAGTTCAGGCGATACTTCTTGTGGTTTGTATAATCTAAACAACACTGCTACAACAGGGTCAGCTCAAATTGACTACCTCAATAACAGTGTAAACTTTACAACGCCTGCTTCTAAAGGATATCCGGGTTATTTCTCTCAAACAACAGCGCAGCCCATTACTGTTTACAACAACATTTTCTCAAACTCGGGTGGCGGTAAAGCATTGTTCGTAAATAATCCGGCTAATTTCACTGCGGATTATAATATGCTTTATACAACGGGTGCAGCACTGGTGCAGGTCTCAACACCTGCAGCCACGACCTTTGCAACTCTTAAAGATTGGACAAATACCTGGAACTGGGACGAGTTTTCTATCAGCTATCCACCGGCGTTTGTGAGCAATACTGACTTGCACCCCAATACTGCCGTTTCAGAGGCATGGGCAATGCATGGAAGAGGCGTGCAGTATATTGGTAATACGTTTGATTTTGACGGTAATTATCGTCCGGACTCACTTAAGGCCGGTGTGCCCGATCTTGGTGCATATGAGTTTGCTCCGCCAGCTATATTGCCGACGGTACTATTGGCAACTCCTGCGACTCCTGCTGCAAACAGCACCCAGATATTTAGCTATGGAACAGATACCGTAATGCGAATTACATGGGGTTCAAGCGCTCCTCCCAGTATTGAAATCAGGAGGTTTTCAGGGGTGGTGCCTACCGGGTTAGCGAGCCAAAACCTGGACTCAATGTATTTCTATACTAAGGTGTATGGCGTTCCCGGAACAAGTTATAACTATGCTGCCAAGCTTTACTATGTTCCTTCATGGTTAGGTTCCATACCGCCACAGGAAAGGAAAGTTGGATTTGGTCATACGGTTCCTGCAGGCCCGTGGGTAATTTCCCCAACCAGCAAGAATAACATAGCGCTCCGTGAGGTTTCCCAAAGCGCATTGAATTATTTTGAACGCTTCACAGGTCTCATTAATCCGGCAGCTCCACCTGAAATTGAAGACAGTAATTCTAACAGAGGAAAAGACTTCTGGATTGGATACCAGAGAACAAATGGATTTGCTGCGGGTAATGCACAAACAATGAAGGTCTATATGGGGGCTGGAGCCGTTGGAGACAGTGTAACAGTAACAATACATGACACTGTTGGCGGACGAAATCCTTCACCCGGTTGTTTCTGGCAAAGGACTTATTGGGTTCCGCCCTACACAACTGTAGTTAGCGACGATATTCCGGAAGGAGGTTGCGAAGATGCAAGGCTGGAAAATGAAGGCCTGTATACGAACTATGGTATTCACATCACAAGCCAGAACACCAATGTAGTGGCTTATGCGCACACTTATGAGGGTGCTAATTCCGGCGCAACAATGCTAATGCCAACTCCGGTTTGGGGCTACGAAAACTATATTCTGACGTCACGACAGTATTACTCCACTGCTTCTTATTCCGCTTTCCACGTAGTTGCCCGCGAAGACAGCACATGGGTGGATATTAACCCCGCCAAACCTACTTTAGGCGGATGGGTTCACAACGGAGGCAATCACAACGGAAGTAACTATCTTGTAAAGCTTAATAAAGGTGATGTCTACCAGGTGTTGGGAGCGATATCAACCGGTTCTGAAGGTCAAGATCTTACAGGCAGCTACGTAAAATCCGTCGCTAATGCCCAAGGACAATGTCATCCGATTGCTGTGTTTGCAGGTAGCACCAGAACAGGTATTGGTTGTAATAACACAACCGGAAGCTCTGGTGATCTCATCAACCAACAGGTGTTCCCTTACCAGGCATGGGGTACCAAGTACGCCACTGCTCCGACCAGCAATGATCAGGGTCCGACTGCGACATCGAACATGGAGGACATTTTCCGCGTTTTAGTAAAGGATACATCAACCAATGTTTACAGAAATGGCATTCTTATTCCCCATACACAATTAATAGGTGCCAGGTATTACCAATTCCAAAGCAGCGTTGGCGATTATATAACGTCCAGTCAACCCGTTCTGCTAGCACAGTTTATGTCTTCCAACGGAGCTTGTAATAATACAAGCAGCGATGGCGACCCTGAAATGTTCTACATCAGCCCACTTGAGCAGGGCATTAAGGCTACTCAGTTCTACAGGAATGACCAGGATGCAATCGACGAAAATTTCGCAACACTTGTAATTCCAAATGAAGGGTTGTCCTCTTTGAAAATTGATGGAATTAATTATGCAGTTGCGGGCACAAGCCGTTTCACGTCTGCACATCCCAATCTTCCCGGCTATTCTATTGTAACCATCAGGTGGGATGGTACTGCAGGTTCCAGCCGTGTAGAAAGCCAGTTTCCTTTTACCGGTATCGTGTATGGTTTAGGCAGTGTGGAAAGCTATGGCTATAACCTCGGTACACTGGTGAAGAATTTGCAAATACAGGGAGATCCAAATCCTGTAAACAATCCTCTGGCGCCTCCCGGTTACACCTGCGTAAATGCGCCGTTTATTACGACTGTTTACATACCAATTATCCCTTCATCTATCACCTGGCAGTTTAGCCAGGTGCCTAATCTGTCGCCTGCAAACGATACAACAGTAGTCAATCCTGTTTATGCATTCGATACCACGGTAAACGGTGTTCACTATTATGCCTATACTTTAAACTACCCGGTTACGATTACCGATACGACAGGAATAATACAAATTCCGATTAAGTTTACAAATGCTTTCCTTGAGAGATGTGATACAACTCAATCAGGAACGCTGTACATTAATGTGCTTCCGGCGCCAATTGTTGATTTCCAGACATTCTACCCGCACGGCGGCCCTAATGCATGCGTTGGAGATTCTCTTACGTTCACAGGCGATGTTACTACGCAAAACGGCTTGTCGGTTATCAAGTGGTATTGGGATCTGACTAATGGGACCACAACGCTTGATTCTATACCTGGCCAAATTCAGGGCATGACTTATCCAACGGCGGGAACATACCCTGTGAGGTTGATAGGAGTATCAGGTGATGGCTGCTTATCGGATACCATAAAACAAATAATAGTAAGTCCGGTGCCGATTGTAAATGTGGTTAGGGATACAATTAGCGCTTGCCCGGGTGATACGGTCAGATTCTCGGTACTAAATCCTGATCCGAACTATACTTACTATTGGTACGATAGTCTTGCAGGCACTATGCCTCGAGATTCCGGTGTATTATTTACCGTCACCAATTTCACAATACCTGATACTTTCTACGTGGAAGCGCTATCTCCGTCTGGCTGTCGTAGCACACGCGTACGGGTTCAAATTATGGGCTCGGCGACATTCCCGGCTCCTGTGGTAACTGCTGCGCCGGGATCCACATCTATTACCTGGTCATGGCCTGCTGTACCTGGTGCTGTGAGTTATTCAGTGGCAGTTGGTACTGGTCCATTCACCTCAATCGGGAATGTGCTTACATATGTCGAAAACGGAGTTCCTCCGCTGCAGCAGGTATGCATTGTGGTGAGAGCTGAAGGTACTACTCCATGTGAGGTAAGCTTTAGTACGCCGGTCTGTGCACAGGTTGGTTGCCCGACAGTAGCTGTTGTAGTGGTGGACGACACACTTACTCTGTGTCCGGGTAGTCCAGCCCTCTTCGAAGTACAGTCACCGGTTGCCGGTTACACTTATTCATGGTATGATTCGGCCACAGGTGGTACGGTATTAGGCTCAGGAACTACATTTAATCCTACCATAAACAGCGATACAACATTTTATGTAGGAGCAAATTCGGGCGGATGTATAACTAACCGTACGAAGGTGGTTGCTCAAATAATTCATCAATTGCCTCCACCTGTTGTAACGTGCACATCGACTTCCAATACTATAACGTTTACATGGACTGCGGTGCCAGGAGCAACGGGATACCAGGTTAATGATGGTTCAGGCTGGGCTCCTCCGAGCGGTCCGGGAACATCTCACACAATCTCAGGTCTTGTGCCTTTGGATATTAGAAACCTGCAGGTAAAGGCACTTGGAGATTCTGCATGCCAGGAAAGTGTTGCAGGAACAGCACAATGCCAGACTGTGTGTAACGGATTTGCGGTACCTGTTGTTCAGGATACAATCAGAACATGTACGGGAGGAAGTGTCACATTCAATGTAGCTCCTCCAACAAGCGGGACTTACAATTGGTATTCTGATGCTGCAACTACAGTGTTAGTGGGCACAGGAACAAGCTATACTGCATCTCCGGTTACCGTTAATACGCCGTATTGGGTTGTGCAGACGCTTGGCGGTTGCACCAGTGCCGCGACGCAAGTGGTAGCAGAACTGTTGCCGACCCTAACCGCTCCGGTTGTTTCTGTTCTTACATCAACCTCCACATCAGTGACGTTTACATGGAATAGCGTTGCGAATGCCGTTAGCTACGAAGTAGTAGTGAATGGAGTTGGCGGTAATACGCCAATTGGCGGACCGCTTGGCACCACCTACATAGTTTCACCCATGCAGCCCCAAGATACCGTGAATGTGAGGATAGTGGTATATGGTGATTCTGCATGTCAGACGGTTGGCTCATTACCTGTAACAGGCCAGGCGGGTTGTAATAATGTTGTCATCCAGGCAGTGGATAGCGTAATTACTCATTGTGTTAACGAACATTTCGTGTTTAATATTCAGCCTGCCGGATACACTTATGTGTGGTATACAAGTCCTGCAGCAACACCTGCTGATTCATTCCACACCGGACAAGTGCTGGATACAGCGCTTACCGCCACCACAAGTTTCTGGGTCATAGGCACAGATAACGCGTCGCATTGCAGGTCAGGCATCATTCGAGTTACGGGTATTGCATTGCCACTTCTGGCGGCTCCGATAATCACCCATGTTGACACAACGCCTACTTCCCTGACGTTTACATGGAGCGCTGTTCCTGGAGCATCAGGATATGAGGTGATGTCAAGTAACAATCCGGGTACAAGCTGGCAGGCAGTCGGCTCGGTAACCAGCTACACGATATCGAACCTTATTCCTTTGCAAACCGTCACATTTATGGTGAGAGCAGTGGGCGGAGCAGGTTGCCAGGCAAGTGAAGCTGACACCGCGATTGCAAAAACATCGTCAGATGTAGTGTTTATACCAAACACATTTACACCAAATGGTGATGGGCATAACGATGTGCTTAGGGCTTATAGCATCGGAAACATAATAAAAGACATGAAGCTGATGATATTCAATCAGTGGGGTGAGAAGGTGTTTGAAAGCTCTAGTCCACAGACTGGCTGGGATGGTAAGTATAAAGGAAAAGCTCAGCCTGTGGGTGTTTATATGTACGTTGGAAAATTCACTTTGACCAATGGCAACGTTTTAGATAAAAAAGGGTCTATTAACCTGGTTAGATAAAAAAACCAGCTTGCAATTATGAACTTAAAAAGCAAAATCGTAGCGATTGCAGCCTTACTCCTTGTAAGCGCAGCAGGTTATTCGCAGTTTACTAACTTTTCCAACAGAGGAAAGGAGTTTTGGGTGGGATATGGACATCACCAATACATGGTGCAACCTCCCTATGCAAATGACCAGGAGATGGTTATTTATCTAAGTACGCAGCAAGACCCTGCAGTGGTAACTGTTCAAATTGATAAAAGCGGAACTGCAGCACCACCTCCTGCAGGCGGTCCATGGACAAGAACTTATACTATTCCAGCATACACCGTTGTATCGATTGAAGATCCTTTGCCGGCAGGTGTAACTGTTACCAAGTCCCCAACTTGCATACAGGCGATAGGAACAATCCCAAAGGGAAGAGCTACAGATTGCGGTTTTGATGCCCGCCTTGTAGATGTGGCTCCATCTCTGGGCGGTACGTATGGAGAGAAAATCTTCCAGAAAAAGGGAATACATATTACCAGTACGGCGCCAATTGTAGCGTATGCGCATATTTACGGGTCAGCTAATTCAGGCGCAACCATGCTTATGCCTGTTGAAACCTGGGGTTATAATTATACCTCGCTCAACAGCATGCAGAGAAATGCGGATAATGCTTATTCATGGATGTTTGTGGTGGCCAAAAGCGACCATACGAAAATTGAAATTACGCCTTCGGTGACATCGGTCTTAGGAAAGCCCGCAGGTGTGCCCTTCCAAATCAGGTTAAACAGGGGAGAAATTTATCAGCTTATCGGTGCTTTAACAGGCCCACAGGATGGCTTGGAACTCACAGGAACTACTATAAAATCTATAGCTAATGACTCGGGTCAATGCTTTCCTGTAGCTGTATTTTCCGGAAGCAGTAGAACGGGCGGAGAACCCGGACCGGGGGGTACCCCCACCTGTACTGGTGGTCGTGACAATGATATACAACAATGCTTTCCGCAGGAAGCATGGGGTAAGCGATACTTAACTGCTCCAATGTCAGCTTCGACGAACCCTTCGACGTTTATGAACAACGTTTATAAAATCGTAGTAGCGGATCCTACCACTGTCATAAAAAGAAACGGTGTGGTTATGGGAGGTTATAATGCTGTAAGTAAATCTTATAAATTTCAAAGCCAGACGGCAGATTATATTGAAGCGGATAAACCAGTTATGATAGCTCAATACATGGGAGGGGACGGTAGCGCAAACTGTAACCCCGGTTCCGGTGACCCTGAAATGATTTACATCAGCCCTGTAGAACAGGCTATCAACCAGGTAGGCTTTTACAGGAATACCCAGGAAAATATTACTGTAAATTATTTGACTCTTATTATACCCACGGCGGGTGTAGCAAGTCTTAGGATTGACGGGGTACTGTTTAACAGCATCGCTACAAATAAGTATAGTTATGTGCATCCTAACAGACCTGGTTACACAGTTTGTGTAAGGAAATGGAATGCTACAAAAGCTCAGTCTTTCGCCGCCAGTGATTCATCGTTCACGGCTATAACTTATGGTGAAGGAGGTGTTGAAAGTTATGGATATAATGCCGGTACTTACATTTTTAACCTGAATGCGCTTACTACAATCCACAACGTATTGGATACGGCTCACCCAGAAAATAATTTTACCTGTACACAAACTAAGGTTGATTTATGCCAGTGGATTGCTTATGTACCTACTCAAATTATATGGAATCTCAACGGACTGCCTCTGCAACCGATGCCTCCGGGAGGTTATGTTACATTAGGCGATGGAATAAATCCAATTCCTTTCTCAGACAGTATAGTAATTGACGGGAAAAAGTTCTATAAATTCTGCATCCCCGGTAACCCATTTACTTTCACCCAAACGGGAACGTTCAGTATTCCTGATTCTGTGAAAAATCCAGGGTTAAGTATTTGTAATCCGTGGGAAAAGTTCACGATGGATGTAATCGTTAAACAAAAGCCGCTAGCGTCATTCACCTATGATCCGGTTACATGCGCTTCGGATTCGGTGCATTTTCACGGCGCACCTTCAGGTAACGGATATACGTTGAGTCAGTGGTTCTGGGAGTTTATGCCAGGCGTTCCTCACCCGGACAGTAGCCAGCATCCGAGTTATTTATTCCCGAATCCGGCAACAACTTATCCGGTGAAGCTTTCCGTGGCATCGTCTGAGGGTTGTTATGCTGATACTATTCTCAACGTAGTCATTCCTCCAAATGATACTACGTCATTCACTGTGAGCGATACCAGCATCTGCGCAGGCAGCACAATAACGATTACACCTGGTCCAACCGCTACTACCATGTGGTACTGGGATTTTGGCGATGGTGTCGTTGACTCTTTTACAAATGGCAACCCATTCACGCACACTTATGCTAACCCGGGGGTTTACATCATCCATCACTCCATCAAGGGGTCAGGCACATGTAAACCAACGGCAGTTGATACGATAACTGTGTATGCAAATCCAGTTACTTCATTTACCATTTCTCCAACAGGTTGTTTGCCACCAACTGGAACGGTAAACTTCACAGGCGTTGTGACAATTTCAGACGGGCAGTCTGTAGGGTCTTACTCATGGGATTTTGGAGATCCTCCGTCAGGTGCAAATAATACTTCGACGTTGCAAAATCCATCGCATAACTATTCAAACGGCACGTACTCGGTCACCTTCAGCGCAACTACAGCTAATGGATGTTTTGGAGATACTATCCAAAGCATTACACTGGATATCACACCGGTGGTTCAGTATCCATTCCCACCAACCAGCGTTTGTAGAAATACAGCTCCTTTCTCAGTTGATTCAGGAAGAATTACAAACGGACCAATCCCGGGAAGTGGTGTTTATTCAGGGCCCGGAACAAGTCCTGCCGGAATCTTTGATCCGTCTCTTGCAAACATTGGTAGCAATACCATTTGGTACACCTACACTTCAGCCGCTGGTTGTAAGGATTCGGCATCTATCACTATTACTGTAAATGATTTACCGGTATCCAGCTTCACTTACCCAACAGGATGTTTGAATAATTTGAATATCACCTTTACTGCTACCAGCACCATCCCTACGGGTAATACGGCTACATATACCTGGGACTTTGGCGATCCCGCATCAGGTGCGGCAAATATTGGAACGGGTATATCGCCCACTCACACGTATCCAAGTTCAGGACCGTGGAATATCAAGATTGTCACTACAACCAATTTCGGATGCTCTGACAGCACTACCGTTGCCGCCACATTCAATGTAAAACCAACTGTGGTTTATCCAGCATTGCCTGGCATTTGCGGAAACGCAGCACCTGTTTCCGTAGCCACTGCTACCCCTGTAAATGGTTCAGGTGGTACCGGCGTATATTCAGGACCTGGGACTGATGCAGCAGGAAACTTCGACCCTGTATTAGCAGGCCCGGGAACTCATACTATCAAATATGTGTTCACTACAACAGCGGGTTGTTCGGATTCAGCCACTTCAACAATTACTGTAAGTGCAAAACCTGTTGCAGGCTTCACTAATCCGACGGGTTGTCTAACTAACGGAAATCTTCAGTTTACTGATACGAGTAAAATTCCTGCTGGTTTCACAGCAACTTACACCTGGAATTTTGGAGACCCAGGTTCCGGTGCAGCTAATACTTCTTCAGTACAAAATCCTACGCACAATTACACTGCCGAAGGAACTTATCCGGTAAAACTCATTATAGACCTGGGCGGATGTATGGATAGTACAACTGTTACGGTAAATGTTCGCATCAAGCCCCAATTAAATTATCCTGCTTTGGCCGCGGTTTGTGCAAACGTTGCTCCTTATTCAATTGCTACGGGAGTGGTGACCAACGGTATTACCGGTACACCGAAATATTCAGGTCCCGGTACCGATTCTGCAGGAACTTTTGACCCCGCCACCGCAGGTGTTGGTTCACACACTATTTGGTTCATCTTTACAACAACAGGTGGTTGTGTGGATTCTGTTTCACAAACGATAACAGTTAACAACGTGCCTTTCGCATCATTCAGTTTCCCGACAGCTTGTTTGCCTAACGGAACTGTGCAGTTTACAAACAACAGCACCGGTGCAACAAGCTACACATGGGATTTTGGTGACGGTAGCCCAATAAACAATACAACTTCCCCTTCACATCCGTATAGTAGTTCAGGTCCATGGAACGTGACGCTAACGGCAATCTCAAGCATCTGTTCAAATGATACAACAATATCAGTTTTAGTTAGAATTAAACCTATCCTGAACTATCCTGCGTTAACAGCAGTTTGCGCTAATTCATCCCCTGTATCTGTGGCAACCGGAGCTGTTACCAACGGAGTTACCGGTACACCCAAATACAGAGGTCCGGGCACAGACTCTGCGGGAACGTTTGATCCTGCCGTTGCAGGCGTTGGTACCCACACCATCTGGTATATTTTCACTTCATCGCTTGGATGTGCAGATTCTGTTTCACAAACGATAACAGTGAATGCAGTTCCCGTGGCATCATTCAGTTTCCCGACAGCATGTTTACCTAACGGCAACGTTCAATTTGTTAACAATAGCACAGGTGCTACTTCCTACGTCTGGAATTTTGGAGATGCCAGCCCAACTTCAACACAAACTGCACCGTCTCATCCTTATGCAAGCTCAGGACCTTTCAATGTGTTGTTAACAGCTACGGCAGGTATTTGCTCGGATGACACTACTATATCCGTAACTGTGAGGATTAAACCGATCCTGAACTATCCTGCGTTAACAGCAGTTTGCGCCAATTCATCGCCTGTATCTGTGGCGACAGGAACTGTTACCAATGGAGTTACTGGTACGCCTAAGTACAGAGGTCCAGGTACTGACTCTGCAGGAACATTTAATCCCGCCGTTGCAGGTGTGGGCACTCACACTATCTGGTATATTTTCACTTCATCGCTTGGTTGTGCAGATTCTGTTTCACAAACGATAACAGTGAATACAGTGCCTGTGGCATCATTCAGCTTCCCAACAAGTTGTTTGGCCAATGGAAATGTACAGTTCGTAAATAACAGTACAGGTGCAACATCCTATTTGTGGAATTTCGGCGACGGCAGTCCAACTTCAATACAAACGGCGCCTTCTCATCCTTACAGCAGTTCAGGACCATTTAATGTGAAACTGACTGCCACCGCTGGCATTTGCTCTCATGACACTACCATTGCGGTAACTGTGAGAATACAGCCTACCTTGAATTTCCCTGCATTGTCAACAGTTTGTGCGAATACTGCTCCCTTCTCAATTGCTAACGGAACAGTTACAAATGGTGTTACCGGTACTCCTAAATACAGAGGGCCTGGTACAGATTCTGCCGGAACATTCAATCCTGCGATAGCAGGAGTTGGCACACATACCATCTGGTACATCTTTACATCAACATTAGGCTGTTCAGATTCTATTCCGCGAACAATCACGGTTAGCGTTGTCCCTCACGCTTCGTTTACCTTCCCTTCAGGTTGTCTTTCGAATACAACTATGCCGTTCACGGGTAATAGCACTAATGCAACTAACTACAGCTGGACATTTGGTGACGGAGGTACATCTAACGCTGCTTCACCTTCACATACTTACGGTGCATCCGGCATTTATACAGTTAAGTTAATAGCCACGGCAGGTGTTTGTTCTGATGACACTATTATTTCGGTTCCGGTAAGAGTTAAACCTGTCTTGACTTTTGGAACTTTGCCAGGTGTTTGTATGAGTTCTGATACTGTGTTGGTTAACAAAGCTGCACTCACGAATGGTGCTGTTGTTACCGGTAACGGAATTTATAAAGGACCGGGGGTTGTAGATACGTTAGGCAAGTTTATTCCGTCAATAGCAGGAGCGGGAACACACAAGATCTGGTATGTGTATACAACACTGCTTGGATGTATTGATTCGGTTTCACAAAACATACAGGTTTATCCAAAACCTGTTGCGGGCTTCAATTTATCGAGTGCAAATATTTGTCTTAACTCATCCGTTACGCTCACAAATACATCATCTGTGACTTCTGGTTCTATCACAAAATACTATTGGGATTACGGTGATGGTGATGGCGATACTTTGACCAATAACAGTCCTGTTGTGAAATCATATTCAGCGTTTGGTACTTACAACATCAGGCTGATTGTGGTTTCAAACAACAATTGCGTGAGTGACCCGGAAAACAAGCAAATAGATGTAAGAGCGTTGCCTGTTGCTGATTTTGATCTGCCGGCTAATGGCGGAGTCTGTATGCCTAATGGCAGCGCCCAGTTTACAAACACTTCAACAATCCAGGGAGAGGATCCAAGCACGCTTACTTACACCTGGAATTTTGGCGATGGCACGCCTACATCAACTGCTGTTGATCCTGTGCATATCTACAACAGTTTGGCTACAGGTGCAGATGTTACACTACTGGTTACTTCAGCCTACAATTGCGTAAGCGATACGATGAAGAGAATTGCATTCTTCAGCAAGCCAATCGCGAATTTCATTGTAAAGCCTGATACTGTTTGTCAAGGCACTCCAAATACATTTACAGATTTGAGCGTCGCACCAAACAGTTCTATTGCAACACGCCACTGGAGTTTCGGCGACGGAACTTCAGCCGACACAATAATTAATCCAGTTAAGACGTATAATAGAGACGGCACGTTTAAAGTAAGGCTGACAGTGACGAACACACAGGGATGTTCTGCGGATACTTTCAAAATTATAAAAGTGTATCTGCAGCCGATTGTCGATGCTGGGCTTCCGTTGTTAGTTCCTCAAGGGCAAACAATTACTTTGAACCCAACGGTGAACTCGAGCAATCTTACGTTCGAATGGTCACCGGCCACAGGTTTGAACTCGCCATATCTCTTGCATGCAAGCTTTACGGCGACGGACGATATTACTTATCGCTTAACAGCTACAGGTGAGGGCGGTTGTTTCGCTTCAGATACGGTTCACATAAGCGTTATGAGGCCGATAAACATACCGAATAGCTTCTCACCAAATGGTGATGGCGTCAATGATAAGTGGAGGCTGACCCACATTGAAGATTATCCATACTCTTCAGTTGAAGTGTTTAACAGGTATGGTCAGAAGGTGTTCAGCGCTTATGGCGGAAATGGGGCGCAATGGGATGGTACGAATAAAGGTAAGCCTTTGCCAGTGGGCACTTACTACTACATTATCAACCTCAAGGACAAAGTGGGTGCCACACCTTATGCTGGTTATGTAGTTATTTTGCGGTAATTTGCTTATAGCTTTGATTGAAAATAAAATCTTGTTCCAATGAAAAGTAATTTTAGAATTGCTTTATTAATGTTGTTAACGCTGGGATTAAAGGCTTCCCAGGCACAGGTTGACCCGCATTTTTCACAATACTATGCCTATCCTGCGTGGCTCAATCCTGCGCTGACCGGCGCTTTTGATGGTAATTATCGTGTGTCGGGTATCTATAGAAACCAATGGGCTTCAGTAGCTTCCCCGTTTGTAACGCCAGGTGCATCGGTGGAAGTGACTACAAACAACAACATTAATTTTGGAGTAAGTGTTCTTAACCAGACTGTGAAAAGTGGGGGCTATAATTATCTCACTGCTTATGGTTCCGCTGCTTATACCGGCGCCCGCTTTGGTGCAAATGGTTATCAGAGACTTGTTTTTGCTCTACAAGGTGGTATCATTAACAGGAGATTTGATCAGTCGAAATTGACAACAGGGGACGAAAACTGGAATCCTTCTATTGGTTACGTTGCAGGTCCAAGCGAGCAATTAGCATTAACCAAGTCAATGGTTTTTGATATCGGTGCAGGGGTATTGTTTTACGATGGAGACCCGGCAAAGAAGGCTAACTTTTATGCAGGTTTTTCAGCTTCGCATCTAAATCAGCCTGAGAATAAATTCGCTGCAGGAACTGTAGGAAAAGATAAGGTCCCGATGCGTTTTACAGGTCATGCAGGGTTGCGATTACTATTGAATGACATGTGGTCGCTTACGCCTAACCTATTGTATTTACGGCAAGGTAATGCAAGTGAAAGAATGGCCGGCGCTTATGCGACAGTAAAAGCAGGACCTGTCACCGATGTTATGTTTGGTGCAAACTACCGTTTTGAAGATGCTATTTCTCCTTATGTTGGTTTCAGTCACAACAACATGGTGCTTGGGGTTAGCTATGACGTAAATACGTCTGACCTTGGAAAAATGGTGAAGGGCACCAGCAGCTTTGAAATATCTTTATCTTTCATCGGCAGAAAGCCTTTGAAAACTCCTGAGGATCATTTTATTTGCCCAAGATTATAATTAACGACGGAATTCATTTATAACCCGTTTTCACTCCTTCTTACCAATGAAAATTCTATTCGAAAAATTTCTTAGAAAACCATTACTAACCGGCAGTTTACTACTCATTGTTTCTTGTGTAAATGCACAATTCATATCCGATTACCTGAGGGCTGCGGATGGATTTTATGCCAAAGGTGACTACTTTTCTGCCGCTCAGTATTACGAGAAATACCTTGCTTCAAGTTCTTCTGCAAAGCAGGTCAAGTACGATCCTTATGCACTTGCAAACGGTCCGCAGGAAAAAAAGGGAAGCAAAAGGATGACCAGGAAGGAAATTGTTTACAGAACAGGCCAGTGTTACCAGCTTTTGAATAACTATGTGAAAGCTGAACCTTTTTTCAAAGAAGTTGCTGCTGATTCGGAGTTTCCACTTGCAAGCTATTGGTATGCAAAATGCCTGAAGGCAAACTCAAAGTTTGACGAAGCTGAACCTGAATTCAGCAAATTTCTGCAAAGCTACTCTACAGAAGATGCCTACCGGCAGGACGCTGTAAAAGAGCAGAAAAATCTGCAGTTTATGCAGGCTCAGTTTAAAAAAGAGGACATTAATTCCTACACTATTAACAAATTGCCTGTTAACAGTACAGGCGCAACATCCGCACCTGCATTAGAAAATGATAAGCTTGCATTTAGCTCTACACGTCCAACCGATGAAGGCAGTAAAGGCCCTTTTGTTAACAAGCTTTACGAAGCAAGTATTGATGGAGGTAATGTATCTAAAATGAATGTGCCACAGGCAAGCGAGGAACATCTTGAAGGCTCTACATTTACGCCTGATGGCAATAGGTTGTATGTTACAAAATGGGCTTTAAAAGACGGCAAAAAATCTGCAGCGATTTATACAAGCACTAAGCAAAACTCAGACTGGAGTGCCCCGGTAATGCTTGACAATAGCGTTAATTCCGACGGATATAGTTCACAACAGCCCAGTCTTTCCAAGGACGGGTCTACCTTATACTACTCATCTAACAAGCCCGGGGGTTCAGGTGGATTCGACATTTGGAAAGCGAATGTTAACAGCGATGGTTCTGTGGGCTCATCAGTAAACGTCGGCTCTATAATCAACACACCCGGTGATGAATACGCTCCGTTTTACTATGCTCCGAAAAACACGCTCATTTTTTCCAGTAATGGAAGAATAGGAATGGGTGGCTTTGACTTTTATGAAGCGAAAAATAATCTCGCAGATGGATGGGAAGAGCCGGTGAATTTGGGCTACCCGGTCAATTCTGTGAAGGATGAAATCTACATGATCAGCGGATCGAGTAAATACTTGCTCGACAACTTTTATTTCAGCTCCGACCGCTCGTCCGAATGCTGTCTTGAGCTATTCAGCGGCTCCAAAGCAAGGGCGAAGAAAATTGTTACAGGCTTTATTATCGATTGCTTAACAGGCCATCCGATGGAAGGTGTGTCAATTGCTCTTTTAGAAAATGTTGACAGCAATGCCAGCATTTCCATTGACAAAACCAATGCGCAAGGTCGCTACGAAGTTTTGCTAGATGAGTACAAGCCTTTGCGAGTAAGCGCCCAGGCTGAAGGTTACATCCCCAAGGAAATTGAATTCAGGAAAAGCCCGCAGTCAGATACGCTCATGACTATCACCACTTGTCTTGAGCAGCCGGGCAAGAAGCCTTTCACTGCTGAAAACAAGCCAACCGTCATTGACAATATTTATTTCGACTTCGACCAGGCAACACTTCGTCCGGAATCATTTGCCGTGCTTGACAGTGTCGTGGGATTGATGTCACGTTACCCGACTATGGCTATTGAAGTAAGCGGTCACACGGATAGTAAAGGAACCGATGCGCACAACCAGCCACTATCTGAAGCACGTGCCAAAGCATTCGTTGATTATTGTGTCAGCAAAGGCATAGAAGCCGCAAGAATGGAGTACAAGGGATATGGAGAAGCACGTCCAATTGCACCTAATACAATTCGTGGCAAGGATAATCCGGATGGTCGTCAGAAAAACAGGCGCACGGAAATTAAGGTGATACACTACTAGTCTTGAAAAGACATAAAAAAATCTCCGGTCATTTGGCCGGAGATTTTTTTTATACACACATTTTGCGGCGGTTTACGCTTTTAATTTTTCAAGCCTATCCAGCACGAAATTCTTTCCATTTTCAAAAAATAATTGTTCTGCGAAGTCCCCGATCTTGAATGATGCAGGCAATGCGACTTTATCACTATTAGCTTCTGCAAACGACGGAAAGCTGTTGATTAATTGCTTTTTAAATTTACCGATTTCATTAATGGTCATGCAACAATACACGGGATTAATCAGGCCATCGAAATCGGAACCGAGGCAGATTTGCTTCATTGCTTTTTCAATGCTATAACCGTTGTCATTCGCAACTTTGAAAACGTGCAGCACGTGCGCCATAAAATGCTTGAGGTGGTAATTAGTAAGCTGCGGGTCAACAATGCCTCCATCCAAAACTTCCTTAGTAGTAATGCAAAATTCATCCGTCGCTTTTGTTCCAAGCTCGTTTTTGAAAATAAAAAATGGAAGTTCCTGGTTGGAGACGTATTCTTCTTCAAAAGCCAGTTCGTCAAGGTCGGAAGCTTGCGGATCGGCTTCTTTGTAGCCCAATATTCTTTTGTCGAGTGAAAGCCCGATTAACCCGCCTGTTTGCAAAATAGCAAGAATGTCCTCGTCGTACAAATTGATGCTGGAAGGATTGAACGCAATCTCTTGGTCATCACTATATTTTTTTGGTTTGCCCAACCTGATGTTGGTGCTTTTATCTTCCTGGTCGAACCTCATGATATAGTCAGGAATATCGTTGTAGCTTAAACCTGCAAAGCCGGCATGTGTGCAAACAAGCGGTTGATTGATGCCCTGAAACTCGGGCCAGTTCCGCACATCTTCAATCATCATTCTTCTTGCTCCAAGGCTGGTGTGTTTGAGGTCGATTAAAATGCCCTTCTCGTAGCAATGCTTCATGATGGCGACGCCATCGTTGGAAAGCTTGTTACCCTTTGGCTTAAAGCAGTCTGCAGGAACGAACTGCATTCCAAATGCCTGGTTGCAAAATGGAAACGATTCAATGTGTGTGATGTTAAGCAAAAGAACAGGATAATCTTTTCTTAGATCATCGAGGTTGTCAAGCACATTTTGAACCTTAATCTCGCTGCTGTTAAGTGTTGGCGACAAAGTGTGGCAACCTTCTACGCTAAACACTACGTGCAGCGTGTCTTTGCTGTTTTGGTCGTAATCTGCTTTGTTTTTTATGATCTTTACTTTCTTGTCGCCGACACCAAATTGTTGCTGATTAAGAAGAACGTCAAGGTCTTCTTTCACCAAATCAGGATAAGCGACGAGATTGCTGCCGGCTATTCCTTTCAGGCGCTCTGCATTTAGGTAAATACTCAACCGCGTTTCGGCCTGTTTCAGCAGTAATTTATTGTCAAGCATACCCGGATCAGGGATGAGCAATGCAACACAAACAAGGTTGACATCGCTTTCAATCAATTGCCGCAGGTTGCACTGTGAGCCGAGGATAGATGAAAAGTCGGAACACCACTGCAGCATGAAATTTATCTTGCCCGTATCAATATCAACCCAGGGGCTTGACTTCGCTTCCGGTGACGAAAACATTGATTTAAGAGTGGGGTGCATGTGGAAATCGAAGTAAGGCATAGCAGTGGTTTTTGGATGAATAAAATTGAAAGCATCAAGTTACTTAAACCAATTCGAATCTTCTGGTTTCAAAATGTTTCAGGCCAAGGCTTTCTGTGAAGTGAAACGTCCCTTCCTTACATGGTTCAACGCGGCTGCATCTTTGCTTGAAAACGTATAATTTGCCCCTTATGAAAAAAGAACAGCTTCCCTTTTCCTTCGAAGTGTATGATTCTATTGATGAGCTTGATGAGAAAGATGCGCAATTGTTGAAAGCTGCGCAAAAAATAACTGAGCAGGCATATGCTCCTTATTCCCGGTTTCACGTAGGCGCCGCTGCAAAATTGATTAATGATGAGATTGTAACCGGTACAAACCAGGAAAATGCCAGCTATCCTGTCAGTCTATGTGCTGAGCGATCATTGCTTGCTACCGCTGCTTCATTATTCCCGAAAACTCCTATTCACACAATGGCCATTAGTTATCACAACATAAATGGCGATAGCAGTCAGCCCATCTCTCCTTGTGGCATGTGTCGCCAATACCTGGCGGAATATGAAGTACGGGTTAATCATCCTATTCGCATCATTCTCAGCGGGCTTAATGGAAAAGTGTATGTTATCGACAAAGCCTCAATGTTGCTTCCATTAGGTTTCAACGCTGATGACCTGAAATAAGCAGTGACGGATTTAAGCTTATAAAAAAATGCCAGTAACAAACTTCATTTAGCACATTAGCTTGTAGCAAATGAGCACATTATCTTTGAAGCATGTTCACCGTTATCAGCATTGTTTGGAACAGCTTTAAAATGGCCCTGCAGGAACTCAAGAACAATAAGCTGCGCACTTTTCTTTCCCTGTTTGGAATCACCATCGGCATCTTTTGTATTATCGGGGTTCTTGCAACAGTCGAAAGCCTTGAGGGTAAAATACAAAGCGACCTAAAAAGTCTCGGCAGCAATACCATTTACATTGACAAATGGGATTACCAGGGCGGTCCCGATTATCCCTGGTGGAAGTTTATCAAACGTCCAGTTCCGAAATACAATGAAATGGAGATAATAAAACTTCGTTCATCTTATGCAGACCATACCTGTTTTGCTATGAGCCAAAGCGGAGAGTTGGAATATGCTGACGATGTGTTAAGTGGCATAAACTGCTATGGTGTTTCAGAAGAATTCAATAGTATTCTTACAGTCAATATTCAGTACGGCAGATACCTGAGCGAAACGGAATTTAAACAAGGCAGTCCTGCAGCACTACTCGGCTATACCAACGCTGAAAATCTTTTTGGAACGGCTGAACGGGCTGTAGGCAAGGAAGTAAAATTCAAGGGAAAGAGTATACAGGTCGTTGGCGTGATAAAAAAACAGGGCAAGGATTTCATCGGTGGCGGCTGGCAATTTGATGAAGCCCTGATCATGCCCTATCGTATGATGGCTTCTGTCTTCCTTCCGGAAGATTGCAATCCGATTATCATGGTAAAAGGTAAGAAAAAAATTCCCTCCAAAGCATTGCTTGAAGAATTGAGGGGCATAATGCGTTCTGTGCATAAGCTAAGCCCACGGCAGGAAGATAATTTTGCGCTCAACGACATCAATACTTTCAGCGAGCAAACAAGTGCAGCCTTTGGTTCTGTTAACATGGGTGGTTGGGCAATTGCCGGCCTGTCACTTATTGTCGGGGCGTTTGGGGTAGCAAACATCATGTTTGTCACCGTAAGAGAAAGAACCAGCCAGATTGGTTTAAAAAAAGCCATTGGTGCAAAAAGCTCAACCATACTCATGGAGTTTTTGCTTGAAAGTGCATTCCTCTGTTTGCTTGGCGGTCTTATTGGAGTGATACTGGTTTACCTTCTCACAATTTTTCTCAGTTCGTTAATGGGCTTTCCGATTCTAATTTCTGCAGACACGCTTACGCTTGCTGTTTCTATTTGCGTTATAGTTGGGGTGCTTGCAGGCATCATACCCGCATCTATAGCGGCTAAGATGAATCCGGTGTCAGCAATCAGAACGAAATAGTTCAAAACAAGAACGGCGTAGATTTTTCAATTCGTAAATTTGAGAAAACACTTTTTTTATGTCCACGATAATTGAAGATGAGAACGGGAAAAAAATAGGAGTATTTGTTCCTTATAAAGACTATGAAAAAATGATGAAAGAGCTCGAAGATGCCGCCGATGTGAGAGCGTATGATAGGGCAAAACGCCGCAAAGAAGAAACTATTCCGTTGCGGGAAGCCATTAAGATAAGAAAGGACAAAGTAAAGCAAATGAATGGCAAAGTATAAGGTTGTTGTCGCCAAGGCTGTTCAGAAGTATCTCTACAAGCTAGATAATCCTTTGGCAACTAAACTTGAAACTGCGATGCTCAAGCTTGAAGAGAACCCTCGTCCACCTTCTGCACAAAAGTTGACGGATAGAAACGCTTACAAGTTGCGGGTTGGAGATTACCGCATCATCTACGAAATTCAAGACAAAATTTTGTTGGTATCAGTCATACATGCAGGGCATAGACGGGAAGTGTATAAAAAGCAATGATTCTTTTGCCCATCATCTTAGCCATAGAATCTTCCTGCGACGACACTGCAGCTGCAGTCTGCAAAGGCGGAATTATGTTGTCGAATATCATTGCTTCGCAAAAGGTGCATGAGAAATATGGCGGCGTAGTACCTGAGCTTGCCAGCCGGGCGCACATGCAGAATATAGTGCCTGTTGTTGACACAGCGTTAAGGCAGGTGTCCGTCTCATTGAGTGAATTAGACGCAATAGCATTTACACAAGCCCCGGGATTAATTGGAAGTTTGTTGGTAGGCGCTCAGTTTGCAAAGTCACTTGCGCTTTCGTTAAATAAGCCGTTGATTGCAGTACATCACATGCAGGCGCATGTGCTCGCTAATTTGATTGATGATCCTAAACCTTCATTCCCTTATTTGTGCTTAACGGTTAGCGGGGGTCACACGCAAATAGTTGTTTGTAAAAGCCCTTACGATCTGCAGGTAATTGGCGAAACAAGAGACGATGCTGCAGGAGAGGCTTTTGATAAAAGCGCCAAGCTGCTTGGTTTGCCTTATCCCGGCGGGCCTTTGATCGATAAACATGCCGCAACAGGCAATTCAAAACGCTTTAGTTTTCCCGAGCCAAACATACCTGAACTTGACTTTAGCTTCAGTGGCCTAAAGACTTCGATCCTCTATTTTCTGCAAAATGAAAAGAATAAGAACAGCAATTTCATCGAAGAAAATCTAAGTGACATCTGCGCTTCCATTCAGCAACGTATTGTTTCAATCCTGCTCAACAAACTTGTAAAAGCTACTAAACAAACAGGCATTACCAACGTTTGTATCGCCGGCGGGGTAAGCGCCAACAGCGGCTTGCGTACCGCGTTAAAAGAAGTGGGAGAGAAGCGAAACTGGAACACCTTCATCCCAAAATTTGAATACTGCACCGACAATGCAGCAATGATAGCCATCACCGCACACTACAAATATTTGAAGCAGGAATTTGCAGATTTAAATATCAGTCCTTCGGCACGAGCTGAATGGTAAGTTCAATGCACAGTAAAACACTTGGCAGTCTGCAGTAGGCAAATCCCATTTCTCCTCACAATCCTTATAAATCCCGTCAATCGTGGTTCTGTGTTCTTTAATGAAACGACTGCAACATGCTTTTGTACATTGTATTCGCACTCCAATAACCACTTGCAATAATTCTCCTGATAGTATGTAAGGGATCATCAGGATCGCGTTTAGTGCTAAGAATGAAAGCCGCTTTCATCCCTCGTTGTTTCAATTCAGGAATAGCTTCCCTGTTCCACAATCCAAAAGGATAGGCGAAAAAATCGCAGGTTTTGCCTGTTATATCTTCAATCAGCTTTTTAGGCTTCTCAATTTGCGTCGTCCAATCCTGCGGTGTTTTGTAACCTTTTACGCTGTGATGATCCCATGTGTGAGAATGAACTGCATGACCTTCTTCTGCCAACTGCTTAATTTGCTCTTTGGTCATGTAACGAGGACGGTTAATCGAAACAGTCATGATAAAGAACACGCCTTTGAAACCATACTTCTTCATTTCAGGTGCGGCGATGGTGAACTGGTCATCATCGGTATCGTCAAACGTAAGCATGACGGGCTTTTCAGGCAGCGATGCACCTCTGGTTAAATACGCATAAAGCTGTTCCGGCAGAATGGTGTGATAACCACTATCGGCCAATATCTTCATGTGCGCTTTAAAAGTTTCGACCGGTATGATGTAATCTCTTGCACCCTTTGAGTCGCTTGCATCCCAATCCCTTATTTGATGATAGCACAGAATAGGAACTTCTTTTCTTGCAGTTATGGTCGCTGCATCAGCAATGGTTTTTGAACCTTGATCAATTGGTTGAGTTTTGGATTGGTCGTTTGTTGCAGTTGTCGAAGTCTTTGTAGAATCAGTCGTTGTTTGTGTTGTAGTTGCTTCACGCTGACCACACGCCACCGAGCACACTATCGCAAGTGCGAATAAAAATTTGTTGAACATTTGTTGATTGAGATTTTAAAAAAATTGCGGCGAAATAAGGGAAACTTTTGGAAACGCATTTGTTTAAGAAGTATAGAGACATGGGATGCTACGTCCCTACAAGGAATTACCGCAGCCTGTCCAGGCTCTTAATCAGCTTGTCATCCTTCCCGATGTTGATCGCAGCAAGAATAAAAAACACGAACATCACTATCGGCATCAAAGCCCCCCAATAAAATGAAAAAGTCAAGGCAGGATTTTCTTCTTTAAAAGCGCCCAATCGCCAAACGATACAAGCAATCGAGGCAAGGCTAACAAGCATTCCCATCAACGTCCAATTCATTTGCGACTTCCTGTTCTTAAAAAGAAAAATTGCAACGAAACCTAAAAGTGCAGCAAGGCTTGTAATTGCAAACAACAAATAATCCTGTGGCGCAGAAAAATATTTTACATCCACGGCGCTTACACCTTTATACATCGGAAACTGTGTTGCACTAAAACCCGCAACAGCAGCCAAAAACAACCATACAGTTTGTACACGTTGAATCATAAATCCAGTTTAAGTCAAAAGTCAAAATTAAAAGTCAAAATCTCACGTCTCACTTTTCACGTTTCAACACTCACAACTGACAACTCACAACTCACGATAAAGCGGAAACTGCTCCATAAATCCATTCACCTCATTCCTCACAGCATTCAAATTGTTTTCATCATCAGCATTCATCAGCACTTTATCAATCACGTTCACCACAAACTGCATGTGCTCTTCCTTCATACCACGTGTGGTGATGGCAGGAACGCCAACACGAATACCGCTTGTGACAAAAGCACTCTTGTCATCGAATGGCACCATGTTCTTGTTCACAGTAATGTCAGCTTTCACCAAAGTATTTTCAGCTTTCTTTCCGCTGATGTTTTTATTCCGAAGATCAATCAGCATAAGGTGATTATCCGTACCATCGCTGATGAGTTTGTATTCTTTGTCCACAAAGGCTTTCGCCATAGCAGTTGCATTCGCAACTACTTGCTTCGCATATTCGCCAAACTCTTCCGTGAGTATCTCACCAAACGAAACTGCCTTTGCTGCAATAATATGCTCCAATGGTCCGCCTTGTGTGCCGGGAAACACCGCCATATCAATGAGGTTGCTCATCATCCTCACATTGCCCTTCACATCCTTTAAGCCAAACGGGTTTTCAAAATCTTTCTTCATCAAAATAATTCCACCCCTCGGGCCACGCAAAGTCTTGTGAGTAGTGGATGTAACAAAGTGGCAATGCTCAAACGGAGATGCGAGCAAACCCTTTGCGATCAACCCCGCCGGATGCGCCATGTCGCATAAAAGAAATGCACCTACTTCATCAGCCACCTTTCTAAACCTTGCGTAATCATAGTCGCGGCTGTAAGCGCTGGCTCCGCAGATGATTAGCTTCGGTTTTACTTCTTTTGCTTTTGCCTTGAGCATATCATAATCAATTACGCCGCCCTCTTTTGTCACGCCATAAAAATGTGGTTTGTAGAGCTTGCCGCTAAAGTTTACCGGGCTGCCATGCGTCAAATGCCCACCCATGCTAAGGTCAAGTCCCAGTATATTATCACCCGGTTGAAGAATAGCCAGCATCAGCGCCGCATTCGCCTGCGCCCCGCTATGAGGTTGGACGTTTGCATATTCGCAATTGAAAATTTGCTTCAGCCTGTCAATTGCAAGCTGCTCCACCTGGTCAACAACTTCGCAACCGCCATAGTAGCGCCTTCCGGGATAGCCTTCTGCATATTTATTTGTAAGCACCGTTCCCATTGCCTCCATCACCTGTAGGCTCGTGAAGTTTTCTGATGCAATCAATTCAATTCCGTGTCTTTGGCGGTCAAGTTCTTTTTTGACAAGATCAAAAATTTGAGTATCTCTTTGCATGTTCAATGGCGTTTTGTGTGTGGGCAAATGTAAGCGAATGGTACAAGTAGTGAATGCAGTCAGACTCGCCGGTTAAATCATTTTAAAGGCTTCTCACTAAGTCCAAAAACTACTACTTTCACGGCTTGTTTTAACGACAACGAGGGCTGGAAGCGCATGCTTTTAACTCCCTGGACTATGTGAAGAATATCTAAAACAACAGCAAAAATGAAAGCAATTATACTCGTGGCTGGTGCCGGCACCCGGCTGCAGCCACATACATATACTCAACCCAAAGCGCTTCTACCAATTGCAGGAAAAAACATCCTTAGCCACATTGTTGAGCAATTGCATAAAGAAGGGGGTATTACCGAATTCATTTTCGTCATCGGTTATCTCGGCGTGAAAATCTATCAGTACGTCAAACAGGCCTACCCTCACCTTCACTGCGATTATGTTCCGCAAACCGATCCTCTCGGAACCGCACATGCCGTAAGTCTCACAAAGCCTCTTGTTGGCAACGATGAAGTTTTTGTTGTGCTCGGCGACACCATTGCCGAGTACGATGTCAAGGATGTTCTGAAAAGCCCTCATAGCATGTTGGGCGTGAAGCAGGTAACCAATCCGCAGGATTTTGGTGTGGCTCAAATCGGCCAGGATGGCTTCATTCAGCACGTAGATGAAATGCCCGACATGCCCATGACCAACATGGCTTTGGTTGGCTTGTACAAAATAAAAGAGACAGCCCTTTTATTTAAAACCATTCACGAGCAGCTTGAAGGAAAAATTCAAAACAAAAAGAAAGGCGACTACAACCTAACCGACGCACTTGATCACATGATAGTGAAGCATGGCGTGCATTTTAAAGCCTTCACCGTTCGCAACTGGATAGACTGTGGCCGGAAAGAGTCACTCCTTCAAAGCAACGCAGTCCTCCTGCGCAACAATGCCGACAACTACAAAACAGACCGCTTCCCCGGCTCCATCATTCTCCCACCCGTAAGCATTGCCGAAGGTTGCACAATTACCAATTCCATCATCGGACCCAACGTTACCATCGGCAGCAAGTCCATCATCCGCCAGGCACGCATCCACGACAGCATCATCGGTTCCGATACCACCATCACCGATGTCGTCCTCCGCGATTCGCTCATCGGCAGCGATGCCTCCGTAAAAGGAATGAGCACCAGCTTAAACATTGGCGACAACACGCAGATCGAGTTCTAAGTTTGAGGAGATAAGGTTTTGGCTCATTATCAGCGCCAACCGACTATCGCCGAAGTGGTGAGGACTCTTCTTTTACTTCAGCTATCCTGCCTTAATTTTGAGCTGATCGTTGTTCTTCACCCTCAAAAATTTTTATGGCAGTTTCCAAGAAAAGTACAAAAGAACAGGCAAAAAAAGCAACGCCTAAAAAAGCAGTTGCTAAAGAAAAAAACGTAGCTATTAATCCGGAGAAAGCACTGTACTTAACCGATGACGCAATCGATATTGAAGTGTTTGACAAATTGGTGAATGCAGATGTCCCCGTGCCGAAAACAAAAGCCAAGGAAGCAACTACAGCTGCAGCAAGCACTTGCCCACAATTCAAGCAGCCTAAGGTTATCCGCGACAACCCAAAAATGGCTCCGCCGGTTGATAAGTCTAATTATATTGTCGAGTTGAGGGTAAAACTCTCCACGCAGCAATTGACTGCCACGTGGCTGGACGGAACAACAAATAAGTGGCTTTGCTCTCCAAATCCAAAATTGACCCCGAAAGGCAAGGATTTGGTTGGCTACAAATGCGGCCCGAGGCACACGAACTATTCAAGAGATGGAATGGCATGGTTTACTGCCTTTAAAAGCAGGGGCATGGCTTATGGCTTCCACAACTCACAAAGGGTTGGAATTGGTGTGGTATCGCACGGCTGTGTACGAGTGCTGTGTGAGTATGCTAAAATAATTAATCAAAATTCGTGGTCGGGTATTACGAAGATTGTGATTGTTGCGTAAGCACCTGCCTGCACAAGCCTCAAACTTCTGCTTAAAAGGTGTTGAGAAGCCTCCTGCAAAAAAACAGCCGCTTCGTAGATACGAAGCGGCTCTAACGATTGCTTGCCATATGAAAAACTCTTCTAAACGTCGTTGTTATTGAACGGGTGCAAAATGGAAAGGCTGATAGTTTTTCTCATTCGCGATAGCAAAAATAGGGGGTTAAGTGGATATTGTGTACAAAATACACAATAATTTTTTTCGGCTCCTTAGGATGGCCGGAAAAATTTCACCTGGTTCTACCAGGTTGCAAACCTGTTTTGTAAAATGGTATAACATCCGGGAGCATGTAAGACGATGCAATCCTAACGGGAAATTTCACTGCTTTTAAAGCTCACCAAAGAAAAGGAGGTATTCATGCAATCTACAGATAAGTCATGGAAGCCTTCGGTCGGTGTCGCCTGACCGGGCTGTGTCCATAAGCTAATTCTGAAACGTGAAGAGCGTTTGAGCCACTGCGATTGTCAGTGGCTTTTTTTGCAAACCACGATTTCTAGCATTGAAAGGAGTAAGAGGGGAAATTCAACAAAGCAGGTAATGCAGGTTATCTGAGGAGGAAAAAAGATGCCTGAAAACTATATCCCGCAAATCCTTTCAATCAAGTAAATCCGTGTTCGTTTTTTACCGCAATAGCATAACACTGCCCGACACTCTTTCCTCCTTCATGCGGTCTTCGTTGAAGAATGTGAGGATGTAATAGTAAACCGCAGGTGGAAGCATCTGGCCATTGCGACGGCCATCCCATAACTGCTTGTAATTTTTTGACTCAAATACAGGCTGCCCGTAGCGGTTAAAGAAGGTTAGATGGTAGTTGCGCGGAAAGCAAATTGTCGTTGGGCGGTACACATCATTAATGCCATCGCCGTTGGGAGAGAATGCCGAAGGCATTTTGATATTGCAGGCGCATATCTTTTCCTGCACCCGCAATGTGTCTGCAAAGTAACAGCCGTCTAATTCCGCAAGCACAGTGTAAAGTCCTTTGCCATTAATCACAATAGCCGAATCCGTGCTGCCTGTGCTCCAGAGGAATGTAGCACCCGGGAAAGCCGCATTTAATGTCATATCGTAACCGCTGCATAGTATGGTATCGGTTCCCAGGTGAATGATAGGCAATGAGCGAACGGTGATAACCATCTCTTTCGTGAGATGCTGACACCCGAGGTACTCACTCGTCAGCCAAAGCTTGTCGGCTCCGCTTACTCGCCGCGACAAATTCGTTGCACCATCCTTCCATGTAACGCTTGTTCCCGCTGGAGGATTGATATAAAATGTATAGCTGGTTCCATCGCAAATGGATGTGTCGCCCGGCAGCTCAAAAAGATTGATAGGATTATGTTCAAGATGGATACTGTCACGTACAGCGCAGCCGGTAGTGCCTTTACCTTCCACCCAATAGACACCTGTATCTTTCACCAGATAGTTTTGTGTTGTGTCGCCTGTGCTCCACAGCCACGAAAGAACACTCCCTGTAGCAGTAGGGGTGAGTAAGATTGGCTTGCTAGCACAATACATTGTGTCGTTGCCAAGAGTAACCGTATAAGGTTGCAAGGCAAAGATATTAATCGAGTCTTTGTTCGAGCAACCATTTGCTCCAATTGCAGCGACCCAGTAAGTGCCGGGTTGATTTACCCTGATTGCTGATACGCCCATCTCCGATGTACTCCATCCATAAGTAATGCCCGGTACAACGTTGAATACTGAGAGCACTGCATTCTGGTTGCTGCAAATGCTTATGTCAGACCCGAGATTGGGTTTTCCGGGAATAGGCAGCGATACTATTTTAATCACCGTGTCATAGATGCAGCCAAAGGAATCAAGCACCCGATAGGTGTAATTAAAGGTTCCATCAGTGGGAGGGGCGATGGTAGCGATTGTATTAGAGATGTTTAATAAACCCACGGCAGGCATCCATGTTTCGGAAACGATTGGAACCGAATAAATTTCCGGGTTGGGGAAAATAGCCGGGTTGAACCCGAGTCGCCAGTTAAACAAAAAGCCGTTATCATAATTCTGGTTATCGCAAACCTGCAAGGTCCACTTGCCGTTGATCGGAGTGCCGAGCAAAGGCAATAAACTTTGCTCTGACTGGTAACTGCCAGGCGGCAAGTAATAGTGGTCAACTACGCTTTGACCTGCATTGTCTGTGTAGCTGTAAGTGTAAGTGTCTGTCTCTGTCCACATTGTTCCGTGCACGGGACTGTTGTTGAAAATATATTCGTAGCCTTTACCCGGAATATTTAGAAGGGCGGGATTAGTACTGCCTCCGTTCAGGGACTCGTCAACAGGCTCGCCAAGAAAAGTGCCGTCACCTGAAGTGCCGCCTGTTGTGCTTTTCAAAAAAACTTTTGTGCCATTGGGCGCTTCAATCGAAATGTTTAAGTCGCCAACATAAGAATGTTCAAGGGTCATGAAAATCCCTTTCAAGTCATTCAGCGAATTCAGGGTTTGCCCCGGCGCAAAGCGGTCAATTATTATGCTGCTGGTGAAGCATTGTGGCGGATTATCCGGAAGAAAAACAGAATCACCGGAAATAGGCAGCGATGAAAACGAAGCTTGCTGCTGAGTCACAGTAGGTGATCCTGTTGCAGAATGGGGGCTGGCAAACAACGTATCAAACAGGCACAAAGTTGGAGGTGCAGTTATGTTGAAAATTGGTTTTAAGCTTGTACGCACGGGCATTTGCAACAGACTACCTGCTTCGCATCCATTCGTGTCAATGATTGAAAGTTGTGCACGGTATCCACCAGTCTTGCCATAATAGTGCTTAACATTTTTCAGGTTCTTTCCATTGATGCCGGTGCCATCTCCAAACTTCCATTGAAACATGGTAGATGTGTCGCTTTGGTGATAAATGGTATTGTTATCAGGAAAAAGTGTGCTCACCTGGAACTTAACAGTATCGCCGAAGCAAATGTTGGTATAGCCATTCAAATCCGCCACAGGCGTAGTTTTCATAGAAGCAACTATGCGCTGTGAACAGGGGTAAATACACTTGATTTGAGCGGTCCAGCCATTGCTCTCATTCACCCCATCCGATACAAAACGAAAGGTTAAGCAACCGGTAACATTAGTCGCTGAAGGAGTTGCGTAAAAAAAAGAAGTGGACGTGTTAGTTATAGTATGTAAGACCGGCGAAGCCATGCTATTGCCATCAAAAACGAACAGCGTGTCACCGCCGGCAATGTTTAAGCTTGAGAAAACTACCTGCATCACTTTTCCCACATTTGCTGAACAAAAAGTGACGCTGTAATCCTCGTTTGCCTGGTAGTTTAAAAACGGATAGGTATCATAGAAGGTGCCGCTGCATGTCGAAACGCTTCCCCCGTTAGCAAAACCATTGTTGAGTGAATAGACCTGGCTATACCCCCTTGATGAGAAAAAGAGCAGAAGAAATAGAAAGAATGGATTAAGGCGTCTCATTTTTTCAAGGGGTGGAAAATAAAAGTAAGGAGTTATTCTTTACGATTGCTCACATATTTTCCCCATTTGTCGATTAGTTCCTGCATGTCTTTTTCAAGGGGACATTCGAAGTGAACTTTCTCGCCGGTTACAGGGTGCGTAAAGCCTAGCGTGAACGCATGCAGCGCTTGCCTGGGACAGATTTCAAGGCAATTGTCGACGAACTGTTTGTACTTTGAAAATACAGTCCCTTTAAGAATTTTATCGCCGCCATAAGTGCTGTCGCCGAATAGTGTATGACCAATATGCTTCATGTGAACTCTTATCTGGTGAGTTCTCCCGGTTTCTAGCGTACATTCTACTAAAGTAACATAATGAAAGCGATGCAGGACTTTGTAGTGCGTCACTGCTTCCTTACCGTATTCTCCATCCGGATAGGCTTCGAACAACTTTCTAAAACGTTGGTTTCTTCCAACATGCGCAACAACGGTTCCTTCATCATTTTCCATATCGCCCCAAACCACGGCCATGTATTTGCGGCTGATGGTGTGGTGAAAAAATTGCCTGGAAAGATGCGCTGCAGCTTGCGCTGTTTTTGCCATCAGTAGCAAACCGCTTGTGTTTTTATCGATGCGATGAACCAGCCCGTAGCGGGGAAGAACGTTTTCATCGAGACCGGGATTTTGTTGCTTAAGATAGTAAGCAATGCCGTTAAGCAAGGTGCCGCTGTAGTTGCCACTCCCGGGATGAACCACTAATCCCGCCGGCTTATCTATCACCATCACAGCGTCATCTTCGTACACCATCTTGATGTCCATTGGCTCCGGCACTACATCTGTTTCACCAGGATGCTCGGTGGAGAAAATAACAATCTCTTCAAAAGCCTTGACCTTGTAGTTTGGCTTCACCGGCTGCCCGTTCACTGTTATCATGCCTGCCTCAAGCGCCTGCTGAATTTTGTTGCGGGTAGCGCCTTCAATCCTGTTCATCAAAAACTTATCAATGCGGTAGGGTTCCTGGCCTTTGGTCGTCTGGATTACACGTCGTTCGTAGAGTTCTTCACTGCTGTCATCCTGCACCAATTCCTGCTCGTGTTGCATACCGAGCAAAGATAAATGGACTGCATTCTAACTTTAATGTAAACTTGGGAACACGAAAAAAGGTTGAGGCATTAACGCTCAACCTTTTCTAAAATGGATTTACTCAGACTAAAAGTTATAACCAATGCCGGCTGTAAAAGCATGAAGCTTTAAGTACTCATCAGGGTTGGGATTTTTCACAAGGTTCGATATGCCTAACTGGTAGCGAACAGATATGTTGAAACCGTTCGTGAAAAGAAATTCCAAACCTCCCACTGCAGTGAAGCCCGTGCTTTTATAGTTGTCCTTAATGTCCACGGTGCTATCGCTTTTTACCTTTGCCGAGAGCAAGAAATCCGCCTGTGGCCCCAGGTAAAGGGAAAGCCCGGTGTTTTCAATGGAGTATTTTGCCAAAAGAGGAACGGAAATGCACGTGAATCCATACTTTATAAACTTGTTCTCCGGGTATGTTTTTTCTTTCCATCCCAATCCATTGTATAAAACTTCCGCCTGGATTGCAAGATGTTTCCTTAGTGGTATAGAGGCATAAACAGCACCCATTGGTCGTATGAAAATGTCTGCGCCCTTTGGAGTGTTGTCTTTTCTTGCCACAACACTTGCAAAGTTGGCTCCTGCTCTTATCCCAAAAGAAACGTGTCTGGAACCTTTCCCCTTTGTGGTATCTTTTGACAGCGCCTCGTCTTGTGAGTAAGAATACAACGAAGTGAGTACGAACAAGCAGCTAAAACCTAAGACATAAAACTTTTTCATGAGCTCGGGATGTTTTGGTAAAAAGATGTTTGCAAAATAATGAAGGATAATCTATAAAACAGTTTTTTTAAAATGCAAATAAGAAGATTTATAGCAGCAGTCCCTTTAAAAATAAGTAAGCAACACTGAAGTAAATGATTAGTCCTGTTACGTCAACAAGTGTTGCGACAAATGGCGCAGAAGAGACTGCAGGGTCAGCGCCGAGCCGCTTTAAAAACATAGGTAACATGGAGCCGCTAAGTGTTCCCCAGAGAACAACACCAATCAATGAAATGCCAACAGTGAAAGCTATGAACAACCAATGCACGCCATAAACGTGTGTAAACTGTTGCCACACGGCAACACGGGTAAAACCTATAAATCCTAAAATGCTTCCGAGCATCAGCCCGCTAAGTATTTCGCGACGCATTACTCTCCACCATTCATTCACAGTTATTTCTCCGACAGCCATTGCTTGTATGATGAGTGTGGATGCCTGCGAGCCGCTGTTGCCGCCACTCGATATTATTAATGGTATAAACAAAGCCAGCACAGTAGCTTTTGCGATTTCATCCTCAAAGTAGCTCATAGCTGTAGCGGTGAGCATTTCGCCAATGAACAAAACAATGAGCCAGCCTACTCTTTTCTTAAAAAGCTTGAGTAAAGGCATTTCAAGGTAGGGCTCGTCAAGCGCAGCCGTACCGCCCATCTTTTGCATGTCCTCGCTGAATTCTTCGGTAGCAACCCACAGAATGTCGTCAATGGTTACTATGCCAAGTAAGACATTGTTGTCATCAACAACAGGAAGCGCTACACGATTGTTCATCTTAAAAACCTGGTTTGCGTGTTCCTGGTCATCGTGAACATTTAATGAAATCACTCGCTCATCCATCAACTCACTCACCAGCCGGTCGGGTGCAGCAAGAATGAATTCCTTAATCCGCAAATCATCCATCAATTGTCCTTGATCATTGAGCACATAAATCACATCGATGGTTTCGGTGTTCTTTGCATACTTCCTGATGATGTCAAACACTTCAGCAACTGTGTTGTGTTCGTGCACATAAACATAGTCAGGTAACATGAGCCTTCCCACGCTGTCTTCAGGATAGCCAAGCAAGGCAAGTGTGATCTTTCGTTCTTCAGGTTCCAGCAGCTTAATCAACTCACGTAACACTTCGCGGGGAAGCTCTTCAAGAAAATCAGTGCGGTCATCAGCCCGTAACTCATTCAGCAACTCCGCAGTTTTGAATGAAGGAAGTTGCGCTACGATTTTTTTTTGTGTGGGAAAGTCGAGTATCTTAAAGGTGCTGGCAGCCCTGTGAATTGAAAGGTTTGCTATAATCTGTGCTTCAAACTCAGGGTAATCGTTAATAAGCATTGCAACATCCGCGATGTTCTGGTCGTCAAGAAACTCCCGGATAGCAAGTTTGTCTTCGGTTGCAATTACCTGTTCGAATTGCTCTTGCATGCTCTGTGTTTCGATGCCCTCCATGATCTACCGTGTTGTATGTTGTGTTTGTGTGTTGAATGTTACACATTGTTTGCTGCGCCTGCTAATTCTATAAACCAACCGTAAAACACAACACACAACATACAACATTCAACATAACTAAGCAGCACTTATCTTCGCCCGCCAACAAAAAAATTATGCTGCTACCAGGCCTTGAAATCCGACCATCAAAAAAAAGGGGACGCGGAGTTTTTACTACCAAAGATATTCCCGCAAACACCGTGATAGAAGTATCCCCGGTTATCGAGCTAAGCGTTAGCGATAGAAAAAAGCTGGAGGACACATTGCTTTACCATTACATTTTTGAATGGGGGAAGACAAAGCGCAAAGCCGCTATGGCACTGGGTTACGTATCTATGTACAATCACTCGTTTGAGCCTAACTGCGAGTATGAAATGGACTACGAAACCAATAACATGACGGTGAGGACACTTAAGCCTGTGAAAAAAGGAGAGGAGCTTTACTTCAGTTACAACGGCAACCCGGATGATAAAACGCCACTGTGGTTTAGGACTTCATAAAGCGTGAAAGCTTTTTCCACATCTCATCTTCAACGCTTCCGGTTTATCGGTACAATCACATTGAATAACGATGGTTAGCCGATTTAGATTCTACTGCATTTAATCTTGCTTGTTGCAGGCAGTCGGTATTCATTCTGCAATAATGTTGCTTAGCCCCAATTAAATTTTGTTAAGGTTGTCACTTTCGTCTTAGAATCACCGTTAATTTTAGTCAATCCGAATTCAATTTAAAATACTAGAGCCATGAACCTTATTCAAATCCTGGGTGTTTGCTTTACTGCTTCTTCTCTTTGTATGCTAGTGTACGTAAGCGTTTCGAGCCGCAATGCTATGAAGAAACTGACTTAGAAATGCTGTGATGTGAACGTGAAATGTGAACGAGGAATACTCCGGGTCTCAGTTTTCAAGCCTCCCGTTTGATCCTTAGTATCCTCACTTCTCTTCCAGAAACGAATACCTGTAATCAACAGGCGGATTGAAAGTTTCCTTTATAGTACGTGCACTTAACCAGCGGTAAAGGTTAAGCATGCTGCCTGCTTTGTCGTTGGTGCCGCTCGCTCTGCCGCCGCCAAAGGGTTGCTGGCCAACAACGGCACCTGTAGGCTTATCGTTGATGTAGAAGTTACCTGCAGCGTGTCTTAGCTTATTTGTAGCCAAATCAACTGCGGTACGGTCTTGAGAAATAACGGCGCCGGTCAATGCGTAAGGCGATGTAGTGTTCACCAGTTCCAATGTTTCTTCAAACTTTTCAGCATCGTAGGTATGGATGGTAAGGACCGGGCCGAAGATTTCTTCGCACATAGTTATGGAGCGGGGATCTTCGGTGTGGATAATGGTTGGTTCTACAAAATATCCTTTGCTCTTATCGCACTTTCCGCCAACTATGATTTTAGCCTTCTTGCCGTCGACGTTATCTATGTAACGTTTGATGTTATCAAAGCTTTTCTCGTCAATAACTGCCCCCATAAAGTTGGTGAAGTCTTCTACGTTGCCCATTTTTATTGACTTCACTTCCGCTACGACCTTCTTCTTAATTTCTTCCGCGAGATTGCTGGGGATATAAGCTCTTGAAGCAGCTGAACATTTCTGCCCCTGGTATTCGAATGCGCCTCGGACGAGGGCTGTAACCACTACATCCACATCGGCGCTTTTGTGAGCAAGTACGAAATCCTTTCCCCCCGTTTCACCCACAATTCTTGGGTAACTTTTGTAGTTACCGACATTCTCTCCTATAGTCTTCCACATGCTGTTAAATACACCGGTTGAGCCCGTGAAATGAACTCCGGCAAAATCGGGGTGGGAGAGGCATGTATCGCCGACAACAGGACCGCTTACATAAATGAGATTGATGACTCCATCGGGCAAGCCTGCTTCCTTGAGGATGCGCATAATCATTTGTGCGCCATAAACCTGTGAATCGGCGGGCTTCCACACTATTACGTTGCCGCACATGGCTGCACTCGTGGGAAGATTGCCGGCAATAGCCGTGAAGTTGAAAGGCGTAACTGCAAGCACAAATCCCTCGAGCCCACGCCACTCCATGCGGTTGTGCATCCCGGGGGCGGAGATGGGCTGCTGCTTATAAATCTCACTTAGGAAATGAACGTTGAACCGAAGGAAATCAATCAGCTCGCAGGCGCTGTCAATTTCAGCCTGGTAAGCTGTTTTGCTTTGCCCGAGCATGGTGCAACCGTTCATGTAGGGGCGATATTTTGTCGCCATGAGGTCCGCGGCTTTCAAAAAAATATGCGCACGTTGCTCCCAACTGGTATTGCTCCATGCTTCCCTTGCGCCAAGCGCAGCTTCGATGGCATGCTTCACGTGACTCGCATCACCGCGATGGAAATGACCGAGGGTATGCGCCCTTTCGTGGGGTGGATGGAGGGATATTTTGTTGCCTGTCCGCACTTCATCGCCTCCGATGTACATGGGAATGTCAAGCGTTTGCTTTTTTAGTTCTGAAAGCGTTTTTTTAAGCGCTTTTTTTTCCGAACTGCCAGGGGCATAACCCAAAACTGGCTCATTGGCAGGCATTGGGTAGCTAAAATATCCTAAGCTCATAGTGACAAGTTTTTTTGAAGAGCGGCAAAATTAGATAAATGGGATGAAAACCTGAGACATGAGCAGCGGGCTATAAGCGTCTTAACAGAATGTAACATGGTTGTCGTCAGCCCATGCTGACCGAGAAATGCTTTGATGTTAGTTGACACGTTTAAAGAAAGTAAGAGTATTCCTCATTTGGGGAAGATCCAGGAACGAAAAAGCCCGCCGAAACATCAGCGAGCTTTTTTTTACGTGCCCTGGGCGAAGCCGAAGGGCAATATATTTGGTTATCAGCGGCGGAATAAAGCCATGCTCCACATGCGTCGCACACTGCAACGGTATATGGCTATTCAGCTTCTCACCGTTATCGGTTATCCACTATCCACTAACTCACTGCTTAATCACCATTACATTAAATGCTGCGCCTGCGATATTTAATGAGGTGTGCTCATTGAATATTGTCCAGTGGCTACCATCCCAATAAACACCTACCGGGCTATCGTTGTAAAAACCGCCGCCGGCTCCGGCGCTCCAGTTTTGCGTTATTATTAAAATATCGGTAGCAGCCTGGTCTGGATAGCTAAGGGTAGTTATGTGGGCCGAACTATTTCCCGCATTAGCAACGTGAACGAAGGCAGCTTTGTTGGTGCCGCTCACTTTTATGTAACCATTGTTAAGCTCAAGCGCTGTTTTGCCGACGGAGCTTTGCGCCATCACACCGGCACCCGTGCTTGACCCTGAAAATCCCAACACACCATAGTCCCCATAACCGCCCACACCCGCAGAAGGAACACCGGCGGAAGAAGTACCGGTTGATTGTCCTATTACGCCAAACATATCGGTGCCGGCGGATAAATTGAGCCCTGAAACACCCGCAAATGCTTGTGCACCTGTACGTGGGGCAAAGCTTACACCATAAAGTCCTGAGCCATTGTTGGTACTACCGTTTTCTCCGTAAATAGCGCCGAGCGTAGAACCAGGAGCAGCCGAGGCATTATCTGTCCTTTTAACATGCAGCGAGCTAAACGCATTGCCCATCACACCAACTCCCACGCCTCCTGTGTTTGAATTTTGAATGTCGTTGCCGCTAACCGTCCATGGAGAAGAACTTGCGGGCAAAACTTGCCATGTGGCATTGCCGCTTGCGTCGGTGGTGAGTACTCTGCCCGCGGCTTCGCCAATGCCGGTAAGGCGCAGATTGCCGGTGGTGTGTAGTGAAAGACCTGATGTTGATTTAGCTCTTAATGCAGTGCCTGCGAGACTGAAGAAGCCGCCTGCTATGCCTGCATTGCCGGCAATACCTCTTACACCATAAGCACCGTTTTCAAAAGGTGCAGTGCCAAGGCTTGCTACATCCGCCACCCCACTCAATGCTGCTCCTAAGGTGTGTACAATTCTTCCCGACACAGCTTCGGATTGGGTAGTTGTTCTTGTACTGTTAACATACAAACCTCCTTCCAACCCGGTTGACATGTTCAATTGAACATTTGAAATGGGAGAGGTATTAATACCACCAAGCCCATTCTCATCAAATGTCATACGCACCAGGCTATTAGTGCCGAAGTAGAGTTTATTGGTGCCGCTTGCACCCACTAATATGGGTCCTATGTTGAAAATGCGGGCAAGGTTAGCAGCAGGAATGCCGAAGACTGATACAGCTGAAGACGAACCATAACGGGTAAAGTCTGCGCCAACTGTGGCAGTAGTTAGCTTAAGCCCTGCAGCCGCTGTGGCAGAAATAGCTTCAACGGTTGCATTGGTGTTGGAAGCGCTGGCATCAGGACCAATTATATGCAGCTTGGTTCCTGGTGTAGTAGTGCCAATGCCCACATTTTGCGCCTGCACAAAGCAAGCAGTTAGTAATAATGCCGAAAGAAGAATTGATTTCATGTTGGTTGTTTTTGTGAATGAAGTATGAAAAAAGAAATTTGCAAAATCTAAAAGCTGAACGCTTTCATAGAATCGTTATTCAGGCGTGATTGGAGCCACTAAAGTAAAACAAAAGCCTGCCGAAACACTCAGCAGGCTTTTACAATTTTAATTTTTCATTGTACATTGTCACTTCGCCCTGAAGTCAATTGAGTCTTTCGTTTCACCGCAGCTCAACATCTTCTTTCCAAAATAAGGGTTCTTAATGTCGTCAGTAGAGTTGAGCCAGTAAGCGCCTTCGTTGTTGAAAGCCATCGGGCAAAACTGGTGATAGACAACCTGCTTATCGTAGTGTACTGTAAGCGTAAGCTGGTAAAGGCTTTCGCTCAGGTCGCGGAAAATGGCACGCTTGCTTTCAATGTCTTTTGCAGCACCCAGGCGGGTTGCATAAGCCGCAATAGAGTCAAGGTTTTCATTCGCCATATCGAGCACTGTAGTGTCGGCTTTCATTTCTTTAAGGTTAACAGCCTTTGCAGCCGAAGCAAGGTTGGTTGCACTTGTAGCCGCAAGTTCATCGTTGGTTAACACCAGCGCATCTTTCAGGTGATAGTATTGGTCGAGCAACTGGCTAAACTTATCGTCGAACACAGTTGAATTTTGACTTTTTGCAAGCGGTTCATCTTTCTTCGTCTCTTCGGCAGAAGCTGACTTATCCTTTCCACCGCACGCTGAAAGCAACGTTACTGCCAAGATGGCTATGTATTTTTTCATGGTAATAATTTTCGCCAAAAGTAAGCGGGAAGAATTTTAAAAGTCAAAAGCAAAAGGCAAAAAACGCCGCAGTATTAAAGAGCCGTTGTGACTTCTTACTTTTGCTTTTTGATTTTGTTTTTGCAATCTTCATTTATGGAACACTTGATTTTGAGCATTAAGAATTCGCGGAAACTGCCCTTTCTGAAAGAGCTTCTAAAGCACATGGAGCTTGTTGAAATTATTGACACTAAAAGCTTCGCCAGGGAAATAAATAAGCAGCAATTTTTGCAAGAGCTAGAAAGTGCTGTCGAGGATGTAAATGCTATTAAGTTGGGAAAGAAAAAAGGCAAACCTTTTCAACAACTCCTCGATGAGCTTTAGCATCATTTCTCTTGACTCGTTTGATAAGCAAGTCAAACGGTTGATAAAAAAATACCCTTCTCTAAAATCGGAATTGCAGAAGCTTAATGAGCAGCTTTTGAAGAATCCTTTTTTAGGAACTCCCATAAGTAATGGCTGTTATAAAATCAGGATAGCAATTGCATCGAAAGGAAAGGGAAAATCAGGAGGTGGTCGTATAATCACACACGTTTTTGTAACAAAAGCAACCATCTTCTTATTGGCTATTTACGACAAAGTGAACTGGACAATATCAGCGATAATGAGCTAAAAACGCTTTTGAAAGATCTTCTCTGAGCTAGAACAATTTAAGGTCCTTTCCAGCACATTGGGATCCTAAGCTTAGAATTCCACGTGGACAAGTTGTC